>ENA-UEQS01000636-UEQS01000636.1-human-gut-metagenome-genome-assembly--contig:-NODE-636-length-26258-cov-14.143921_pt1 | contig 26258 bp, 21 predicted proteins | sample MGYA00242953_ERZ507953 | MGnify/ENA primary metagenome ERZ507953 (study PRJEB26167, sample SAMN06115474) | human gut metagenome | host: Homo sapiens | place: China:Jiangsu | collected 2016-07-06...
AATATCCTGTCTTCCATTAAAGACACAGGCATTAATACATCCTGGAACATAAGGAAGAAACAATACTGGATCAGAGTATCGTGAGCCAGGGAGAAGAAATTCTACAAATTTTATATTCCCTGAATTAATAGGAGAATAATTCAAAGGCAGACTCATATTTAGCCCTATAGCCTGGGGATTAAAAAGCTGTCTATCCTGCAAACAATCAAGAATTTTATTTAGCAATAGACTCATCGAGAAATGTAATAATTATTCAGATTTTTCATCACCCTTTTCTGCCGGCATCTCAATCGGCTGGATAGCCTGTGTAAAGGCTTCGATGATGGTATTCACCCCCTTGGGAACAGGAAGCTGTCCGGCATGGACATTTACCGTATATTTGGCAGAGTTGCTCTTCTCATAGTGTGTATCATGGGTGGAAGAGTCGCGTGAAGAATAGCTGGCAGATCCTTTGATGGAAACCGACAGAGGCCCCCACCCCAGCTTGCTTTCGAACGAGCCTTCGCCCCTGGATTCCGTTTCCTTGCTTTCAGATTCCGTTTCCGAAAAACTGGACTTCACCTCCATTTCAAAAGAAATGTCCACATTGTTTACTCCCAGGGAGTTGACCGGTATGATGGGCAGCAGGGGAAGATTGAACGAAGTGGTGAAGTTCCTGATTTCAGTGGTCGGCTTGCCATCCTTATCCGTAGTCGGTGTCAGCACACCTCGTTCCAGCGACATTTCAATCATTACCGGAGCGTAACTGGTATGCCTGACTGAACTGTCAGCATCTTTTCCGTATTTTTTCTTATACTCCTCTTTTTCCTTATCTGTCAGCGCACGCTCCACCCGGTTGAAACAGGTTTCAAGCAAAAACTTGGTCTGTGTGAGTGCCATGGCAGCATTGGCCTTGGCGGAAGCATTAAGCGGACCGCCGATCAGATCTTCCATAGGCAGGCCCGTAAACTGCTGGGCCATTGATAAAAGTTCTTTTTCCATCTATTGTTTTTCCGGCTTTTCATCCAGCTGCCGGGAAGCCTTCTGCTTCAGCTCTTCCAGCCGGGCACTGGCTTCGGCCACAATGGGACGGCTCTGAGGAGTCAGCGAAATGCGCGAATGACATTGGGAACATTCAAAAGCTTCTCCTTTCAGGAGCAGGGCCAGATCGAAATAGATAGGATTCCGACAGCAAGGACATGGAATTGCATTAGGCATATTGTTATTTTTTAAAGGTTTGTTTCTTCTGATTCTGTTTCCGTTTTCCGGAGAGGCACGGAAGCACGGATAGCTTTCTCGTAAAGCTCCATAACGGTAAGCAGTCCGCGCGAAAGGGGCTGCGAAGAGGTCTCCACAGACACTTCCAGTCCTTTCATGACCGGAGTCTTCCCGTCCCGGTCCGTTCCGTTCAGACGGCCGCGATACAGAGCTTTCTCACTCAGGATATCGGTCGGTCCGTTGGCCGGATAGCTGTCGGACGAAGTGATGTCGATGGAAAAGTTGATATGGGCCTTGGCTACGGACAGGGCGTTGATGGAAAGCAGGTTGATAAGAGGCATCTGGAAGGTCATGGACTTGCCTTCTGCTCCTCCCACCTGGATACTCATGGTGATCATCTCCGGTTCGTAAACCCCGTCCTTGTATTTGAAACAGTTCTTCAGCAGGAAGGTGGTCTGTCCGGACAGCATCATCATGTTGGCCTTGGAAAGGGCAACCAGCGGAGCGCTGATAATGCTCTCGATGTTCTGTTCGCTGTTCAGATGTTCCGTTTTCGCCATAATTTAGAAACTAATGGAAATGTTGACGAAGAAAAGCAACCAACGGGAAAACCCATTCAGATGTTAAATTCCAATACTCCGGATTATCAAAAAACCAGATACCATGACTAAATTCCGTCTGCGCTGTACGATCTTTCTTCATTGCAGCGATGTAACTGTAAATACAACCTTTCCGTCCCTGAGTCATATACATTTTATGCCTGCGATTCATCCGGCTGATTCCTTTCTCGTATCTCCGGTAACAATCAATCAGGCCTTTGTGTCTGGGATTGATCAAATGCAGAAGTAAAGACTCAAAATCACCATCTGCATGATTATTGGGCCACAAAAACAAATCAAATTCAATTCCAAGTGCTTCCTTTTGCTGAAGAAGCTCTCTTTTTCTGATCGCAAATCCACCGCCATTTTTCCTGGTATCTGCATCAAACAGGATCAGATTAGTACCTCCCATCGACGTATTTTCCACAAAAACAGGCTGTGTATTGGGCAACTGATCTTTTCCGTTAACCCCAACAACAAGATAATCTGTACCCAAGACAGCATGGGGAAAATAATGAGCAACCAATGTTTCTACAAAATTCTGTTCATTGGTTGTCCGTTTACTGCCCTTCTTTTGGGCTGCATTCACTCCACTTTCTATGAATATCTGATCATCTTATCTCAATCTCTTCGTTTATCAAATGCCTGAATTGAGGATAGGTGCTCTTTATAGCAGTTAAACGATCTGATGTCTTACGCAACGTAAACACCCGCGATCTGGTCTGCATACTTTGAAAAGACTCTTCCTGTAACATCTGATTAAGCGCCTTCAGAGAATCGATGTTATGAGTAGTAGCAAACACCTGTACATTATATTTATCAGCTCCTCGCAATACCGACTTCCACAATACAGGCATAGACTTATAGTGAAGGCCGTTATCAATCTCGTCAACCAGCAGAATGCCGTCTCTGGCCTGAAACAGGTAAATAAACAGGGATATCAATTTGCGGATTCCATCACCCAGCACCTGAATGGGGATTCGCTTCTCCAGACCAACATCTACCATCAGATTGTTATTGGCTACAACAATATCTCTCAAAGAAGGTTCTATTTCCCGCAAGTCTTCAAAAAGTGCTTCCTCCTGTTTATTGCGAAGCAAATCTGAGAACAAGGCAACATTATTTGAATAAGGGTCTGATGAACTGATATAATGACATTTCAGTTCTTCCTGGTATGATTCCGCTCCCGGAGCATTGACTTCTGCCTTAGAAGTAGAATTACCCTTGATCTGCAGATCACTGTGATAAACCTGACGGTCGATCTCTGCATCAAGATTCAGCCTGAAATCCTTAGTGGCAGCATTTCCGGAAGAATCAGTAGGCAGGTTCATAATTTCTGACTCGCGCTCCTGATAGGATATGGTAAGTTCGCGCGTTTTCTCGGGACTCCCGTATCCTCCCGAAAGACGGATGGGAAATACAGGATTCAAACCATAAAAATTAAGTTTGAGCATCTCGTCAGCCAAAGAAGACATGTAATGACGAGGCCAGTTGACAGAAATGGACAACCGGGGATTAGTCGCTCCTGAAAACAAGAACAATGCGTCCAATACAGACGATTTTCCGCAATTATTATAGCCCAACAGCAGGTTGACCTGACCCAGATCCGTAACATGAAATGCCTGAATACCACGAAAATTTTGTATATCAAATTTATTAATCATTGTCCGTATGCTGCAAAATAAGGGTTTGTTCAAGTTTGTTTGATTTATACAAAGAAACTAATTTCTTTCCTATTTTCTGGTATTCTCTTCTTCTTTAACATCCTTTTACATACAAGATTCTTTCCTGATTCCATCCGCTTCTTTACAAAAATTCAGTCTTTCTGCCAGCTTTGCCAACCTATATATAAACTTATAGGGGAAAGTGCGGACAGAAATGGATCTATTTTTGTCCGCACTAACTATAAAAGTTTTATTCAGCCCTGGCAAACCTGGCAGAACTGCCGGTCAGGGCCTGTCCTTTGGATGCCGTTCCCGATAGTCATCTTCCAGACTGTCAAGAAGTTGGATCAGCTGTTGCCGGAAGACCTCAGAGGAGCGACGGAACTGCGGAAGGTAAATGCGGAAAATGTCGTAGTACTGGTTCAGATTCGTACTGACCCCTTTTTTACTTTCTCATACGTGCGGGCGCTCATCGAGGCCCGGTCGCAGATCTCACGGATGGTTAATAACTTGCCGTCGACTTTCACACGGCGATGCAGCATCTCAATGTACCGCCCCAGGGCGGCATTGGGTTCATGATTTTGTGTCATTTTTTTAAATTTAAAAAATTCGACACAAATATATGTTAATTCCCTTAATTTATCTATATTTTATTACCGCCATGCCGGTAAGCAAGATTTGGTGGTTTACACGCCTTTCACAACCTTTGTGGAAAACTTTAAAACATCAATGCCATGGAAGACATTACATTCAGCCTTTTCAAAGGTTATGCGGACACCTTGCCGGCGGACGCAACACTCAGTGAAATCATCCGGATGATCCGACAGGATCCCACAGTAAAACTACACACCCTTAAACACCGTTACTACGCTTCGCAGGGAAATGCCGCTGCTGCCGATAAGGAGAAATCTTCCTGTCCCTGCTTTTCCGTAGCCGTCCGTTTTCAGGGCGGCAAGCGGAAGAGGCATATCTGCGGATGGACTTCCGTCGGGCTGGTGGACATCGACCACCTGGAAAAGGCTGCCCTGCCGGAACTGCTCAAGCGGATCGTTGCCGACCCGCATACCCTGCTCACCTATACCACAATCAGCGGAGCGGGCATCCGGATTCTCTACCGCATGGAGCACGATGAAAACACCCTGCAAAGGGCTGTCGCCTCTCCGCTTGACGAGAACGCATACCTGGCTTCGGAAGCGCAGTACCGGGCGACATTCCTGCTGGCAAATGACTATTATGCCCGACTGCTGGGAGTGGAATGTGACCTGAAATGCAAAAATTCAACCCGCCTGTGCGGGCTTGCCCACGATCCGGAACTTTTCTTCAATCCGGATGCTCTTCCCTTCCGGGCTGAGGTGGTTCCCAAAATCCGGAAACGGATGCGCAACTACCGGCTGGAAAGGGCCGTTACCACTGCCCGGAAGGAGCTGGAAGCGCAGGGGGTGACCTACGAACCGCACCAGCACAACGACTACATCATGCGGATGGGATATCTGCTCAACCGCTACGGGATAGACCAGGATCAGGCCACGGAATGGGCGCTGAATACCTTTACCGGTTACGACGGCGACATAGCAGGGATCTTCCGCTCCTGCTACCTGCAGACGGAAGAATTCGGTACACTGTCGCCCAGCACCGGAAAGGACAATGCACGGCAACCGCTGGCTGGCGTAGCTGAGATCGAGGATTTTCTCTGCGGTCAGGGTTCGTTCCGCCGGAATGTCATTACCGGCAAGTATGAGGTGGACTTCACCCGCGAAAACCGCGAAGAGGATTTCCGGGAAGTGGACGACCACATTGTGAACTCGCTCTGGGCACGCATGAGCAAAACAAACAGCCGCGTGCGGATCTCCGACCTGCGCAATGTGCTGGAGTCGGAATTCGTGGCGGACTACAATCCGTTTCAACTGTATTTTGACGGGCTGGATCCCTGGGACGGACAGACGGACTACATCGGCGAACTGGCCGATACACTCCATACGGTACAGGGTCCCGAGGACTGCCGGAAGTATCTGAAAAAATGGCTCGTGGGCTGCGTGGCGGCACTCTTCGACCGCTCGGTGGTGAACCACGAGATTCTGGTGCTGGCCGGTCCGCAGGCCACCTACAAGACAACCTGGCTGAACAACCTGCTGCCGCCGGAACTGCGGAAGTATTTCTGCGTGAAGTCCGACTTTGCCCAGATGACCAAGGACGACCAGCTGCGCCTGACGGAATTTGCCCTGATCTGCCTGGAGGAGATCGAGGAGCTGCGGCCGGAGGCGCTGAGCCGCATCAAGGCGGTATCGACCACCCTAATCATCAACGAGCGGAGGGCGTACGGGCACTTCAAGGAATCGAAGCCGCACATCGCCAGCTTCTGCGGAACGACGAACAATGTCAACTTCCTGACCGACGTCTCAGGCGACCGCCGCTGGTTTCCCATGGAGATCACCGCCATTGATGATCCGTATACGCACCCCGTGAACTACAGGGGGGTATATGCCCAGGCTTACGCGCTCTGGAAAAGCCGTTTCCGCTACTGGCTGAGCAGCAGTGAGGTGACGGAGGTGAACCGCCGCAACGAGTATTTCCGGGCACCGGATCTGGAAGCGGACCAGATCCAGACGTATTTCCGCCGTCCCCTGCCGGGGGAAGCGGCTGTCTTCATCACCACGGCCCAGATCATAAGCCGCATCAGCGGGGGAATCCGCCAGCTGATGAGCCCCGCCAAGGTGAACCAGCTGATGAAGAAACTGGGCTTCGAGGCGGTGCGCAGCGGCAACAAACGGGGCTATCTGGTGGTGGAACTGACACTGGATCAGGTGAACCAGAACCGCAGTGCCCTGGGGCATTACTTGCGGGAAGCGGAAGCCTGATATTCCGCAAGAGGATCAGGACAAGGCGCTGCGGAACTTCTGCCAGTAATCCTTACCGAGGAGTTCCCAGGCGGCCACGCCCGCAACAGCCAGGAAAACCAGTCCCAGCACGATCACCTTACGGCTGGTGCCGGAAGGTTCTCTCGGAACGACGGCAGGTTCCACCACGGCAAAGACGGGCTTTTCTTCCTGCACCTTGGCCCGGGCCACCTGCAGCTGCTGGGCTACCTGGCTGTAGACCTGATAGGCCAGCGACATATCGTTCTGAAGCCGTTCGCGCTCGGCCAGGGTACTCTGGAACACCACGTTGCTGTTGGCATCCACATATTTCGCATACCGCTGCTGGGCTTCGTAATATTCCGCCTGACGCTCCCGGTAAAGCTGTTCCAGGTAACGGCAGTCTTCCTTCGCCTTGCGGGTGCGGTAGGCTGTGATATACTGCTGAAGCTTGGAAACCACACTGTCGGCCACCGTAGCAGTGACCTTGGGGTCCTGCAGGGTAACGGTCAAAGTGGTAATAGACGTCTTTTTCTCCACATTTGCCAGCACAGACTGACGAAGAGATTTTAATTTTCCGGCCTCTTTTTCTGAAAGTTCAATGGAACCTCCGGCCGGGGAATCCGTATCAGTAAGGGGTTCTTCTTTCGCCGGACTGAACAAAGACTTGATGCCGCCGACCGCCATACCGGGAAGCCCCAGAACAGTATTCCACCAGGGGGCGGACTGTTCGTCCAGATAGGCAACAAGGGTGGTATCCACCTTGCCGTTGGCCGTACGGACACGGGCATCGAAGAGTTCCAGCAGGAAAGGGGTAGAAGCCACAATATCGGGAGCCAGTGTCGCATTCAGGGCATCGGGGCTGTCGCTGCCCCCTCCACCCAGAAAAGAGGCGGCCATACTTGCCAGTCCTCCCCCGCTCTTGCCGCTGCCCATTTCGGGGGAAAGGGTCACACTGACCGTATATTGCTTGGGAATGCTCAGGGCAATGATCACGCCTGCTACGAGTCCCACGGCGGCAGCGAGATATAATTTCCTGCGGATGGCCAAAATGCGACGGATCAATGCCATCCAGTCAATTGTCAGTTCGTCCTCCTCCCCGCCTTCAGGACGGGTGAAGAGGGGCTGTTCCATCTTATCAGTTTTCTTTTCTTCCATAGGTATTACTTCTTGATCAGGTTCGTAATTGTGGCGAACATGGTAGCGAGGGAACCGAAGGAGCTGGCATAACTCAAAATTTCAGCCACGCTGACACCCTTGCGGTCTTTCTTGCTCGGCACAATAATTTCACACCCCGGTTCGATCTTGTCGCTGTCGCGGCTGCCCACCTGAGTGACCTGACCGTTCATATAGATAATGAATTTTTTGGATTTCTTCGCATTGTCGGCATAGCCTCCTGCCTGGTCGAGGTAGTAGCTGACATTCTTGCCTTTCAGGTAGGCCACCGTGTTGGGAACCATTACGGCACCGTCGATCTTCACGGTGTTGTTCATCTTGGGCACACTGATGACATCGCCTTCACGCAGCACCAGGTCGTACTCGCCGCCGGGATTGGCCAGGGCTTTCTCCAGATCGAGTCCCACACTGAAAGTGTCTTCCACACGCACACCCAGCGAGTCCATCATGGCCTTGCCGAACTGGCGGTTCATGATCTCAAGGACATCGCGCATGCGCTTCTTTTCATCCTCATTCGCCACACGGGTCAGCTTCGCTCCGCGCAGGTAGGCCCTGGGAGTAGCACCTCCGGCCTTGCGCAACAGGTCGGACAGGCGTTCTTCGCGGCTGGTCATCGCATAGGTACCGCCAAACAGCACTTCGCCGGTGACCTGTACGTTCTGCTGGGCCTGATAGCCCGGGCTGCGGCGCACGAACACCTGATCATAGGGCTGGAGCACAAATCCCTGCTGGCCGTCGATCACAAAGCCGTCCTTCAGGGCAAAGGTGAAGTTCTGGCCGATGCTGTCGGTGTAGCTGGTACTCCTGGGGTCCTTGATACGGCGGGAAACATCCACCCGTACGGTAGAGGCAGCCTCACGCAGACCTCCGGCACGGATAATCAGGTCTTCCAGCGTCATGTTGTCCGAGAAGGAATAGCTGTCCGGTCTGGCAACCTCGCCATAGATCATCACATCGCCGCGGTCTTCCAGGTCATGGATGCTGGGAATGTTCAGGATGTCATTCTTCTGCAAGGGGATATCGGGAGAAGTACCGTTCAGGATGCCTGCCACATCGACACTGACAATCTCGGTCGTCAGGTCGGGACGCTCGCGCTGGAGCACGGCACGCTTCATAAAGGCATCGCCGGTCAGTCCTCTGGCCTCGGTGATCAGGGCACGGACAGTGTTGAGTTCTCCGCTCAGCTGGTAAATGCCGGGACGATAGACCGCACCGCGGATTTCCAGTTTGTTGGTAAAGCGGTTCAGGATGGCTTCGGCCGTCACCACGTCGCCGTTGCGCATCTGGTAGGCACTGAAGTCCTTGTCCCTGACGGTATTGATTTCATATTCTTCCCCGTTCTGGCGAACCACACGGAGGGATTTCGTATAGGCTTCGGCATCGAATCCGCCGGCATACTGAATCAGGGTGGCCAGGGATTCCCTGGCCTTCATTTCGAAACACATGGGGCGCTTCACGTTGCCGCTGAACCTGACCATCACTTCATAGGCAGGCACAATGATGACATCGCCTTCCTGCAGACGGATATCGTCCTGGATCTTGCCCTTCATGATGAAGTCGTACACATCGACATCGGCGATCTTCTGTCCGGAGCGGACTACCTGCACACTGCGGAGACTTCCGATCTCGTTCACGCCGCCTGCCCGGTAAAGCGCATGGAAGACGGTGGAGAAGCTGCTCAGAGCATAGGTACCCGGCTGCATCACCTCACCCATCACATTGATCTGGATGGTACGGGTATTGCCCAGGGTCAGACGGATTTCCAGATTACCCTCGGCACTGTCGAGACCGCTGTACGTCTTGCCCAGCACCTTCTTGAGGTAATCATTGGCCGCGCTCACGGTCATGCCGCTCAGGGAAACGGGGCCGATCTTCTCGATATTGATGGTTCCGTCGGGAGAAATCTGCTGACGGATGGTATTCTGGCTGGTACCCCAGATGTCGATGATCACCTCATCGCCCGGGCCGAGCCGGTAGTTGGGCGGAGTAGCCAGATTGACACTGGGTTCAAAGGTAAGATTGCGGGTATTGAAAATGTTGCGCCCGAACACCTGGTCCTCGCGGGCAAGTTCGGCAGCATCGGGCTGCGGAGTTTCCAGCGCAGTGGAAGTGTCCTCCTTCACCGCCTCGCGCAGGCGGGCTTCATTCAGTTCGGTACCGCTCATCTGAGAGGCATTGACTCCCTGCTGCTGTTCGTACAGTTTCTTTACTCGTTCGGCCTGTTCGCGTGTGACGCCTCGCCGCGCCAGTTCGGTAGCCAGCTGACGCTGGTCCTTCCCTTCGGCCATCCCCTGTTTCACGTACTCCAGTACCTGCTGGTCGCTCATGGTCTGTGCACAGACAGAGGGAGCAGCAAGGAACAGACACAGAAACAGCGGAATTACCAGTGAATGTTTCTTCATATCTACTTCTTAAGTTTTTGTATAATGATTGTTTTTATTGACTTTCAAGGCTCCCCCAGCGCCTCGACGATCAGGCGGACCTGAGCGGGCGTAAAGCTGCGCACCTTCTGGCTGAAACCGGACGCATGAAGCGCGTCGACCAGTGCAGGCTGCAGGGAAATCCAGTACATCAGTTTGCGGCGGGCAGCCCCTGCCGTGATGTTGGGAGCATAGCAACGGGCAAGTTCCCCGATGCCGTAAGAGCGAATCTGAAAAGTATCCATATCTTTGTTTCTGTTAATTGATTATAGAATAAAGATACTCATTTTCAGTGATATAAGCAAGTTTTTCCGGTCTCTGTTCCGGTCTTTTTTCACCTCCGGACCGTGTGTCGCCACACCCCTGTCGGGCCTTATCGTGCATCATCGCCCGTCATTCGCCGACAAGTGTCCGTAAGGTGCAAACCGCTCTTCGGAAGGTGTTACCTTTGTCATACAGACAACGGGAAGGAAGGTTCCGGACAAGCTCTCCGGATTATCCGGAAAATCCAGAGAAACCGACAGGTGGTTACCTCAGCATCGACAGGTCAATCTTGGCATTGACTGGTCAATGCAAGGAATGGCCGGAACCCGAAAGTCCGGAGTCTGTTAAGGAACTTATTTATTAACTCTTTATTTATCGTATTATGTTAAACTACAGTATCGCCATGAGAAGCAACCCCATCGACAAGGGGGCTCCCAAGAAAGCTTATGCCACTTCACAGTACAGCGAAGTGATGAACATCAACCAGTTTGCCGAACATATTGCCAGCCACGGCAGCGTGTACAAGCGTTCCGACGTGGCGGCGATCCTGACCATGGCGGTGGACTGCCTGCGGGAACAGCTGCTGGAAGGCAAGAAGGTGGAACTGGGCGACCTGGGTTTCTTCTATGTCCGCATCAGCGGTGAAGGGGCTCCTTCGGCTGCCGAGTACAATCCGGCCATTTACGTCAAGAAGCTGAACGTGAAATGGCAGTGCGGCGCCCGCTTCAAGGATCTGCTGGGTGAAGCCGTCTTCAACCTGGTGGCTCCGCGCTCTGTCAGCCAGAAAGTGCTCAAGGCCCACAAGGCCGGTGAAACAACCGTGGATATCTCGCCGGAGGTGACGGAGGAAGAAACGGATGACCAGGGCGGCATGGGTGTCTGACCAGCGGAAATAACTGACGGGAACTGACGCGCGGCGGCAACCCTTTCCAGACAGGCGGTGAGCGGACTCTCCGAAAATGACTCCGGATCCGTCAGGCGCAAGTGGCTTTCACCAGGGAAAGCAGGAAACCGTTCCGTCAGGCTCCTCAGTGCTTCCGGCCCCAATTATATAAACCTTAATCTTAACTGCTTATGGAAAATACCAGCAAGAAAAAAACAATCTGGAGCCTGGTGCTCAAAGTGATCATCACCGTGGCAACCGCCGTCGCAGGTGCCTTCGGACTCAGTGCCTGCGGGGTGATCTAGCGGAAGAAACCGGAAAGGATTCCTGATTTGAAGGAGGGCTGCACAAGGCAGACCCTCCTTTCTTTTTCAGTCATGAAACACTTAACCAGCGGTTAAATTTCTTCGATCAGTTCGCACCAGGTGTAGCTGACCCGCAGCAAAGCGGCACTTCCGCTCACCTGAATGGCGATATAATGGCGTCCTCCGTAACGGACAAACTGTCCTTCCATACCGAACAGCGGTCCCTTGCGGACAACCCGCACCCGGACATTTTTCTTGTTCTTCAGTTTTTCGGGATCAATGAACCGCGTCCCCTGGATCTCGGGGTTGGTGGCCCGTATGAAATTCTGCATCTCCCGGTTGGAAATGATACAATAGTCGGCACTTTCCCGTCCGCGCCTCATGAAATACGTGGGAAAAGGAATGGACTGCTGCAAACGTCTGCACCATTCGCGATCGTAGTGGTTACATCGTATGAAAAGCAGATTATGGATGGCGGGAACAAGAATCCGTTCGCAACGTCCGCTTCCATCTTTTGCGTCCTGCAGCTCATAAGTCTGGGGGATATAATAAGGTATCTCTGAGTCACGAAGAAATTCGGCCACCTGCAATTCCTTACAGTAGGTGGTCTGCAACGGGATCCATATCGGGTTTTCTTCGATCGTCTGTTTCATTTCTTTACCTGTCGTAATCTGGCTGAAATTTTTCCGCATGTATATTCTTCTCTCTCCACCAGGTCCTGCAGGAGCCCGGTATATCACATCTATTTGGTTGACAATAAAGAGAAATGAAATAAAACATGCTTCCGTCTAGGAGAGACCGGCCCTCCCACAGCTGCCAGGTTGTATCATTTCGGCGCAAAGATAAGTATTTTTCTCATTGATGATACACTTTTACTCCTGTTTTAACCAAATATTCCCGTATATTACAAAACAGGTATTTACATTTCCATTACAAAAACCAACTTTAGGTTCAACGGGGTAAAAAAATAACGTTCCCAATAGTAGGTTATTTCATATATTCTCACTACCTTTGCCCCATTAGAACCCGCCAAGCCTCTTGACAATGCTCAAATCGGCGGGTCGTTTTTTATTCTACATATATGAAAGCAAATTTCGTCAAGCCTTATTCCTTCGATAGATATAACAGCAATGGGATTCTGTCGGAATTGGAAAGAAGAAAGCTTGTGGAAATAATTCTCGTGAACACTCTGGTTGACAAAAGCGGATATTACTTCCGGTTATAGGGTATAAAAAAAGGTGAATAGCGAAACCGGAAAGAATGTATTACCTTTGCAGCGGATTAAAAAAGAGATAAAACTATGTTCAGTAAAGAAAACAGAGCAAATACCATTCACGGTATTTTATTGATTGCCTTATTCTCATTCGCTGCGTTCTACATCGCCGAAATTCCTTTCGTGAAAAGTCTGTCATTCAGTCCGCTGATTGTGGGTATCATCCTGGGTATGCTGTATGCCAACAGCCTGCGCAACAAGCTTCCCGAAACCTGGGTGCCGGGAATCAAGTTCTGTACGAAGCAGATCCTGCGTGCCGGTATCGTACTCTACGGATTCCGCCTGACGCTGACACAGGTAGCTGCCGTGGGACTTCCGGCTGTGGTGATCGACACCATCATCGTGGCAGGAACCATCTTCCTGGGCGTATGGCTGGGCAAGCTGCTGAAAATGGATAAAGATACTTCGCTGATGACGGCTACGGGAAGCGCGATCTGCGGTGCTGCGGCAGTGCTGGGTGCCGAACCGGTCGTGAAATGTGAGGGCCACAAGACAGCCATCGCCGTATCGACGGTGGTGATCTTCGGAACGATCTCCATGTTCCTCTACCCCATCCTGTACCGCGCCGGTATGCTGGATGCGCTGGGTGACACGGGAGTAGCAATCTATACGGGAAGTACCCTGCACGAAGTGGCTCACGTGGCCGGTGCGGGTAACGCAATGGACCCGACCGACACACTGGGTATTGCGGGTACGGCAACCATCACCAAGATGATCCGTGTCATGATGCTGGCTCCGGTGCTCGTGATCATGAGCTTCGCACTGGCCGGCCGCAAGAAGGCTGCAGCGGAGGGAGGCACAACTCAGAAGAGCAAGATCACCATTCCCTGGTTCGCCTTCGGATTCATCGGCATCATCTGTCTGAACTCACTGCTGCAATACCTCTTCGGAGTGGACAGCGTGAAGGAAATTCCGCTGAACGGTGCCATTGAATACATCGATACATTCATGCTGACCATGGCCATGACTGCCCTGGGCACGGACACCAGCATGGAGAAATTCAAACAGGCAGGTGCGAAACCTTTCCTGCTGGCCGGACTGCTTTACATCTGGCTGCTGGGCGGCGGTTACCTGCTGACCAAGTGGCTGGTTCCGATGATCGGATAAGCTGCACAAGTCCATAGGGTGAAAAATGGTTCAGGGGAAGTCTGGTTTGTGGTTCCGGACTTCCCCTGAATGGCTTTTATAACGGACAAACTTATAATCTGATACAAAAACACGGGATTTATATTACAAACAATTGCATAATCACACAATAATCATCTTATTTATAACATCGGTAAACCCAAAGAGAAATAATCCTATCAAAAATAACATCAAAAAGTGATATTGTGTGTCATTTTAATAATATCTTTGCGAAGTATTTTAAAACATGACACAAAAACTAATGTTTATATATCATTTTAACATGTAGAACCATTAAAACAACTACGAGATGAAAAAGAGATGGATTATTTTAATGACACTGATTGTCATCATCAGTCTGATCGGAGTACTGATGCCGGAAAACCCCGGACTGTGGGAACCTGACGAACGCATGAACACAGCCAACGTAGCCTGGATGATCACCGCCACTATTTTTGTCCTGATGATGACACCGGGACTTTCCTTCTTCTACGGAGGCATGGTCGGGAAGAAAAACGTCATCTCCACCATTCTCCAGAGTTTCATTGCCATGGGCGTGGTCAGCGTGATCTGGGTGGTATTCGGATTCAGTCTGGCCTTCGGGGACGATTGCGGAGGATTTATCGGCAATCCGGCCAGCTTCTTCATGTTCCAGCACGTGGGTGCCAAGATAGACACTTATCTGGCTCCGACCATACCGCTGGCCCTGTATGCACTCTTCCAGATGAAATTTGCCATCATCACCCCTTCACTGATCACGGGTTCATTCGCGGAACGGGTACGTTTCTCCGGCTACCTGATTTTCATGATCCTGTTCTGCATCTTCGTATATTGTCCGCTGGCCCACTGGACCTGGCATCCCGACGGATTCCTCCGTCAGATGGGAGTAGTCGATTTTGCCGGCGGTATCGTGGTACATGCTTCCTCGGGAGTGGCGGCACTGGCCGGTGCCATCTTCCTGGGACGCCGCAGCGGAAAGCGTCATGCCCCGGCCAACATCCCCTTTGTCATTCTGGGGGCTGCCATGCTGTGGCTGGGATGGTTCGGATTCAATGCAGGGTCTTCCCTGGCTGCCGACGGTATTGCCATCAAGGCTTTTCTGAACACCAATACGGCTTCGGCTACGGCCATGATGGTGTGGATCTTCTTCGACTGCCTGCGGGGACGCAAGCCTTCTGCACTGGGAGCAGCCGTGGGTGCCGTCGTGGGACTGGTGGCCATCACTCCGTCGGCCGGTTATGTCACCGTGGGGGAAAGTATCTTCATCGCCCTGACCACCACCATGGTCTGCAACGTGGCGGTTTACTGGAAAAACAAGACCAGTGTGGACGATGCGCTTGACGTATTCCCGACGCACGGTGTGGGCGGTATCTTCGGAACGGTTCTGACGGGAGTCTTCGTCAACGGACTGTTTGCGGGCAACGTCAGCGTGTTCCTGATCCACCTGCTGGCCGTCGTCCTGGTCTGCGGATATACCTTTATCGTCAGCTATGCCCTCTACTGGCTGACCAACAAGATGATCCCCCTGCGCGTATCGGCCAGAAGCGAAGCCATCGGTCTGGATCTCAGCCAGCACGACGAAAGCTACGGCTATGCGGATGAAGGGGAACGCGAGCTGGCGGAATACCATGCGGAGAACTGACCGCTTCCGGAAAGCCTCTGAGAATACCCCAAACAGGGTATTTCACCTTCGGGAAAGTGGAGCTAACTTTGCCGCAAAAATACTTCATGAATCTGGCTGCATTGATTTCGGGCGGAGTGGACAGTGCCGTAGCGGTCCACCTGCTCTGCGAACAGGGCTACAAGCCCGACCTGTTTTATATCCGGATCGGCATGGATACCGACGACGGACTGAGCTGCACGGCGGAAGAGGACATCGAACTGGCAACAGCAACGGCCCGCAAGTATGGCCTGAAGCTGGAGGTGGTGGATCTCCAGCAGGAGTACTGGGACCGGGTGGTGGCTTACACCATCGACAAGGTGAGACAGGGCTTCACGCCCAACCCGGACGTGATGTGCAACAAGCTGATCAAGTTCGGCTGTTTCGAGGAAAAGGCGGGACATGCGTACGACCGGATTGCAACGGGGCACTATGCGTCGACCTGCGAACGCGAAGGGAAGGTGTGGCTGGCAACGGCCAAAGATCCGGTGAAGGATCAGACGGATTTTCTGGCTCAGATTGACTACCTGCAGGTATCCAGGCTTCTGTTTCCGCTGGGGGAACTGATGAAGCAGGAGGTGCGCGAGACGGCTCTGGCGGCACGGCTGCCGAGTGCCCGCCGCAAGGACAGCCAGGGAATCTGTTTTCTGGGAAAAATCAACTACAACGACTTTATCCGACGTTTCCTGGGCGAACGGCCGGGGGCAATCGTGGAACTGGAAAGCGGCCGGGAGATCGGTACGCACAAGGGATTCTGGTTTCACACCATCGGACAGCGGAAGGGACTGGGACTGAGCGGAGGGCCGTGGTTCGTGGTGGACAAGGACCCGGAGAAGAACCTGCTGTTCGTATCGCGGGGATATGACACGGTGCATCAGTACGGACGGAAGTTCCGGCTGACGGACTTTCATTTCATTACGGAAAATCCCTGGCCGGAAGCCGGGGAACAGGAAATCTGCTTCAAGATCCGCCATACGGACCAGTTCCTGCCGGGGGTGATCCGACCGGCAGGAACCGGTTATGAGGTGGAGAGTCCGCACCTGATCCAGGGAATCGCACCGGGTCAGTTCGGTGTGATCTACGACCGGGAGGCACGGCTCTGCATCGGAAGCGGGGAAATCCGCCGGTGTCCCGGATAAAGTCACTTCAGCAGGATGCCGAATTCGGCTCCCGTAGCGTAATTGCCTTCCAGCACGCGCAGGGCTGTCAGCTTGAGATAGCGGCAGGACACGGGAGTCTTCAGCCGGAAGGAACGGTAGACCGGTGCCTGACGGATGTTGGGAATGAAGTCTTCGTATACCGGCGTCCAGTTTTTGCCGTCCTCGCTGGCCATGAGAGCAAGGCGGTCGATTACTCCCTCGCTGCTGTTGTCCTGACGGGGCGTATAGGAAAATCCTTTGACTACCTGTGTTTCGCCCAGATCGATCACCAGACTCTGCGGACGGAAAGCAGCATCCTTGTCCTGAGAAGGGGAACGCCAGAAGGTCTGGTCGTCATCATCCACCAGGGCCCCGGCTGCGGCATAGGGCTGCCCGTCGGCGGTCAGGATGCGCCAGTTCCGCTTGCAGGCATCGAAGGTACGGACAGCTTCCTCACCTTTCCGTCCGTCCTTGTCGAAGGCTACGGCACGGACAGCTCCTTCCCGGGCAAAGGTAAACGGCCCGGTATAAAGCGGAGAGGAAACCGAGGGCACGGAACCGTCGGTCGTGTAGCGAAGCTGGTAGACCGGACGTTCCACCTGAAGAGACACTTCGCCCGCCTTGGTGCGGCTGATCACGGGAGCAACGGCTCCGTCGGGTTCCTTGTAGCATCCCACTTCACTGACAGCCAGGGCAACCGGTGCATAGAAGCGGATGCGCAGAGAGGAAGTCTCCACATAGTTTTTCAGACGGATCAGACGGCAGGCACCAATGCTGGTGGCTCCGGCAATTTCTTTCCAGGTTCCGCCAACCTTCATATCGACTTTCACCGAGTCAATGCGCTGGCCCAGCTTGATGTTTTCGCGCAGTTTGATGATATTGAATGTTTCCGTACGGGGAAAATCAAGAACCAGTTCGGCAGAGGTTACCTTGTCGTCGGTAGCCCAGTAGGAATAGCGGTCTCCGTCGGTCAGAAAGGCGGTGCCGTAATGTGCCTCATCCCCACCCCGCACATTGGAAGCATGCAGCGTGGCTCCTCGGGTCAGGTCATCGCGGAACGTAGCTTCCAGGTAACGTCCGAACTCTTCCAGGGCAAGCTTGTCGGGCTCATCCTGTTCACCCAGCGGATTGATCGGGAGGTTCAGATCCCATCCCTGTCCGCGTCCGACACTGTTGATATAGATGTCGAACAGTTTCTGGGGAGTCTTGACGGTCAGGCTGTCGGAAGCGTGCCAGGTGAAGCGCCGGCGCAGGGAGAAGTCGGCTTCGGCAGGAATCCAGTACTGGCCGTTGCGGTTTCCTTCGTTGATGCGTTTGATGTGTTCGGGCGCACCGGAAGGGATCGGCCGTCCGTTCCATTTCTCACCGGGAGCAAACAGAGTAGCCCAGCAGGTCTCGCCGGCATATCCTTTCTCATTGCCCACCCAGCGCACGTCGGGTCCCGGATCGCCGAAGATCACGGCATTGGGCTGCAGTTCGCGGCAGAGGGCATAGATGTTTTCCCAGTCGTAGTAGTCGAGGAAGCCTCCGCGGTATTCATTGGCACCGCCATAATATCCGTCGCCACCCTCACCCGGAGCACCGTCGAACCAGATGATAAAGAGATCGCCGTACTGGGTGAGCAGTTCCCGGAGCTGTGCCTTGAACATATCCAGGTATTCGGGAGTACCGAACTTGGCCGTATTGCGGTCCCAGGGAGAAAGGTAAACCCCGAACTTCAGCCCATGCTTGCGGCAGGCTGCCTCCCACTCGCCTACCCAGTCGCCTTTTCCGTTGCGCCAGGGAGAACGGGAGATATTGTAGTCGGTCGTGCGGGAAGGCCACATACAGAAGCCTCCGTGGTGTTTCGCATTGATGAGGAATCCCTTCGATCCGGCTTTCTTGGCACGGAGCACGATCTCTTCGGCATTGAAGTTTACGGGATTGACGATCTCGGGAGACTCGTCGCCCCAGCCCCAGTCTTTATCAAGGTAATTGATCTGATTGAACTCAATCATGTTATACATCTCCATCTCATGCCACTGCAACTGGCCCTGTGAAGGAAGTGCCCCGTAGGGAGCAGGTGGAGGAACTGTCTGTCCGGAAGCGGTCAGAGCGGAAAGAGAAGCGCAGGCTGTCAGTACAGCCAGCAGGGAACGGGTTGGTTTCCACACATGTTTCATAAGTATTTTCTGTTAAGATGAACACAAAAGAACCGTCACCGGGACGATCCGGACACAAAGATAACCCATCCCGTTTTTTTTGCAAAGGAATCAGGTGGAAAAATAAAGGTACAAAAAACAGGAACAGCCGTATATGTGAGACTATCCCTGTTGGTTTATTCATGGCTATGCTTTCAATCAGAAAGAAAGTCCGTCATTCCATCCCGGATTCTGTGTCAGATTCGGGTTCAGCGAACGTTCATTGATAGGAATCGGATAGAGATAGTCGCGTTCCTCATTAAAGGCAGTACGCGAAATGTTATGGTGATAATCAACATATCCGCTTTCTCCTTCGGTCAGCACGATGTCAGATCCGATCTTGTACACCTGTGCATCCTTTTTATCAGGTTTGGTATCGCCGGTATAGAGAACGACATCCGTCACGCCGTCACCGGAAAGATCGTATTCACCTGCACCGGGGAAATACATACCGGTAATGGACTGATTCACGCAGGAGCCTGCTTTCCAGCGCACCAGGTCATCGAAACGGAATCCCTCCTGAGTGAGTTCAATGGCACGTTCCCGACGGATTTCGAGAATCACTCCCTGATTGCTTCCGGTCACGTTGGTATATCCATATTCAGCTGAAGAAAGGTAACTGTCCGGATTAGCGTTGGCAGCGGCCATATCCAGATGCGGCATTGCCACACGGTCACGGATCACATTAACGGTCTTGTCAAGATCAGCCTGTGTCAATGTTCCAAGTTCAGCCTTAGCTTCCGCATAGTTCAACAGGACTTCAGCATAGCGGAAAACCGGAAGGTCGCAAGTAGAACGGTCGTTACGGTCTACCTGTCCGCCAGAAGCAGTCGGATCCTGTACAAACTTGACAGGCTGGTAACCGGTTACGCTGACCGACAAGTCAGGAGCCAGAATTTCAGTCTGGCCGATACGGTGATACCCCGGAGTACGGACAGTCTGAGCCAGACGCGGATCGCGATCTTTCACTTCTTCGGTGAAAGGCATTTTCTCCCATCCTGCACGGTCGGTAAACGGTGTTCCGTCTTTCATCAGGTAGGCATTGATCAGTTTGCGGGGCAGTCCCGGACGTCCCTGTGTCGGAACCAGAGTATGTGCCGTAGCATTGTGGTAAAGACTCATACCATAATCGAATTTGATAGCCAGGATATACTCATCGGGATTGGCATCTTCTGCGGCAAACAACATCAGATAGTCTTCTTCGGGATTACCGGTGGAATACAGATGATACTTACCGCCATTGATCAGTTCCTCAGCAGCCTTCACAGCCTGTTCCAGATAGTAGGCGTAATCGTGTCCGTCCAGTGATACATTGTGGTATTTGCGATAGGTTCCTTCATACAGACAGAAGCGGGCCTTCAGAGCCAGGGCTGCCCAGCGGTTCACACGGAAAGGACTGCTGGTTTCTTCTTCTTTGGCAGGCAAGTTCTCAATGGCGTAATCAATGTCGGCCAGCATATTGGTCATCACCAGTTCACGGGAATCGCGTGCCTTATAGAGTTCCTCATCGGAAGAGAAGAGTTCCTTGTCATACCAGGGTACATCTCCGAAGCGTTTTACCTTGTCGAAATAGAAGTAGGCACGGAAGAAGCGGGCCAATGCGGAATACTTGACCGCAGCCTCTTCATCCTCACACTTATCAATGTTTCCCAGCAGGGTATTGACATTGCGCAGTGCAGTCCAGGTCCATCCTCCTCCACTGGCGGGAACGATGCGGTTGGATCCTCCCAGCAGTTCATCCGACAGCTCCTGCTGTACATATACATCACTCTGCTGGTCGTAGGGTGACTTGTCGAGAATCGTGTTGTAAAAGTTGTTGCTGAAAAGCTGGAGATCTGTTTCAGTCCTGAAATAGTTTTCTTCCGTGATATCGCTCAGCGGGGTCTTGTCAAGCCAGTCATTACAGGATGAAAGAGCAGCCATCAACGTAAAAGCCAATAAAATATTTTTTTTCATATTATGTTCTGTTAGTTTAAGTCATTAGAAAGTAACGTCAATACCGAACAGGAATGATTTCTGCCACGGATAATAAGCATTGTTATATGCATCGCTTCTGTCAATAGCCGCTTCGGGATCTACATATCTGGAATGTTTCTTCAGCGGCGACCAGTAACAGAGGTTTTCACCGGTAAAGTAAATGCGTACAGATTCGATTCTGGCTTTTCCGGTCCATGACTGAGGGAGTGTATAGCCGACTGTCAGGTTCTTGAAGCGCAGATAACGCAGGTTCTGCAAATAACGGTCGTTCACGTTGCTCAGCACCCCACCGCTGGCAGAGTAAGCCATCGCACGGGGGAAATAGGCATCCGTATTTTCAGCAGTCCATACATCGGCCAGGAAGTCCTTCTGCAGGAACGACAGATACGGATAAGAGTACGGACCCCAGAAAGGCATTGACTGTCCGGCAGGATACCAGTAGTGATTGCCTGTTCCCTGGAAGAAGGCGGAAACATCAAAACCGTTCCACTGCGCACTGGCTGAAATACCGTAAGAGAAGGAAGGCAGAGAATTGCCGAGGATCTTCCGGTCGCCGGGGTTGTCGACATTGTTGCTTCCAATGCCTACCTTGCCGTCACCGTCGAGATCGACGAATTTCACGTCGCCGGCCTGCCATCCGCCGGTCTGTCCCTTGAGTACATAACTCAAGTCGACTTTTTCAGCGTATGCCTTTGCCTCTTCGTCGGTCTGGAACAGTCCGTCTGTCACATATCCCCAGATCTCACCGATTTCCATTCCTTCATAATAATCTTTGGCAAATGTCTTGTTCTCGTTGTCGTATTTCGTAATCACACTCTTGTAGTCACTCAGGTTAAGTCCGACACTGTATTCAAAAGGCTTGTTTCCCAGTGTCAGGCGGTCACGCCAGTTCAGGGTGATTTCATAACCTTTCGTACGCAAGTCGGCTGCATTCATATCGGGCAGGTCGGCACCATACACTCCGGGCAGATCCACACCATCGGTAAGCATGTCCTTCGTATCGCGGATATAACCGTCCACCGTCAGGTTCAGACGGTTGCCCAGCATGGTCAGGTCGAATCCGAAGTCCCACTGCTGTGCAGTCTCCCAAGTCATTCCCGAAGCGATGGGTGCGCTCAGTGAAGAATACTTGGGCAGCACACTTCCTTCCCCGAAAGTATATCCCAGACTGGAGATGGAAATCAGGCGGGCAAAAGAATAATAAGAAGAGATGTTCTGATTGCCCAGACTACCGAAAGATCCTCTGACTTTCAGATTGTCTATCCACTGGCGTACAGGCTGGAAGAAAGATTCTTCGGAGATACGCCATCCGGCCGAAGCTGAAGGGAAGAATCCCCAGCGGCTTCCTGAAGCGAAACGGGAAGTTCCGTCATAACGTCCGCTCACCTCAAACAGGTAACGGCTCTTATAATCATAATTGATACGTCCGAAAATACCCAGCAGGGCATATTCATTCTGTCCTCCGCCTACTCCGGTGATCGTAGCACCTTCCGCATTCTGTCCCACCAGATCCAGGTCGTCGAGATCAGTAGAAACAAGGTTTTCACCGTATGCCGAAATATTCTTGTTCTTCCATGCTTCATAGTTCATACCGCCTACAACCGACAGGTGATGAGCCTGGTTGAAGGTGTCATCGTAGGTTCCGAAAATGTTGGTAGAGTAATACTGGTTCGTATTGACAGCCTCATCCAGACGATTAGCTCCGGCTCCGGTTGCATACGACAACAGTTCACCATCCGGATACTCCCGGTAATACATCACGTTTGAACGGCTGGTATTGCGCGACTGGTACTGGCGATAAGTAAAGTCTCCGGTGAAGCTCAGCTCCCTGATCGGAGCATACACCAGACGGGTGGTATTGGTGAAGTCCGTACTGCGTTCCACATTGCGGTGTGAATTCTCACCCAGAAGGATATGGCGTCCGTTGGCCACCTTGTAGTTCAGATAAGGTGTACTGTAGAGCCAGGATCCGTCAGGATTCTTCTGCGGGAAACAAGCCAGTGCATGACGGGCACTGTAGGCCAGTGTATTTTCAACGTCACCGTCACCCAGATAGCTGTATTGTGAGCTGTAGAACGAAGTATTGTTCGACATGGTCAGCCATTCATTGATACGGAAATCGATTTTCGAACGCAGATTGTATTTCCGGTATATATCCGGATTCTCACGCAGGATACCTGTCTGTTTGTCGTAGGATCCCGAAACGAAATATTTTACATCATCCTTGCCTCCGCTGATGGACACATTGTGCTGCTGCATCGGACGGTTGTCACGATACAGGCTATGCCACCAGTCATAGTTTCCGTAGTAAACCCACTGGTTACGTCCGTTTCTCACGTCTTCCACCACCCAGGGACGATCCGGATGTTCAGTCTTGTCGTTCACACGGTTCCACAGTTCCTGCATATCCTGATCGGTATAATCCACATAAAGCGTACCCGAATTGGCTTGCCAGAACTGATTGATGGTATATACTGACCAGTAACCGGTTGTTTCATAATCAGTGGAAGTGGTAGGTGCCTGCCATCCGAAACGGCCGCTGTAACGTACAGTTGCCTTGCCGTCTTTGGCAGCTCCCGACTTGGTTGTCACAAGAATCACACCGAATGCAGCACGTGCACCGTAAATGGCAGCGGCAGATGCATCCTTGATAACGGAAATGGATTCCACATCATTGGGATTGACTCGGTCGATATCTCCCACGGCACCGTCAATCAGTACCAGCGGTTCCGATTCATGGATGGAAGTGATACCGCGCACATTGATGGAAGCGGAACTGCCCGGCACACCCGAAGAGGTCGTTACATTCAAGCCGGCTACTGTACCCTGCAACATACTGCTCAACGATTTTGTGACACGGTTTTCCAGTTCTTCACCACCTACGGAAGCAACAGCTCCGGTCAGATTCACCTTCTTCTGTTTACCATAACCGACAACCACTACCTCGTTCAGCAAGACCGCATCTTCGCTCAGACGTACGGTCACATTGGACTGTCCGGAAGCAACCGTCACCTTCTGCGGGACAAAACCCACATACGACACATTCAGAACTACCTTCCCTTCGGGCACTTGAAGTGTAAAGGCACCGTCAATATCAGTTATCGCACCAATGGTAGTGTTCTCAATGGTTACTGTCACCCCGATAAGAGGCTCCTCATTTGTATCGAACACTTTTCCCGATATGCTTCTGTTCTGTGCCGAAAGCACCATACTGCTTCCAGCCAACAGGAGTATCAGGAATAAAACTACAGATTTCAATATATTCATCACTTTATTAATTTATGGGTTGTTTATATTCATATCGCCTTGATTTCATTCGGGCTCAGAGACGAATACTCTTCGTATATACCTCTCCGAAACGATTGGTAAATTCTACCCGGATTTCCTTGCTTCCGTCGGCAGGCATGGCACGGAACAGATGGCCTGTCTTTTCTGCCGAGGCACGGTTCTTCAGTTCCGAAGCACGCTCTTCATCGGAATCAACGAACTGTTCCATTTCTCCCATCGGTTTTCCGTCCTGAAACCACACGACTTTGCAGGCACTGTCCCAGTCCCAGACATTGGCAACCACAAAACTGCTCTGGCTTTTGAACTCTCCTTTGTTATAGATGCGGAACTGATAAGAAAAGTCACGGCGGGTTCCCTTGTAATGCCACTTCAAATCATTTCCGTCAACATCCACCACCATATATCCGTTGGGCGCACCACACTGATTGACCCAGCCCGTCCACCAGCCGCCACAGGCCGCACCGATGTTGTGTTCATACAGCACAGGAGAAACTTCATTGTTCTGGAAGAAATGAGTGTGTCCGCTGAACACATGTACATTATAGTTTTTCAGAACCTCCTTCAGCTGGGCGGCGTTCCGGATGTTGCCATCGGGAGAAATACGGTTCCATGAAGGTGCATGCATGTTCAGGATTACCAGACTGCCTTCAGGCAAATAGCTCAAATCCTTCTTCAGCCAATCCAGCTGCTGCCCGGTCAGGCTGGTCAGATAAGATTTTCCACCTACATAGTTGATGTTCTTCATCGTGACAATATGTGCCTTGCCGATGTTGAAAGAATAGTCAGTGGGACCGAAATGACTTTCGTAGACCATTTCACCATATACCGGTGAAGCCAGTTCCATATTGTGAAGCCCCTGATACTGTCTGTCAAAATCGTGATTACCGATACACTGGAAGAATGTGGCTCCCGTATTTTTCAGCGAAGCTTTGTAATTATCAAACAAAGGCATGTTGTCCCATACCAGGTCGCCCAGTGTCATTCCGACAACTTCATGCGACTGCTTCAACGAGTCAATGACTTCCACCATATCGGGCACCGTTTCCTGGCACCAGCGCTTGAAATCGCGTTCATTGCGCACCTGAGGATCAGACACGGCTATGTAATGGAAACGATCGTCAGTTTCAGTCCGCTTCTCCAATACAAAATCATGTTTTCCACCGGCCAAAGCCAGGACACGCACCGGAACATAAAAGCCATCGGCCAGTCCGTCATTCTGAGGCAAGACATATCCTGCCGGAGTAGAAATGCTAACGAACTTGCTTCTGGTCGTATCTGAATGCAACGCCCACGTTCCCTGTGCATCCGTTGTTGTAAAACTAATACCGTCGTTCACTACGACACCGGCTACTCCCCGACCATTTTTATCTATCACTTTCCCAGCAAAACGAAACTGAGAATCAACGATTTTTGCCTGTACACAGGCTCCATACAGCATGAAGCCCAGAATAATCCATTTACCTTTCATGTTATCTTTATTAGATTTCACCTCTCATCCGTTATCGGGCTTCCCGACCGCTTACCATCTCTTTGGCTTCCAGCACCTGGTCAGTTGTCAGCAAATCCACACCCATAGCAATCATCTTCTGCAAATCAGCTGTTTTGTTCACAGTCCATACATTTACCTTCAATCCCAGACTTTGGGCTTCTTTCACCCATTCCGGATGCTTGTAAAACACCTTATAACTATAGTCTATTCCTGTCAGTCCTTTAGCCTTGATATCCTTCGGAGCACAGTCTCCATTCAGATAAGCCACTTCCGCATCCGGAGCCAGGCTGACAAGCTGTTCACATATATTCATGCTGAAAGAAATATATTCCACCTGCTTTTCCATTCCATATTTTTTTACCAGTCTGACACAGGCAGCGGCGATCTGATTTTCCTGAGATTGGGTCTTATGAGGTTTGATTTCCAGTACAAGACGAATCTCAGGAAGCTGCTTACCTGTCTTCAGATACTCTTCCAGCAAGGGAATACGTTCTCCGTTTTTCAATTTGATATCTTTCAGTTTTTCATACCTGGTCTCTCCGATCACCAGTCCTTCGACAACATCATCATGATTGACTACCACTACCCCGTCAGCAGTCAGCTGCACATCAAATTCGGAACCATACACTCCGGCTTCGGCGGCCTTCTGAAGGCCTGTAATCGAGTTCTGGGCAGAACCTTCTGTTTTCCAGAAGCCACGGTGAGCAATAACTTGAGTCTGTGCCTGTGCCGTCCATACAAAAAGCAGGCATAACCCTGTTAAAATA
>ENA-UEQS01000654-UEQS01000654.1-human-gut-metagenome-genome-assembly--contig:-NODE-654-length-25606-cov-7.884523_pt1 | contig 25606 bp, 14 predicted proteins | sample MGYA00242953_ERZ507953 | MGnify/ENA primary metagenome ERZ507953 (study PRJEB26167, sample SAMN06115474) | human gut metagenome | host: Homo sapiens | place: China:Jiangsu | collected 2016-07-06...
AAAACGGAAATCTGTCTCACGGTCATGGTGAGTTGAAGCTCGACAGATTTGAACCGTTTTCTAAGAATCCTCCTATCGCAAAAGTGTTCAGAGAGGTGTCACTTGCTGATGAGCTCGGATCGGGTATGAGAAATACCTATAAATACACAAAGATGTACTCAGGCGGAGTTCCTGAATTTATCGAGGGTGATGTATTTAAGACAATAATTCCTCTATCCTCTGCGGCAACGAGTATGGTGGGACCTGATGGCAACCAAGATACCCCACAAGATAACCTACAAGACACCCCACAAGATAACCTACAAGAAAAGGTAAATCAAGTTGTATATGAGAAAATAATTGAATTCTGTATTGAACCAAAAAGTAAAAGAGAAATTGTTGAGCATTTTGGCTTGAAGGATATCCGGGAATTTACAAACAGATATATTAAACCACTGCTTGAAAGCGGAAAACTAAAAATGACTATACCGGATAAACCCACAAGCCGATATCAAAAATATGTGACTAAAAAGTAAAACATAGTTTTTAGTAATTATAATTTGCCGAGCAAGAGAGTAATATTGCTTGGCAAATTTATATTTATCAAAGAATTTTTGAAAAAATTTAAAATTTCCCTGATTTTGTCCGGATCTTGTCACAGTCGGTTTGTTATGATATAGACACAATAAATAAACAAACGAAAGGAGGAAAAGAGAATGACTTATTATTTCGTAAGATTTTTTGTCAATTGGGATGGACTCATTTATTAAGATAAAAACACAACGAAATACGAATGTTACAATAGATGAGGATTTGTAAATCAAAGGTCGGGTAATTCACAACGGATACCCGACCTTATTTTATGCTGAATTATGATAAACTGCGTTGTTTATCTTGAAAACTCTCTAAAAATACCTATAATTAAAGTATAGAATAAATCAGGTGCAGAGTTATGGATAAATTTGATGTTTTAAGAAAATACTTCGGATATTCCTCGTTCAGAAAAGGTCAGGAAGAAATGGTTGATTGCCTGTTGTCGGGCAGGGATGCTCTCGGCATAATGCCGACGGGTGCAGGCAAGTCTATATGCTATCAGGTTCCTGCAATTATGTTTGGCGGTGTTACTATTGTTGTTTCTCCGCTGATTTCATTGATGAAGGATCAAGTAAATGCTCTTGTTCAGCAGGGTGTGAAGGCGGCTTATATCAACAGCTCATTAACCGATACACAATATGACAAGGTGTTGAAAAATGCGGCTTTGGGAATTTATAAAATAATTTATGTCGCACCCGAACGGCTGGAGTCAGTCAGTTTCATTAATTTATGCAGAAGAATAAAAATTTCAATGGTCGCCGTTGATGAGTCGCACTGCGTTTCGCAGTGGGGACAGGATTTCCGTCCGAGCTATCTTAATATTAACAAATTCATTTCTATGCTCCCGAATCGTCCAATAATCGGAGCTTTTACGGCAACCGCTACGGATGAAGTAAAAAAGGATATTATAAACATTTTACAGCTTGAAGATCCTGCCGTTGTAACTACGGGCTTTGACAGACCGAATCTGTTTTTCTCCGTTTTAAGACCTGCCAAAAAGGATAACAGGCTTATTGAACTGATAAAAGAACGCAGGGACAAGTCGGGAATTATCTATTGTTCAACGAGAAAAAAGGTTGAGAGCGTTTGCGATTTGCTTATCAAAAACGGCTTTCCGGCAACACGCTATCACGCAGGCTTGAGCGACGAGGAGCGTGTTAAGAATCAGGACGATTTTGTCTATGACCGCAAACCGGTTATGGTTGCGACAAATGCGTTCGGAATGGGCATAGATAAGTCGAATGTATCATATGTAATTCATTACAATATGCCGAAGAATATCGAAAGCTATTATCAGGAGGCAGGCAGAGCAGGACGTGACGGTCAGGAGGCAGATTGTATTTTGCTTTACGGAGCAGGAGATGTGCAGACCTGTCGATACTTTATCGAAAACACCGAGCCGAATCCGCAGCTTACACCTGAGCAGAACGAGATGTTCAAGAAGAGGGAGGAAGAACGTTTAAAGCATATGATTTTCTATTGCAGGACAAGCGACTGCCTGCGTAATTATATGCTCAGATATTTCGGAGATGAAGCAGAGGAAAACTGCGGAAAATGCTCAAACTGCCTGACAAAATTTGAAACGGTAGATGTTACGATTGAAGCGCAGAAAATTCTATCCTGTATCATCAGAACAGGACAAAAATTCGGCGCAACAATAATTTCTGATGTCCTGCGAGGAAAAACAAATGACAGAATAACAAGCTTCGGACTTGACAGGCAATCGACTTTTGGCATAATGAAGGATTCAAAGCCGACAGAAATCAGGTACATAATCGAAAAGCTGGAAGAACAGGGATATATCATATCGGTAGGAGCAGGCAAGCCGATACTCAGAGTAACAGAAATGAGCTATCCCGTACTCAAAGGCAAAGCGAAAGTTAATATAAAGAAAACTGTCAGAATTAAAACCAAAGAGAAAACTGTCGAGGAAACAGTTAATATTTCTCTGTTTGATACTCTTAAGCAAATCAGGTACGAGATTGCAAGCCAAAAGGGTGTTCCTGCATTTCTGATTTTTTCGGACGCATCACTTATGGATATGTGCAGAAAACTTCCCGTAACACCCGAAGAATTTTTATCAGTCAACGGCGTAGGTGACAACAAGCTGAAGCAATACGGCGACCGTTTTATTTCAGCAATTGCCGAGTATAAAGCCAGTCAGCTGTCAAGTTTTGTTTAAAGACTATCAGAGTTTCAACCGCTGTGTCAATAGCGGCAACAAATAAATTTGTTGTGGATTTATGTAAGATTTAGTGTAAAAGGATTGATTGTTGTCAAAAAAGTGTGTTATAATTAATCATATATATGCTTTAATGTTAAGGAGCTCGTTTTCTATATGCTGTCAGCACTTTCTACTTTGCCTATCCATGCTTATCCCAAATTCAGGACAAGCAATCATTTACCGATCCCATCCTTTAGGAGGAAGAATACTTCTAACATGACAGCGTGAAAACGGTGTCGTTCTCTCATTTAGACCATCAGAATTACGGCCAAGTTATTATCTTCGAAAACGATATTCCTGATGTTGATTAAAACACAAACATAATTCGATTTATAAAAGACCCAACAACGGGTTGTGCAGGTCTTTAATGCTAACCTTAATAGCTGTGAACACACATACTGATGATGGAGGTAAAACACGGTTGATATACAGAAGACAGAAAACTGGGTTTCGATGAAAGATATAACAAAGTATCTTGACGTAAGCCGTGAAACAGTACTTCAATGGATTAGTAATCGAAGTATGCCAGCGAGTAAGGTCGGGCGACTTTGGAAATTTAAAATATCGGAAGTTGACGAATGGATTCGTTCCGGAGGCGCTGCGGATAAATGCTGAGTATGAATTATCGGGCATTAATTAATTCATAATGAAATGTTGCAATATGGGAAGGAGGACGGCTATGACACCTGGCAATAGACAACCCAAATGGGATATATATGAAGCTGTCATTCTTCTGGAAGGTTACCTTGAGACACTTCAAGGGGAAGAGCCAAAGGTGCAAATAATAAAGCGCATTTCTACTGAGCTACGTAGAATGGCAGCTAATCGCGGACTTGATATTGATGACATTTACAGAAATGAAAATGGCATATCTTTTCAGATGCAAAGTATGGATTCCGCATACCAAGGTAAAAAGATTTATGTTCCGGCAACGAGGTTGTTTGAGAAAGTGGTATTCCTGTATCGTAATGATACTGAGAGATATTTGAAGTTATTACAGGAGGCAAAAAGTATGGTAGCGGCCAAAAAGAATAATAAGGACGCTTTTATGGTGTGGGTCGCATCCGTTTTGCCTGCTAAGAGATGTAAGTGGATAGAGAAAAACATTCTGCGAGTAGAGCAATTTGCAATTGCTACAAAAATGATATCTGGGTCGATATTTGATATTACAGATATATCGAAATTGGAGGTTATTTATAAATCTGCTGGAAAGAACAAGGTCTTCCAGATTAAAAATAGAAAGCTCATCAAAAATATAAACGATGATTTCAATGTTTACATGCGGTATTGTTTGCAACTGCCAATTCAAACCGAGAAAAAAGAAGAAGCTTCTGTCTCTACAGAATCTTACAACCTTGTAGCAGATGCATCGGCTGAGATGAAAGAAGTTTTGAACGTCGTTGATTTTGAAAGGATAGAATCCATGGCATTTACCAAGCCGAGAAGCATCACTTTCTTTGGCAAAGAGCTCTCTATACCTTCTACATGGAAGGACGTTTATGTCAGTATAGTAGCTGTCCTATACAAGGACTATCCGGATGTGTTCAGCTCTCTTAGTTCTTTTCCAGGTAGCACGAGATTGGAATTCGGTAAAGCAAGCGACTTAGGTCATATGACATCGCCAAGAGAGATTGATGAAGAGCTTTGCATAGAAACCAATTTCAGTGCGACGGATTTTATCAAACGGATAAAAAAACTTCTTTTCATATGCGGTGTGGCTCACGATAGTCTCACAATTGTATATGAAAGAAGAATTGGAACGACTGCTTCAAATAGTACATCGTCGTTTAGTAGTACTGCCTGTGAAGCTGAATTCTATGCTTATCTGCAGAATACGGTGAAGCTTGCAGACAGAACCTGTTCCTCTTATGTTTCTTCCATCAGAAGTGCTGAGCGCTATGCCACCAATAAAGGATATGAGTCGTGTTCATTATTTAGTGAAAATAAAGAAACAACTATTGTAACGGCAACAGAATTGTACAGTGATTCAGATTTTATTAGATATAACGAACAGCAGCATAACCGTTTCAGCGCCGCTATTAACAAGCTGCTGGAATTCATTGGTGCGGAAATTCCGAAAAAAGCAATCGCGTCCCTTGGCAACAGCGGCAACAAGCAAACATCTGCTACAGCGGAAATCTTCGGACGAATCGTTACTGTGTTGAAGAAGCACTACGAATATGGCTTTAAATACGATTCGATCAGAGAACTCATGCGCTTCCGTCAGTTTGCGGAGGCAATGGAAATCTCTCTGCCAGAAGATGATGAACTGCTCAAAGCTGCTATTCTATCTTCTGGAACTGTAATTGATGACAAGGTCTATTGTAAGAACAATGACATGCCGCAGGAGCTCCAGTGTATTGTCGATGATGTTTTTTCTTCCGGCGCAGCCGTTATTTATTATGACAGCCTATTTGCAAACAAACAAGAATGGATGAATTCCTATGTGATTACTTCTCCTGAAATGCTGAAGGAGTATTTGCAGAAAAACATCGCCGGATGTTCTTTCGCTAAAAAGTTTATGATCAAAGGAAGCAGGCTACCCGAGAAGGAAGCTGTCACTGATGAAATAAAGCGGGTTTGGGGAAACAACCAGTCTGTAAGTGTATACAGTCTTCATGATCGTCTGCCGTATATCCCGCTGAATAATATTTGGCGCGTTATTTCAGGTAATGACCTTTTTGTACTTGTTTCCGAAGGAGAATACCTCTTCATTGACCGATTCTGCATTTCTGAGGATGAAGCGGAGGACATTCTTGACTTTGTGGATAATGCTTGTGAAGAGAACGGATTTGCATCTTTAAGCGATGTCCCTCTTGGTAGCATTGAGGAAGAAAACTATGAGTTGTCACAGCTTACCATTTATAATGCTATATATAAAAAAGTGCTTTCTGGCAAATATCATCTGAACGGTAAGATTCTCACCAAAGAAAAATCTGAGCTTGATGCGGTTACACTATTGAAGAAGTATATCAAAGACAGAGATGAATGCACTTTTGATGAAGTTGCTGATAAGGTTATAGAGCTTACAGGCAGTACAAACCGGCAATATGCTTTTCAGGCTCTTTATGATGACATGGTGCGGGTAGACAGAAACCGCTTTGTCGCAAACCGGCTCGTAAATTTTCCCGTGGATGAAATCGACGCCGTGTTGTCTGGATTTATTACCGACAATTTCAGAGCTATTAGGGATGTGACAACCTTTGCCATGTTCCCGATTTGCGGACAGAACTGGAATCATTATCTGTTGGAAAGCTACTGCTATAAGTACAGCAAAAAATACAGCCTTCATGTGATTCATTTTAACGATAAGAACGCTGGAATCATAGCGGAAAAGTATTTCAATAAAAAATATAACGAAATGCTTGCCATTGCTATTGCGAGAACCGATGTGGAGCTGGTACCGGAGGTTATTGGACAGTATCTATTTAATACCGGATATATGGCAAAAAGCAAATATGCCAAGCTGGGAGAAATTGCACAGCGGGCTTCGGAACTACGAAAAGAGAGGTGATAGTATGTATTCCTACACATTTGATTCGAAGACCGGTGGAATTATACTGAATTCCACTCCTACGAATTTTTCTAAGGAGCCTCGCCCGGTTTATGCTGCGGAGATGGATATCCTTGGTTTTCATAAACACTGGGATTACGACAAACAGAACGAAGTGCCCTACATGTGGGCAGAATCGAATATCTATTGGTACAGAGGTGTACAGATTGCCAAGACAAAGGGCGGTGATCTTTATACTGCGCCGGAGCTGATTATTGTGGATGACGCAAACGAAACAAATCCATATTGGAAACAAGGAACGAAGTTGATTCCTATGGATATAGAGGCAATGTGCACTCTCAACGAGGATTTACTGACAGTCATAGAAGATTCTACAGTTAAAAAAATTGTCAAGGAATATGAGAAATTTAAAGATAAGCTTGACATTTTCCATGTAGCCTTTTCCGGAGGCAAGGACAGCGCAGTGCTGTTGGATCTTGTTAAAAAGGCGCTGCCAAAGGACAGCTTCGTAGTTATTTTCGGAGACACCGGCATGGAGTTTCCAGATACTTATGAAGCCGTGGAAGAAGCTAAAAAGCAGTGTGATAAGGACGGTATTCCCTTTTATATTGCTCGCTCTCACTTTGAACCAAGTGATTCATGGAAGCTGTTCGGCCCGCCAGCAAGAGTGCTTCGATGGTGTTGTAGTGTACATAAGAGTACGCCGCAGACATTGAAAATGAGGGAAATTACCGGCAAAGATGATTATATTGGTATGGATTTCGTTGGTGTACGCGCCCATGAAAGCTTAGCCAGAAGTAAATATGACTACGAGAATTTTGGAAAGAAACAAAGAGGTCAGTACAGCTTTAATCCGATTTTGGAATGGACCTCTGCGGAAATATGGTTGTATATCTTTCTGAATCATCTTAACATAAATGCCACCTATAAAAAGGGAAATTCCCGCGCTGGGTGCTTGTTTTGCCCTATGGGTGGAGGACGTAGCGATTATCTTCAGTATACTTGCTATCCGGAAAAAGTTAGCAACTACATTAATTTGATTAAATTAATGAACGGACGCAATAAAGGTGATGATGCGGCACTGACCTCATATGTAGCAAATGGTGGTTGGAACGCACGAAAAAATGGTCGCGATTTAACTATAGGGAAAGTCCATTACTGGGAAACAATCAAAAATGGCAAAACACAGATAGAGGTTACTCAGCCTAAATCAGATTGGCAAGAATGGATAAAGACGGTAGGTAAACTGCCTTTTCAATATGAAATCAAGGAGAAAGAAAACGGTTATTTGATTTCTTTTGATGCTAGTATTCCGAAAAAATATCCTAAAGAGATAAGGAAGTTTAGACAAGTATTTAAAAAATCGGCATATTGTGTTGGCTGTAGAGTTTGCGAAACAAATTGCCGTAACGGAAGAATAAAGTTTGTTAACGGAAAAGTACAGATTACAGACTGTATTCATTGTGGAATGTGTCACGATATTGATGACGGTTGTCTCGTATATCATTCATTAAGACCATCGACAGGAGAAGGAACTATGAAAAAAGCTAGTTTGAATTCATTTGCAAATCACGCCCCAAAGCCGGAATGGGTACAAGGATTTTTTGACCTTGGCAATGATTATTGGGATAGCGATAAAAACACGCTGAATAAAAAGCTACAAGTCCCCATGTTTAAGAAATTCCTTCGTGGGTGTGGTTTAATAGATGATAAAGGCAATACCACATTGCTCTTTGATATCGTATCATCCTCAAATTACGGATGGCAAAATGGTACTACATGGGGCTTGGCATTGTCGAACTTTGCCTATAATGCCCAGTGCAAATGGTTCATAATGAATATGGATATTGGCATTTATTATAATAGAAGTCATATCAGTGATATGCTGATTGCCGAGGGAGTGAAGAAAGATGACGCAACTTCCATCATCAATGCCTTCAAGCGTTTTTGCAAGTTACCCTTGGGTACAGTGTTAAATTTCGGGTATGTCGAAGAAAAAGGGCGGAAAATCGAATCGCTGTGCAGAACGAAGTGCATTATTGAAGATACTCGCGTTGTACTGTATGCGTTATATAAATTCGCCGAGAAGTGCAATTTGGATAAAGAGTTTCGTGTTTCCTATCTCTACGATGAATATGTGGAGCGAGACGGCGTCAGTCCGGTACGTATTTTCGGGCTTTATGATGAAGAAGAGATGAAATCCATTTTGCTTGGCCTTTCTTCTGCATATCCAGAATTTATCAATGCTACATTTACAAATGATCTGCAAACCATCACGCTAAGGGACAAGACCAGTGATGATGTTTTGAGTCTATTTAAGGAGGGATTATAAGATGCCGGTACAGAATTTAAAATACTGCGAATACTTTGATGTCAACGAAAAGTATTTTCCATGCATTGACGAATCCGCTATCAACAGTGGAGCAGCGTGGGACACAACCTACCCTCATCAGACTTTCATAGACCTACTCAATCGGACAGAAAAGATGCTGAGCGGCAATACAAACCGCTCTATCTGGATTCATGGCGCCTATGGTACCGGTAAATCTCAGTGTGCTTACACGCTCAAAAAGCTGCTGGAGGTGCCGGAAGCCGAAGTTAGAAACTACTGGAATAAGTTTGAACCCTTGAAAAAGAATCATGTTCTGCTGGAAAAGCTTATCGGCCATAAGGCACAGGGCATTGTGACTGCATACCGTTACGCATCAGGCAGTATTTCTACTCCGCAACAATTGTTCTTTGCAGTGCAGGAAAGCATAAAGAAGGGCTTGGAGGCGAATGAGGTCTCCTACAAGGGGGAAAATTCCCTAAAGGAAAGTGTTATCGCATGGCTGGAGGATCCGATTCATAATCAGTTTATGGACGCTCTGCTTCAGAAGCCCAAGTGGAGGTCCACCTTCTCGCAGTCCTCTGCGGATGAGATTATCAACACTCTGAAAAAGAGTAGCGACGTTTCCTCTCTGATGGACGATATCTTTAGCCTTGCCGCAGAGGAAGGAATAACAGCTCTCAATCTTTCTGCAGATTCTCTGCGCAAATGGATTATTGATATCATTGACAAGAATAATATTAAGCTCGTTCTTATCTGGGATGAGTTCAGTGACTATTTTCGTCAGAACAGCACTTCTTTGGGTGAGTTTCAAAAGATTGTCTCCATTTGTCAGGAAAAGCCTTTCTACTTCGTAATTGTGACCCATCCACTGTCTTCTCTTGCAAAGGAATATGACAGCAGCGACAAGACCAATCCGTGGTCTGTTGTACAGCAGCGTTTTGACAAGGTGGAAATCACCCTTCCGGACAATATTGCCTTTGAACTTATAGGTCATGCTTTTAGTGTAAAGCCTGCGGCAAAAGCAACCTGGAAGCAGTTGACAGAGGATTTGAATTCTTATGTTACGAATGCACGCAAAGCTGTTATCAAAGCTGCAAATATTAATGACCAAAATGTTATGCGGGATATCCTTCCTATTCACCCCATTGCGGCGCTCGTCCTGAAAAATATAGCTTCTGCATTCCAGTCCAATCAGCGCAGTATGTTTGACTTCATAAAGACGCCGAAGGATATGGATGTTAATGCATTCCAGTGGTTTATCCAGAACACTAGCCCTCTTTCCGACAGACCATTCCTTACAGTGGATATGCTGTGGGACTTCTTCTATGAAAAGGGCAAGGACTATTTGTCCTCCGATATTAGGCTGATTCTGGATACATTTCAACAGCAGGCGCAGCTGAACGACAAGGAAAAGATTGTGCTGAAGACTGTTCTTATTATGCAGTCTATAGACCAGCGGTTGGGCGGTGCTCTGCCGATTCTAAAGCCGACGGATCAAAATCTCAGTTACGCTTTTGAGGGTGATACAGGTGAACTGGAATCTTCCTGCAAGAGCATTGCGAAAGCCCTTGTTAATAAAGGAATTCTGATCGAGAATCCGATTGCTAACGGCAAAAAAGTGTATTCTGCTGCCGTTCTTGCTGGCGATGGTGCGAAAATTGAGGCATTTAAAAAGGAGATTCGTGAAAAGCAAGGCACAACCGCCAAGCTGGTCTCAGAAGGTGCTGCGGTTGCAACTGCGCTCAGCCTTCCTCCTGCACTGAAACTTCGTTACGCCCTGGAATTGGATAGTGGCAAGTTGCCGGTTGTTACCATGTCTGATTTCAAAAAGTTCATGGATGTTTTAAAAAGCAAGGATGTGGACTGGCATTTCTATGCTGTACTTGCGCTTGCAAAGACCGACGAAGAAGCCCAGAGTTTCCGCACTCTGATAAAGAAAATTATTGCGGATCCTGCCTATAAGAATATTGCTGTCATTGATGCGTTGTCTACGCCTCTTGGCTTAGAGGCATTTGAGCAGTATGTGGATTATTCCGCTATGTCGATGTATTATAGTGGCAACAACGGTCAGCAGTCAAAAGAAAATGCGAAGAAGGCAAAGGATGTACTGGAGCGTGATTGGAAGGATCGAATTCACAACGGACAATTCATCGTTTTTACCTATGCAAATCAGGATGGTGAAAAGGCTGCAGGAGCCGGTGCTGTTCACACTATTATGCAGACCATTGTTTTGAAACGTTTCAAGCATGTACAGGACTTCACAAAGGGACTCTCGGAAACGCAGTTGAAACTGACTACTCCGAAACCTGTTGCGAAATACGGTATGGGTGTGATGGAGATCAAGGGATTGATTTCTGGATGTGAGAAGTCTGTTCTGGGCAAATTCTGGTCTAAAAAGGAATACTGGAAGGACGAGGAGCTTGCTGGAGAGCATATTGTTATTATCAAAAAATCTGTTGATAAAATGATAGACGATGCTTTTAATAGTAGCGGTAAAATATCTATTGGTGAAATCTACGATTATTTGGAAACTACATATGGTTTTTCTGTGTGTAACCTGTCTGCATTTATTACCGGCTTCTTACTGAAGGAATACAGTTCGGAACCTTATCGCTCTATGGATGCCGAAGGCCACCGTGATTCAATGACACCGGATAAGCTTTCTGAAATGATTGGTAACTATATTGGAAAGAACCCAAAAGCAACCTATATTGTCAATCTGACTCCAGAGGAAAAAGCATTCTATGAGCTTACGGAAAACGCATGGAACATTACCGCCAACACTTGTTCTTCGCCTCAGCAGGCCGGAACACTCGTCCTTGCAAAAATGAGAGACCTATCTTATCCCGTTTGGTGTTTGGAAGATATGGACACTGCCGGTGTATTTGACCTCGTCAAGCTCTATATCAAACTTGTTCAGAGCAAAGGCGATAAAGCACATGATGTAGCTAATGAAATCGGAAAGATTGCGATTCAGCGTCCGTCATCTGCACAGAATTTGAAGGCGCTTCTAACTCTTGATAACTGTAAAAAAGGTATGCATATATTCCTTGAACGGTTTGAGAACGGTAAGCTTTTGAATGTTGCCAAGGAAATCAACGCGGAGGATTCTGTTCTGTCGGATATAAAGAAGTTGTTCAATGTTCAGTATTCTGCCCTTTGGATTGGATCAACTGGAGAAGATGAAATCAGAAAACTCATAACTGAGTACGAGGTTGTGAAGTCAACGAATATTTTTCTGAATGTTACTGTCCGTTCTAAGGAAGCGGCATTTAAGGCATGGCGTGAGACATTGAAGTTTATCGGCTTCTCCTGCGAATCTATCAGGGCGAAAAAGCCAGCACTGGATAAGTTTTTCTATAATTTACTCCGTATTGCCAACTATGAAGATATGCTTCCCGATAATATGAAGTCATTTCTTGATGAGATGACAAATCATAATGCAGAAATTCGGAATGTTCTTGGTAATACTTTGGCCGTCTTTATTGATATTTACGCACCTTATTTGGAGGGCTTTACTGATACGGAATGCGAGGAAATCAAAAATTCTATCACATCGGAAATGTTTATCATATCCTCTACAGCAAGTAATGCCATTGTTAAAAAGGCTGCTGAGGATTACAGAAAGAATCAGGTGAAATCGCAGCTTTATAAACTGTGGAGTGATAAGAGCGGAGGAAGCAAAAACCCTCGTGTTTGGTCTGAAAAATATCGTACTCCGATTTTGTGCTGCGTGAATGACTCTCTGTATGCCGAGGCTAAGAAGGCCTTTGCAACATTGAACAGCAACACGCAAAGTGAAGCGGATATTAAGGAAGCCTTAGCATTCATTAAGGAAGCGGACTTCTTTGACGAGATAGCTTCCGCTGATTATCGCGATAAGTGTTTTGCAAAGCGTATTATCGGAGATTACACCAGCTTGATTTCTGATATTGATGCTGTGAGGGATACTCTGGAGAGCACCGGAATCAGCGCCTATGAGTGGAATGATAACCCCACTATCATGAGCAAGGTTTCCAGTATGGCGGCCGTAGAATATAACGCCGGTGGAAGCGATAAGGTTGTTGATATCATCGAAGGTATGAATGATGCCGAACTGAAGAAGTGGCTTACTGATATTGTTAGAAAGGACATGGGTCTTGGCGTAAAGATTATCATTAATAGGGAGGGGTAAGAAATGCTTTGCAGAGAAGTACAAAACTATATATCTGCTGCAAAAGGGCTGCCGTTTTTCTATGTCATTGGTGATGAGGACTACTGCTCCGTTTTAGAAGAATTGAAGCAGGCGGATATTTCTGTCGTAAGAATGAGTGAATTTTGCCTTAAGGATGATAAATTTCCCAGTGTAGATGAACTGGTGGATTATTTCCGCACATCCGATGTGGACTACAGAGATAATAAGTTTGTCGTAATCGGACTTGGCGAATACCTCGCTCTCAGAGGCTCTGCCGTTGCGGATAAAGAGCTTCGTCGCTTAAGAAATACCACTCTAGGGAATGCAAGAGCTATTCTCCTCCTGAGGGGTGTTTCTTCGCAAGCTGCAAAAATCATCAGAGATGACAACAAGATGGTTGAACAGCAGAGAGCGTATATTTCCAACAATCTGCTCACGAATGTATCTGTTACAAACATGCCGGAGGATGTAGGGCTTGTGGTTCAAACAGGAATAAAGTATCTACTGCGTGCATTCGAAGATGGCGCTATTGGAAATGTCTATACGAGCACTTCGCTGGTTCTCGACAATGCCTTGTTCCCGCTATTTACTTTATCTGGAGCGTATTCTGTTGTGAAGTATATTGTGGGGGACTTTGAGCTTGATAGTGGGCTAGGAACCGAAGAACAGTGGAAGCGGTTGCTTAAAGACCTAAATAAATGCAGCAAAGACATACGAGCTGTATTTGATAAATATGGTATTGACGAAAGGCTTATTGATGATTTGTGTTTGGCTGTATCAGGTCTTGAGTATCGGAACTGGCTTGTTTTTTTATATCTTAAACTAAATGCAAAGCAGATACAAAATTACTATTTAAAACTTGTGATTGATGAAACTTTGAATTTTGAGGACTTTAAAACTAACCTCATGGTAAAGATTACAGAGTTTTCCCATCAAGACCGTTATTTCAGGCTATTGTATGATGAGAGGAAGAAACTTCTTAGAAATTTTCCTGAAGAGGATATTGCTGTTTTTGTAAAGACAAATGAAATCGACCCTGATGAGAGTATCTACCGTCTCACCGATAACACGTTGTTAGAAAAAAAGACCATAGTTAAATGGGTAGTTAGTAATGGAATTAGTGAAGCCATAGCATATGTCTATCCTGCTCTTGACGAGTATCTGAAAAAATATATATTCGATTGTCCTGTTCTTTCGGATGAGCTGACGGAATACTTTGATTTGTATAAGAAGCAGAAAGTTTCAAACCACATTTCTGATGAATTCATCAAGCTCGTTGAAAAGTATGCAGATGGTATTTCGTATGCGCAGCTTCCAACAAGAGATAACGCAATTAAGGCTGTTTCAAGCAAGAATAATGCTTTCTTGTATTGGATTGACTCATTAGGTGTGGAGTACTTGTCTTACATTACTGCCCTTGCAAAGAAAAAAGGACTGTCGATTCATACGGATATAGTGCGCTCTGATTTACCGACGATTACATCAATAAACAAGCAGTTCTATGAGCAGTGGATGGGCGGGAAAAAAAACAAAGAAGAGCAACTTGATAACATCAAGCATAAAGACAAGGGCGGTTATTTTTTTACGGACGATGAGGATCCGATTCACATCCCAGCAGAGCTCGAAGTGATTGAAAAAGCTTTAAATACTGCGGCTATGGAACTAGGTATGCACAACTGTAAATCGTTTATTATCGCAAGCGACCATGGTGCTTCCAGATTGGCTGTAATAAAAAAGCAAGAAGTGCCGTACGAAACGGACACCAAGGGAGAACACTCTGGACGGTGTTGCAAGTCTTTTGACGGATGTGATGTTCCTTATAAAGTGGAGGAAAATGGTTATATAATACTTTCAGATTATGGTAGATTCCGTGGCAGTCGTCCCGCTAATGTAGAAGTTCATGGAGGCGCCAGCCTTGAGGAAATTGTTGTTCCAGTTATTACTTTGACACTCAAAAAGCAGGTGGGCGTAAAGATTACAGTTATGCATTCTGATGATATTACTGCAGACCGGCATGATGGTGTCACATTGAATTTGTATATTTCTGATGTTGAATCACCAGATAATATCAGCCTTGTGATTGAGGATAAACCCTATCAAGCAAAATCGGAAGATGCGACACATTTTACTTTCGCACTTACAGATATTAAACGCGCAAAGATGAAACCATATACGGCAGATGTGTTTGATGGGTCGGATTTGATTGGTAGCGTTTCCTTCAAAGTTAAAGGAAAAACCGCCACAATCAAAGATGATTTTGATTTCGGTGATGAATTCTAAGGAGGGAGAAATATGGAACTTTCAGAAAAGCTGAGAGATAATTTTGACGAGATGGTTGTCTTCAAGGATTTGAAGAAAACCAATTTCTTCTCTACACTGAGCCTCCCTGCTTTTATGCGCGACTGGCTGCTGAAAAAGTTTGAAGACGACGAGGGTGAATTTGATAAAGACGATCTTGTCAGATTTGTCAAGAAATTCATTCCTAGAAAAGACGATTGGAATACCATAAAGAATGCTGTTGTTATTGAAGGTAAGGCTGTAAAGTTTCTAGCAAAGATATCTGTCAATATTGATATTAAATCTGGGGAGGTTTCTTTTTCCTTACCTGACTTTGGCTTGGGATTCAAAGAAACTATAATTGAAAGCGATGTATGGGATTCATGTAAGGATGATCTCGTGAAGGGCAGAGATATCTGGGGAATGGTGGAGCTTGGATATCGTTCTCCGGATGATTTTGATTTTACTTTCGAGTATGAAAGGAAATCATCCAAGGGAAAGAATTCAAAGGACGGGAAAATTAAACTTATATCTTTCAAGAATTTCTGCCCATATGAGATTAACCTTGAAGACTACAAAGAGGCCCGTAAGGAGTTTACTACAGGTGAGTGGATAGATGTTATCCTTGGCGCCGTTGACTATAACGCCGCCGGTTATGAAAATGAAGAAGAAAAACTTACCATGATTACAAGATTGCTGCCGTTTGTGGAGAAGCGCTTGAATTTGATTGAGCTTGCACCTAAAGGTACCGGCAAATCTTATCTTTTTGGAAATGTCAGCCGATATGGATGGCTTTCCAGTGGCGGTGTTATGAGCCGAGCCAAAATGTTTTATGATCAGACAAAGCGCAGGGAAGGTTTGATAGCAGGAAGTGATTTTGTCACTCTGGATGAGGTGCAGACTATTTCCTTTACCGATACAGATGAAATGCGAGCTGCTTTGAAAGGTTATTTGGAGCAAGGAAACTTTACTGTGGGTGACTATAAAGGAATAGCAGATGCAGGTGTGATCCTTTGCGGAAATATCCGTAAGGAAATAATGGATGCGGATGGCTATGAAAATATGTTCACAGAACTACCAGTTGTTTTTCATGAATCAGCATTAATTGAGAGATTTCACGGATTCATCAAAGGGTGGAATATTCCGCGAATGAAGGACGATTTGAAGGTGAATGGTTGGGCCTTGAATTCGGAATACTTCTGTTCCATCATGCATGAACTTCGTAGCGATATGACATACAGAAGCATTGTGGATGAATACATCATCGTCCCGGAAGGAGCCGACACACGTGATACAGAAGCTGTAAAGCGTATAGCTACAGCATACTTAAAGCTGCTCTTCCCGAATGTTCGGCATATGGATGATATTACTCCGAGAGAATTTAAAAGGTATTGTTTTGATAGAGCACGAAGAATGAGGGATACAATCAAGTATCAACTTGGTTTACTTGATGTGGAGTATTCCGGAAAGGATCTGCCGTCATTTAAGATTTACGGCATAGATACAGAATAAAATGGAAACAAAGAAATGTTATGTTTGCGGCAAATCACCGCTCACAAAGGATGAAATAGGGATTACCAAAAAGATAATCGATAAGAAAACAACCATTTTTTATTGTTTGCCATGCTTGGCTGAACATCTTGAGGTAACGGAAGAAGAACTTCTTGCTAAAATTGAAGAATTCAAAAACGAAGGCTGTACACTCTTTAGGTAAGGTGATTTCTGATGAAGCAACATATCTATGCCGATAATGCTGCAACGACACAACTTGATAAAACTGCGTTTGAAGCTATGACACCATGGCTTATTGAAGAATATGGAAATGCCTCGCAGCCTTATGCGTTTGCCAGGAAACCTAAAAAAGCTCTTGCAGAAGCAAGATGTACAATAGCAGAATGTATTGGTGCCTTACCTGAGGAGATTTTTTTTACTTCCGGAGGGACTGAAAGCGATAACTGGGTCATCAAAAGTTCGGCGTTTTCTGATTCCGAAAAGCGGGGAATGATTACATCGACCTTTGAACATTATGCAGTTCTTCGTTCCTGTGCGGCAATTGAGCACCTTGGATATCCTGTAGCATATATGTGTCCTACTAAAGAAGGATATATTACTTCTGAGATTCTATGGAAATACATAACAGACAAAACTCGTCTGGTTTCTGTGATGTATGCAAATAACGAGATTGGCAGCATTCAGCCTATCTGTGAGTTGTGTGAAATAGCCCATACTCATGGCGCACTGTTCCATACAGATGCAGTTCAAGCTGTTGGACATATCAAAATCAACGTTCATGAATTAGGAGTAGATTTTCTTTCAGCTTCTGCTCATAAATTTAATGGACCTAAAGGTATTGGATTCCTTTATATCCGTAATGGTGTTGAATTACTGCCTTATGAAGACGGTGGTGCACAGGAAAGTGCGCATCGTGCAGGAACAGAGAATGTAGCGGCAATAGTAGGAATGGCAACGGCACTGAAAACAAACTGCGATTTGCTGGAGCAGAATCAGCAGCATATTCTAAATTTGGAAAGACATCTTGTGACTCAGCTCAATGAAGCAGGAGTTGTCTATAAACGCAATGGTGGGGATAGCAAGTTGCCCGGTTTGCTAAGCTTATCATTTCCGGGCAAGGATGGAGAAGCTATTCTTCACCGCATGGATCTTATGGGTATCAGCATCTCCACTGGTTCTGCTTGTGATAGTGTGAATACAGAAATCTCGCATGTCTTGAGGGCTATTCGACTTGATGAAGACTACGCCAAGGGTACGATTAGAATTTCGCTGGGAAAGAATAGTACAGAAGCAGATGCTGAAAAAATAGGCTGTGCCCTGATTAGAATCGTTTCTTAAGCTGTAACTATTTATTTGACCCACACATATTAATTATTCTCCCTGCGGTCAGGTTAAGCAACAGGCTATGAAATCAGTTCGTTCGCACAATTGAATAGACAGAAAAAAGGACTTCCGGAGCCGATGCAAACAACGCACTAAACTCTGAAAGTCCTTATTTTACAACCTTTTTCAGCATATTCTGGGAAAAGTCCAATATAGGTACCTTTCTCTTACCTTACCCTATGCTGCTATAATTTGAATAATTGCAAAAACCTGCAATTATAGTTCTTCTATTTTTTCAAGGAGATGAAGGAACTAAATTTGAGTAAAGCGAAACATGTTTTTGGGCGCGGGTGTGTAGTGGGAAGATTCAGGAACAGCAGAAAAGATGGATAACGTGCCCGACGAAATGCCCCTTTGATAAGTTTAATCACCGTATAATGAATCTGTCATCAGATATCAAACGAGAGTTTAAAAAGCTTTATATCGCCTATAAGATTGATACAAATTTCGTTGATGTAGTAATTCAGAAACAACGGTTGAGGATTTCTGTGAATATGAAGTTTTCAGAAGTGTATGATCCAAAGAATTTGTGCCATGACGTTACAAATCTTGGAAGATTGGGAAATGGCGATGCAGAGCTGTTGAAAAATACAAAGATTGCAATCGTGAAATTTCTGAAATCAGTGAGCGAGAAATATTCCTGAATGGATTTCGACTGGGTGCAAGAATTATCATTGATGTAGTAAATAAATAAAAAATTGGATAGGCAATCAATGGAAAATTTGACTGCCTATCTGTTTTCTGTTTCTATATGATTTTTAGTTAGAAACGATGATATTCAATGTTTCCTCTTTGGAAATTTTATCCTCAAGATAATTATCTCTCGCAGTTCTCGCTTTTTCAAGCCAATCGTAATATTCCTCAAAACTCAAAGGCTTTTCCACAGTACCAGGCGTGTTAAGTGTTCTTTCATAACGCTTATACATTTTGCCTCGCTGTGTGTCAAAAGTTTTCAGCACCTCATTTCTGTTTGCCAAGATTCGGTGCTTTAATTTCGGCGCAAATTCCTTGCAAGTTTTACCATTATTCAGAACTCTGTCGCAGTACAGGGTTTTCTTTTTTGTCTTTGGCACAAAGTATCTGCCACAAAGCTGACAGCGGCAGAGGCGGTATCCGTTCTCAACAAATAAATGTAACAGCAGAAAATAATACTCTGTCAGGTTACGGATATGGTACATCTGTCTGGATTTGTTATCCTCAAAATAAAATACGGTGGAAATCTGTACGCTGTTGTAATTGAAATCTTCGTTAACATCAATTTCTATTTGATTTGATAAATCGCTGAAAAAGTGCAAAACAAAAAACTGCACGGTTTTTATCTGGTCAAGATAGCTTGCATATTCACGCAGATAATGTTCAGTTCCGTCATCTTCTCCTAAAAAATCTTCAATCATAAGTCTGTTTAACAGACCGTAAAACGCTCTGTATTTCGCCAATGCCTTTTCTGCTTTTGCTGTTAAATTTTTAATCAGAGCAAATCTTTCTTCGCATTCTTTGGGATAGGTTCGGTAAACCTTTCTTATTTCATTTTGCAGTTCAGAATACTCTTCAAAATCTTCTTCTGAGAAACTAATCAACTCATTTTTGATAGTAGTATTTTCAATTGGAATCTTATTGTTATTTTCCTGCATATAGCCGGAAATATTTCCTTTGGAATCAATTTTTAATAATAAACCTTCGTGCTTTGCCATATACACCTCTGTCCTGAAGTGAAAATTATGAAAATCACTTCAATTCACTTTGTCATATATTTTTTCTTGAAAGGTATGAGATTATTGTATCACACCGGTGAAAAAATTCCAACAACTTTTGGATTACAACTGAATAACCATACCGGAGCTATGATATTTATAAATCATATAAGGTATGAGTAACAGGGAAAGGAGAAATATGATTCAGAATTTAAATATGGAGTTGAGTATTAAGGCAAGATTCAATTCAATCGACGGTACAAGTCTTATGGAAAAAGATTTGCCGAGGAAGAAGTTTATAATCAATTCACTACTCACAAGCGGTCTTTCGATTATAGCCGGCTCACCGAAGGTAGGTAAGTCGTGGCTTGTTCTTGACTGGTGCGTTCGGATTGCAAAAGGCGAAGAGGTATGGAATCTGCATACTGACAGCGGTACAACTCTGTATCTGTCGCTTGAAGATGATGAAAGCAGATTACAGGACAGGCTGACAGCGATAGCTGATGAAGTGCCGAGTAATGTTCATTTTGTGACGGATTGTTCAAAACTCGATGAAAGGTTGGAAGAGCAGATTCGAACTTTTGTTGATGAGCATATGGATACCGTCTTGATTATCATTGACACGTTTCAACTTATCCGTTCTGCAAAAAATGACTCGAGCTATTCAAATGATTATCTTGAGGTACAGAAACTCAAAAAACTTGCTGATGAGTTGAAAATTGCTATTCTGCTGGTTCATCATTTAAGAAAACAAGGTGACTCTGACCCAATCAATGAGATTTCAGGTACGAACGGTATTGCAGGCTGTGCCGACGCTTTATTTGTTTTGAAAAAGAGTAATCGCACGCAGGGAAACGCAACATTATTTTGCACGGGAAGAGATATTGAGGACAGAGAAATTGAGCTTGCTTTTTCAAAAGAGGATTGCACTTGGAAGATGACAGCAGACAGTGCAGAGAATCCGAATATGCTTTTGCCTGATGAAATGAATCTGCTTGTTGAGATGATGAAAGCAGAAAAATATTTCAACGGAAGCAATGCGGAATTTCTTGAACGATATAATGCTTATTCAGGCAAAAATCTTTCTGCTCGTATTCTGAAAAGGATGATGAACAAGTGGAAGTATGACTTGAATGATAATCACGTTTATTTCAAATCGTATAAGGAAAATAACATCAGAAAGGTTGAAATCAAATATGATTTTGAGATTGATAATTCAGATAGCGAGTACGTTAGGTACGATAAGTACGATGAAAATATAGCCGTTTGATTTATCGTTTTTATCGTCCTTATCGTCCTTAATGCAGATGTTGAGCAGAATTTGGCGGTTTGTCCGACTTTCAAGAGAAAACGGATAAAGTACCCGACTGTAAGCGAAAATCGAAATTTGGGCGAAATTACGGCAGAGAAAAAACGGCTTTTGCAAGAAGAAACTCCAATATCAGCCCGTGATTTACAGGGTAGGTAGTTAAGCAGGAGAAAGCAAGGGGCACTGATGTATGCCCCTTGCGTACCACATCGGACGGCAGTGCCGACCGAAGATAAGCCGTTTTTCGATAAAACACAGCATCGTTTTATGGAAGTCAAAAGGTAATACTTTTGTGGGTCGTGATTTCGGGTTTGGTGTATCAGTGTATCCCGTAATCGAAAATAATCCGATAAACAAGCCGTTTTTCCAGGAGTCAGATAGTGTGTATCAGAATACTGGGAGGTGATTTACAATGGAAGATAAAAAACAGAGAATAAGCCTTTTTCTTGACAAGGATTTTGTGGTGAAGATGGATAAAGAAATCAAGTCGGCAGGCTTTAAATCGAGGAATGATTTTGTTGCCTATGCGGTCAATTCATATTTTGCAGACAAGCTTTTGTCGGATGAAAATTCTGTTGTCAATGAAAAGCTCGCAAAGGAAATTGCAAAGGCTGGCGAGGAACAGCAGAAAAGAATTTCAAAAGGGCTGTTCCGATATGCAGTTGAGCTTGAGCTGATTATGAAAATACTTGCCGACGAAAAACATTTTTCAAAGGAAAGACTTGAAGAAATGAGAAAGGAAGCGATAAATAATGTCCGCCGTACAAGAGGCAAGGTACGGCTTGACGATTTATTTGAACGAAAAGATTATAAGTCACTGTAAATTTAACAAGCTATAATTCACTATGCAAGGTAAATTATTATTCGGAATGGAGGAACAAATGATGAATATTACATTCAAAAATTCAGCATAATGAATATGAGGAAGGAGAGATAGCAATTAATAAAAACGAATGTGAAAAGCTAAGAATGCAGATGTCAAAGGAAATATGGTTGTCTTTCTTTAACGAATATTTATTCAGAAACGGGCTGATAACGCAGGAGGAAAGACTAAAAATGAACGGAAAAATCGCATCATACATCAGCCGAATAAGAAAGTGAAAAAGCCGCCGAATGAAAATCGGCGGCTAATACATAAAATAACGTGCTTATTAACTTGTTTATTTTCTTGTGTGTTCTTTAATGTGTAACGTTTTTCTTGGATTTTCAGGTGTAATTTGTAACGTTTTTCTTAAAAATTTTGAAAACATTTCCAAAAACTAATTCTGTGTTTGATATAGATATATGAATTACTATGTGATATAATCATCATAATAAAGTGATGATACAACGAAATTGAAAATAGGGAAGTGAAGAAATGGATATTTTAAAAACGAGGGAACAGCTCAGGAGTTGCAGTATATATGACCTGCCGTTGCGTGTCACATTCTATGCCCGAGTGAGTACGGAGAAGGATGCACAGCTCAATTCGCTTGACAATCAGATCAGCTTCTACTCGAATATGATTAAGAAAAATCCCAACTGGGAATATGTCGAGGGTTACATTGACGAGGGCTTGTCGGCTATCTCGACCGAAAAGCGTGAGAATTTTCACAGAATGGTAACCGACGGCGAGAACGGCGAGTTCGATATGATAATCACAAAGGAAATCTCCCGATTTGCAAGAAACACGCTTGACAGTATCAGGTTCACAAGAGAGCTTCTGCACTTCGGCGTTGCGGTGTTTTTTCAGAACGACAACATCAACACGCTTGACGAGGACAGCGAACTGCGACTGACAATTATGTCAAGTATAGCACAAGACGAGCTGAGAAAGCTGTCGTCTCGTATCAAGTTCGGGCATCAGCAGGCAATCAAAGACCACGTTGTGCTCGGCAACAGCAGAATTTTCGGCTACCGCAAGGACAATAAGAGTCTTGTGATTGACGAGGACGAGGCGAAGATGGTGCGTGAGCTGTTTGAGCTGTACGCAACGAACGAATACAGTATGAAGCAGATTGAAAACATCTTCTGGGAGAAGGGCTACCGCAATCACAACGGAAACAAAATTGCCCACACCACAATGTCGGGTATGATTTCAAACCCGAAGTACAAGGGCTACTATGTCGGCAACAAGGTCAAGGTTGTTGATATGTTCACGAAAAAGCAGAAATTCCTTCCACCAGAGGACTGGGTTATGTTCAAGGACGAAACAGGAGAGATTGTCCCTGCGATAGTATCGGAGGAGCTGTGGGACAAGGCAAACGACGTGCTTGAAAGGCGGAGCAAGGACGTTAAAAACCGTCAGGGTAAATGCAACCACGGCAATCTTCTGACAGGTAAGCTGTTCTGCACCGACTGCGGAGCAACCTACTATCGAAGAGATGCAAAGGACAGACAGGGCAACAAAAATTCAAAGTGGATATGCAGCGGCAAAATCAAAAACGGCGCAGATAGCTGTAAATCCTTTCCTATATACGAATCCGATGTCGTGCCGATTCTGCTTGAGGTGTTCAAAGAAACCTCCTGCGATGTTGAAGAGCTGATAAATCAGTATGTTGAAATGTATAAATCCCTCAGCCAGCCCGAAGAGGTCGGCAGACGGCTTGACGAGCTGAAAAAGAAAATGGACTTGGAGCAGAAGAAGAAAAGCAAGCTCCTCGGCTATAACGTAAGCGGTCAGATTTCCGACAGGGATTTTATCAGCCTGACAAAGCAATGCTCAAATGAGATTGCCTTGTGCGAAAAGGAGATTTCCGCACTTGAAAATGAAATGCAGACGAGAAACGATTTCAAAAAGCGGATTGAAGAAATGCGCAGAACGCTGAAACGGGCGAGCGAGGATGCAAACAGCGGAGTGATTAATCACTCGTTTGTTGAAAAATACATTGATAAAATCTATGTAACACCCATTGACGAAACGCATATGGAGATGAAAATCAAGCTCTTTACCAACGAAACCACCACAAAGTATCTTGAGAATTTGCGGGTTCGTACGGGACACACGTTTAAAAAGATGATTGAATCATACGAAAACAGTATGAAATAATTTGATTTAAAGAATAAATCATAAAAATATATCGGAGCATATGGCAAAACGCTGTATGCTCCGATGTTTATTTTTTGCAAAAATTTTCAAAATATCAGTTTTGTTTAAAATCGTGCGATAAAATATATTTGAAAAGTGCGTTACAGCCGTTTTCAATGTCGGTGTATGTAACATCAAAATTGCCCGTATACCATGGGTCTGCAACATCTCTCGGATAGTTTGTAAAATCAAGCAGGCGGTGAATTTTCTTTTCATTGTCAAAACCGACTATCCGCTGTAAATTGCGCAAATTCATAGAATCCATAGCAATTATGTAATCATAATTTTTGTAATCGTCTTTGGTAATCTGCACAGCATGGTGTGAGGTGAACGGAATGTTCATTTCTGTTAATTTTGCCTTTGTTCCACGATGAATACCGTTGCCGATTTCCTCCGTACTTGTCGCAGATGAATTAATTAAAAATTTATCGGCAAGCTTGTTATCCGCAACAATCTTTTTCATTACAAATTCCGCCATAGGTGATCGGCAAATATTCCCATGGCACACAAACATTATTTTAATCATATTAAAATTCCTCCCGATTTGCCGTAATATGCCGTGATTTGCAAGGATGAATTGAGTATAACAGGAATGAGTATCACTTTTAATATTTCATCAAAACACGCAAATCAAGGCAAAATGTGGCATATTAGATTTTCCAAAAGTAGTCAAATAGTAGTCAGTTAAGGGGGTGCAGACTACTTCCAAAATCAACCGTATAACGATAACTTTTGAGTAGGGGGGTGCAAAATGAATTTTTAGTTATTATAATTCTTGCTAAGAACTATAATTTGCAAATTCAAGCTATCGTTAATGAGGTTTAAAATATGATTATATTATAGCATAAAATCCATTTTGCCACAACTTTGAAACTTGAATTTTAGAATTTTATTGTAGAATATTGCTTTTTATTTTCTCCATTGCAATATCTCCTCTAATGAACGCGGTTCATACTTCATCCACGGTTTCATGCATCCAACATTAATAGCCTTAACCTCTGTTTTATAAACATGTCTGCAATCATTATGAATCATTTCCTGCAGACACTTCTGATAATATTTATCCTCCGCACTATTGTGCGTATGTCCGTATAGAAGAATAGATCATTTCCCCATATTTTTCCAACTGAAAATAGGGTAATGGCATTATACAAGATCGTAGTTTTTACCTTTCACAGAATCATGGATTTCCTTATAATCACACATGTCTGCAAATAGCTGATGATATCTATAATCTGATACATCATCATGGTTTCCTTTAATGAGTATTTTCTGCCCTTTTAATGTGGATATGTACGAAATAAGATTTTCATTTTTCCCTCGATAACTTATATCTCCAAGAATGAATACTTTGTCTCCATTATTTACCTTGCAATTCCATTTTTCTTTGATTATTTCATGCATCTCTTCCAGATTTTTAAACGGTCGTTCATCAAATCTAATTGAAGTTTCTTGAAATAAGTGTAAATCGCTAATATAATAATTCATTTTCGTTTCTAAGTTCCTTTATTTTTCTAAGGTGTCACTATGTTTTTATTTAAAAGCTATAC
>ENA-UEQS01000685-UEQS01000685.1-human-gut-metagenome-genome-assembly--contig:-NODE-685-length-24789-cov-27.605455_pt1 | contig 24789 bp, 19 predicted proteins | sample MGYA00242953_ERZ507953 | MGnify/ENA primary metagenome ERZ507953 (study PRJEB26167, sample SAMN06115474) | human gut metagenome | host: Homo sapiens | place: China:Jiangsu | collected 2016-07-06...
GACATCAGCACCACGATGGAGATTTACGCGGAAGCCACCAAGGAAGCCAAAGCCCATTCCTTTGCAAATCTGAACGGCAAATTGGGCATTTCGGTCTGAAATCCACTACACCAACTACTACACCACTTTTACACCAAATTGCCGGTAAGTTGTGGAGAGTTGCGTAGGGTGACGTACGGGAGCAGGAAAAAGGAAACCGCATGGATAGGCTTGTAAAGGGAAATAAAGCCATTTGTGAGCCTTCCTTGACCTGTCCCCACGATGAAGCCGATTGAGCAGTAAATTTCCGATTTAAGCAAAACAAAGCCTGAAACTTCTTGATGTACCGAGAAGTTTCAGGCTTTTTCTTTTATGGATCTGCAAACGGACAGACAGAACTTTCCACCGCAGGAGAAGCAAATGTGAAAAACATGGAGGTTTTCTTACATCTTCAAAACCGACTCCCAGATCTCCTCGACCACCGGAACACCAAGCTCGCGGTTTTCTTTGATGGTGCGCAGCATTCCCTCGCCGGGCCAGCGGACTTCGCCATCCGGTCTGGCCGGGGTGCTGGCCTTGATGTCCGCAAGGATGGCGCTGATGACGGCGTCGTTTTCCTCGACGGTGCCAAATTTAGTGGGGTCGATCGCAATCATGATTTGGGTCAGACCGATCTCGTCGCCGAAGGTCCCGATGGTGTGGACGGCATTGCCGCCGGAAAGGAGGGTGGCGATCAAATCCAGCAGGATGGAGAGGCCGCTGCCCTTCCAGCAGCCGATGGGCAGTGCGCGGCCGCTCTTTTCGATGGCGGCGGGGTCTGTCGTGGGCTGGCCGTCCTCGTCGCAGCCGCCGGGCACGGGCAGCTGCCTGCCAGCCAGACGGGTGCTCTCCAGCTTGCCGTAGCTGAACTGGCTCAAGGCGCAGTCCACCATGACGTGCTGACCGTCGGAGCGGGGGACAGCGAGGATGAGCGGGTTGTTGCCGATGCGGCAGTCTTTGGCGCCCCAAGCAGGCATATTGGGGGCGGTGTTCGACCAGCAGATGCCGATGCAGCCTTTTTCGGCGGCCAGCCAGCCGTAGGTGCCGCCGCGCATCCAGTGGTTGTTGTTGCCCAATGCCACGATGCCGACGCCGTTCTCTTTGGCGAGGGCGCAGGCACGCTCCATTGCGCGCTGTGCGTTCAGCGGGCCGAAGCCACGGTGGCCGTCCCAGCGCTCCATACTGCCCATGCGGGAGATGCACTCGGCGCGGGCAAGCGGGTCGATCTCGCCCTTTTCGAGGTAGCTCACCACCCGCGGAAAGCGATTCAGACCGTGGCTGTACACGCCGGAAAGGCTGTTCTGGGCGAAAATCACAGCGGCGTCTTTGGCGTCCGCCGGGGTGAAGCCGTGCTTTTCCAGCACGCGGGTGAACTGAGCGACCATTTCTTCGTAGGCGACACGTTTCATGAAAATCTCCTCCTGAGCAGTGTTCGAAAAGGATAATGTAAGCGCTTTCTTGACTTGATTATAGCACACCACAAATAAAAATCAAGTGCTTTTAAGGAGAAAATGTAACCGCTTACATTATGAGGAACACGCACTCTCCTAAGATTTTACACTTTAACTGCTCTGCCTCTGAACGAGTTCCGGCTGCAAGGTGACAGAAGAATAGTCCTCGCCGTGCTCGATGCGGCTCTGCAGCAGCTGGACGCAGAGCAAGGCCACCTGCTCCGGTTTGTTGTCCACGGAGGTCAATTCTGGCTCGCACAGGCGGGCATAGGTGGAATTATCATAGCCCACCACGGCGGTCTCCTCGGGGACGCGGATGCCCGCCCGGAGCAGGGCTTTCAGCACACCGGCAGCGGTCAGATCCTCACCGCAGAGAATGCCGTCCGGGCGGATGCCCTCGGCCAAAAGCTGCTGCACCGCGCGGATGCCGTCCTCCAGCGTCTCGCCGGTTTCGAGAACATGTCCGTCTGCGTCCAGACCGGCAGCGGCCATTCCGGAGAGGAAGCCCTTCGCCTTGGCAGCGGCGCTGTCGGTGGACTTATCCTTGATATAGTAGAGGTTCCGGCGTCCGGTCTTCACCAGATGCTCCACGGCCATCTCGACGCCCCGGCAGTCATCGACCATGACCGAATAGGCGTCCGGCAGAGCCAGCGTGCCGTTGGCAAGGACGACGGGCATTTTGCGCAGAAGGTTCTCCATCTCTGCCCCCTGACAGATGGTGTTGAAAATCGAGCCGACCAGGATGAGGCCGTCCACCTGCTTTTGCGCCACAGCCTGCAGGGTGCGCAGCGTCTCCGCCCTGTCGCCGCCGGTGTTGCAGAGGATGACCTCGTACCCTCTGCGGCCAAACTCGCGCTCGATGGTGTAGGCTGTGCGGGCATAATGGGAATCCCGGATGTCCACCGTGAGCACGGCCACCGTGTGCAGGCTCTTGCTGACCATGCCCTGTGCAATGGCACTGGGAGCGTAGCTGCAGCGTTTGAGCACCTTTTCCACCTTGGCGCGGGTGTCGGCGCGGACAGTATCTTTGTGGTTGAGCACGCGGGAGACGGTGGCGATCGAGACTCCGGCTTCCCGTGCAATATCGTAAATATTCATAGACCCTCTTGTAAAATCAGATGTGGTTGGATGGTTAAAGCATACCCTGCCGCTGTGTGGTTGTCAAGATGAAGGGGAGACGGTGTACCGAAAAACTTGCCCTTGTTCCCGGAGGGAAACTGGGCTATAATAAAACCACTCATTAGCCGGAAGGAGGGGATGCAGATGGAGCTGTTTCGGCGGACATTGGCGGGGCTGCTGATGCTGGTGGTTGCGGTGTCAGTGGGCATCTGGGTGCAGGGAAGGTTTATCGACGCGGTGCGTCTGCCGACTCATACGCGGATGATCGGGGCGACGTATACGACCCTGAGTGACCCATTTTATGAGACCATCAACGATGAGATCCAGATGCAGATCAAGAGCAACGGCGATCTGCTCCTGGTGCGCGACCCGGGGCAAGATCAAGAGCGGCAGAATCAGGAGATCGAGGATATGCTCAATAAGGGCATTGAGCTGCTCATCGTGAACCCGGTGGATTATGTGGGCGTGACGCCTGCGCTGGAAAAGGCAAGGGAAAAGGGTGTGCCGGTCATCCTCATCGACTCCAAGGTGGACGACCCGGAGCTTGTCACCTGCACCATCACCTCCAACAACTACGGCGCCGGTCTGCTGGACGCCCGCCACCTCATCAGCCAGACCAAGAGCGCCCGCATCGTGCTGCTGTCCAACTCGGATTCGTTCTCCAGCTGGGACAGACTTTCAGGTTTCTGCCAGACCCTGACCAAAAGCGGCAATGACTACCGGATCCTGGAGCTGCGGGACTGCGGCGGCGAGCTGAACCGCGCCATGCGCGCGATGGTGCAGCTGTTGGAGACGTTCCCGCGCATTGACGTCGTGATGGCCGTCAACGAGCAGGCGGCCCTGGGCGCAATGGCGGCGCTGGAAGAAAAAGGCGCGCTCTCGTCCACTTTGGTCTACAGCGTGGACGGTTCACCGGAGGCGAAAGCCCTGATCTCCGAAGGGCTGATGACGGCCACCTCGGCACAGTCGCCCCTCCGCATCGGCCGGATGGCGGCAGAGGTGGTGTACGAGATCCTGGAGGGCAAGCCGTACCTGACCAACATCGTGGTGCCGGTAAATCAAATCACGCAGGAGGATATTCTGCGCTACGGCACGGAGGGCTGGCAATGAAAACTGAAAATTTATCCATCGGCCTCCGGGTACTCTACCATGCCATTGAGTGGCTGACGGTATTTCTGATCCTGCTCATCTTTGCGGTGCAGATCATCACGCCGCTCTACGCGGTGAGGGTTGGCCGTGCGGACTCGTTTTTGCAGCAGCTGCAATGGCTGCCGTACCGCCCCGGTGTGCTTGCCCTGGGCGTGATGCTGGCAGCGGTGGGCACCATCCTGAGCAAGTGCTCCCATGAGGTGGACAGCGGCTTTCTCTCCCGCAGCAGCTGGCAGTTATATTTATTGGAGGGCGTGCTGTACAGTGCCTCGGCGCTGATCTTCCAGCAGAACTGCGACAAGATCGCTCTGTTTGCGATCGTGGATATGGTGGACGACCCGCGCTCTCTCCGGCAGAAGCGCTTTCTGAGCGCCATGATCGTGGTGTACCTTTTCTGCAACATGGACGCCGCCACCAGCGCCCTCCATGCCGTGACGCTGAAACAATACCTGGCTTTTTACAGCCTGCACACCCGCAGCGTCCTGCAGCTGGTGATCGAGAGTCTGTCGGCGCTGGAAATGATACTCTTCATCCTGTACATGGTGCTGTTCATCAGCCAGCAGACCAGCGAGAAACAGGAGATCCTGAACCTGAACCAGCAGCTGCAGCAGGCCAACGAGCAGCTGCGCATCTACGCCGAGGAGAGCGCCCACACCGCACAGGTGCAGGAGCGCAACCGCCTTGCGCGCGAGATCCACGACACGTTAGGCCATGTGCTCACGGGCATCACGGCGGGCGCAGACGCCTGCATCCAGATGATGGACGACTCGCCCGAGATGGCACGGCATCAGATGGAGCTGATAGCCGACACCGCCCGCAACGGCATGAACGATGTCCGGCGCTCGGTCAAGGCACTGCGGCCGGACTCGCTGGAAAAAGAAAACCTCTCGGGTGCGCTCAACAAGATGTGTACCAGAATGGCGCAGAGCAGCGGCACGCAGATCCAGCTGGAAGAGTCGCTGGCCGGGCTGACGCTCTCGCAGGATGAGGAAGACTGCGTCTACCGCACCGTGCAGGAGGGCATCACCAACGCCATCCGCCACGGCCACGCCACCCGGGTCCAGGTGCGGTGCCATATCGAGGACAGCGTGCTGGAAGTGTCGGTGAGGGACAACGGCATCGGCTGCAAGAGCGTGACGCCGGGCTTTGGCTTGCAGCATATGCAGGAGCGGATGCTCATGCTGGGCGGCACGTTCTGGTATGAGAACAGCGACGGGTTCTGCATCCGGGCAGAGATCCCTCTGCGCAAAACCCCGGGCAGTGAAAAGAGGAAACAGGAGGAAACGGTATGATAAAGGTGCTTCTGGCCGACGACCAGGAACTGATCCGTCAGAGCCTCAGCTTTGTGATGAGCAGGCAGGAAGACATTGAGATGGTGGGGACAGCCGCCAATGGCCGTGAAGCGCTGGAACTCGTGGAGGAAAAGCAGCCCGACGTGGTGCTGCTGGATATTCGGATGCCCGAGATGGACGGCGTGGAGTGTACCCGCCGCATCAAGCAGGAGTTTCCGGGCATCAAGGTCATCATCCTGACCACCTTTGACGATGACGATTATGTGTTTGACGCTCTGCGGTACGGTGCTTCCGGCTACCTGCTCAAGGGCGTTTCGGTGGACGGCCTGACCAACGCCGTGCGGGAGGCCGCGCGCGGCGGCTCCATCATCGCCCCGGATGTGGCGTCCAAGGTCTTGCAGATGTTCTCCCGCATGGCACAGGGCGACGTGCAGGTGCGCGTGAACAAAAAGAATGCGCTGGAGCTGACCAAGATGGAGCGGCAGGTCATCCGCGAGGTGGGCTGCGGCCTCTCCAATAAGGAGATCGCGGGCAGACTCTATCTCTCCGAAGGCACGGTGCGCAACTACATCAGCAGCATCCTGCGCAAGCTGGAACTCCGTGACCGCACCCAGCTGGCCATCTGGGCGGTGCAGAACCAGAACAGCCAGCCGGAGGCAGACGTATGAGCCGGTACTGGAAAGCCGCACTGCCCTTTCTGCTGGCAGCGGTCATCATTCTGGCGGCTGCCAGCCGTCCGGTGGTGCTGCACATCGGCTTCCCGTGTGACAGCTATTGGAATGTCCCGGGCGAGAACTACTATACCTTTATTGACGCCGCCATTGAAAAGTTTGAGGCAGAGCACCCCAACGTGAAAGTCGAGTACACCAGCGGCATCCGGGTCGAAGACTACACCGAATGGCTCAGCGGCCAGTACCTGCTGGGGCAGGAGCCGGATGTGATGGTGATCCTTCCCGAGGACTTTGTAATTTTCAGCGATACAGCTTCCCTGCGGGAGCTGGATCCGTTCATGAAGCAAGACCCGGAAGCGGATCTGAGCGGCTTTTACCCGGCGGCATTGCAGGCCGGAGCCGACAAGGGGAAACAGTATGCGCTGCCGCTGGAATGCGTGCCGCAGATGATGTTCATCAATAAGACACTGCTCCAAAAAGAGCACATCCGCATCCCGGATAACGATTGGACGTGGGATGAGTTTTACAGCCTGTGTGAGCAGCTGACGAGAGACACGGACGGGGACGGCATCGTTGACCAGTTCGGCGTCTACGATTACGGCTGGGAAGAGGCGCTGGTGGCCAACGGCTGTTCGCTGTTCAGTGAGGACGGCCAGCACTGCCTGCTGAACCAGAGCGCACAGGAGTCCGCCATGCAGTTTGCGCGGAAGATCTACCAGCTCAACGCCGGAACGGATCTGAGCGAAAAGACCTTCGACGAGGGCAGAGTGGCGTTCCGCCCGATGCTGTTTTCCGAGTACCGCAGCTATGAGCCGTATCCGTGGCGCATCAAGCGCTCGTCGAACTTTGAGTGGGACTGCATCGCCATGCCCAGCGGCACAAGCGTCGGCGGCGGCAACTACTCCCGGCTGAGCACCCTCATGCTGGGCATCAGCCAGCGCACAAAGCATTCCCGGCTGTCGTGGGAGCTGCTGAAGACCATTGCCTGCACGGAGGAGATGCAGACGATGGTCTACACCGAGTTGAGCGGCGTGTCCGCCCTGCACAGTGTGACGGAATCGGATGAGGTCGCCCGGCTGCTTCAGCTGGACTCGCAGGACACCGCCTCCCGCGGAATGTCTACTCTGCCTGCCATCATGGAGGATACGCTTGCCACGCCCCGCTTTGCGCGGTATCATCAGGCGATGGAGAGCGCCGACCGCCTGATCACCGAGGCCATGTCGGCAGACAAGAACTTTGAATTGCAGCTGCTGCAAATTCAGCAGCAGCTCGACGTCACATTGACAAGCTGACAAAAAATCCACGCAGAAAGCCCGCTTTTGTGCAAACTGCCGCATAAAAGCGGGCTTTTATTCGACTATTTGACGAAAGAAGTGACATTTGTCATGTTTTGTTTGGCAGAATGTCACATTCCGGTTGTGACATTCTACAGCTGTGAACAGGACATGAACATGGTATGATAAAGCCATGAAAATCAGATGGGCCTGCGCGAGGCTCATCCGAGAAGAGCAAGATCTGTTTGGAAAAATCAGGAGGAAAAATCACATGAAGAAGATCTCTCGTCGTTCGTTTCTCGCTGTCTGCGGCGCTATGGCTGCAACTGCTGCCCTGACCGCCTGCGGCGGTTCTTCCGCTTCTACCGCCGGCACCGCTGCTTCCGGCTCCACTGCCGGTTCTGCTGCATCCGGTGAGGTCTTTGAGCTGAAGCTCTCCACCACCCAGACCGATACTTCCATGATCTATCAGGGCCTGCAGGCTGCTGCCGACAAGGTCGCTGAGGACACCGACGGCCATGTGAAGGTCACCATCTATCCTTCCAGCCAGCTGGGCGGTGAGGAAGACATGATCGACCAGGCTCTGCAGGGCATGGGCATCGCCGTCCTGACCGACGCAGGCCGTCTGTCCAGCTACGTCAACGACATCGGCATCATGAACATGGCCTACATCGTGGACAACTACGAGGACGGCATGAAGCTGATGGCTACCGACACCTTCAAGGGCTGGGACGCTGACCTGGCCAACAACGGCATCTGCGGCCTGTGCTACAACTACTACGACGGTGCTCGTTCCTTCATGGGCCACAAGGCTTACAAAACCCCCGCCGATCTGAAGGGCGCTGTCATCCGCACCCCCGGTGCTGACCCGTACGTTGAGTCCATCTCCGCTATGGGCGCTACCCCGTACAACATCGCATGGTCTGAGGTCTACAACGGCATCCAGACCAAGTCCATCGACGGCTGCGAAGTCCAGTACACCTCTGCTGTTTCCAGCAAGATCTACGAGGTCTGCGAGTACGTCAGCAAGACCGAGCACATCAACCTGTTCAACATGGTCATCTGCGGTCAGGCATGGTTCGACAAGCTGCCCGCTGAGTATCAGGAAGTCATGAAGAAGGACTTCAACGACTGCGCATACAACAATGCTCAGGACATCATCGCTGCTCAGGCTGACATGGAGAAGACCCTGACCGACAACGGCATGACCATCGTCGAGGTCGATAAGGACGTCTTCCGTGAGGCTGTCAAGCCCGCATACGAGAAGCTGGGCTGGACCGAGCTGCGCGAGCAGCTGTACAAGGAAGCCGGCGTCGAGGCCTGATTCCTTAAAAAGCTGAATCGACCGTAACGTAAATGTCCTCCTGCATGGCAGCTCGCTGTGCAGGAGGTATTGTGAATAAGGACGACTTTCTATGAAGAAATTTTATGAAAAAGTCTGTAAGCTGGAAGAGCTGATCGCTCTGATCCTGGTTGCAGGCATTGCGGTCCTCGTCTTTGTTTCGGCGCTGATGCGTACCATTGGCCATCCGCTGAACTGGGCACAGGACGTTGCACTGATCGCCTTCGCATGGCTGATCTTCCTCGGCAGCGACGTCGCAATGCGCGGCTCCGGCCTGATCGGTGTTGATCTGTTCGTCAAGAAGTTCCCCGCCGGTGTGCAGAAGGTTCTGGACATCCTGTTCAAGGTCATCATCGCAGCGTTCCTCTGCGTGCTGATCTACTACGGCTACGGCATGACCACCACCGGCTGGGCACGTCAGATCACTTCTCTGCACATCAGCTACAGCTGGGTCACGATGGCTGTGCCTGTCGGCTCCTTCTTTATGCTCATCTCCACCATCCTGAACATCATTGAGCGCGTCAAGACGCCCGCTGGTCAGGAAGTCAAACACGAAGCAGGGAGGGACGTCGGCTAATGTTTATTGCAATCGGTATCTTCTTTGTGTTTCTGCTGCTGGGTATGCCCGTGGCATTCTCCATCGGTCTGTCGGGCTTCTCGTTCTTTATGATCCGCGACCTGCCCATGACCGTTCTGGTGCAGAAATCCATTTCCACTTCTCAGAGCTTTACCATGCTGGCCATCCCCCTGTTCATTCTGGCCGGCAACCTGATGAACAGCTGCGGCATCACCAAGCGCCTGATGCGCTTTGCCAACGCCTGCACCGGCCATATGTACGGCAACATCGGTCAGGTCTCCTGCCTGATGTCCACCCTGATGGGCGGCGTCTCCGGTTCTGCGGTTGCAGATGCTTCGATGGAGTGCCGCATCCTCGGACCTGAGATGACCCGTCTGGGCTACGACCGCGGCTGGTCTGCCGCCATCAACGGCCTGTCCGGCCTGATCGTCGCCACCATTCCGCCGAGCATGGGCCTGATCATCTACGGCACCGTCGGCGAGGTGTCCATTGGCCGTCTGTTCATGGCTGGCTGGGTCCCCGGCATCCTGATGTGCGTGCTGCTGATGCTGGCCGTCACCTGGAGCGCCCGCCGCTTCGGCTACAAGCCCGAGCATGACCATCCGGCTCCGCTGTCTGAGATCCTGAAGGCTCTGCTGGATAGTATCTGGGCCATTCTGTTCCCTGTCCTGCTGATCGTCCTGATCCGCTTCGGCATCATGAGCCCCACCGAGTCCGGCTCCTTTGCCTGCGCATACGCCCTGCTGGTCGGCACCGTGTTCTACCACGAGCTGACTTGGGAGAGCCTGCTGCAGACCCTGCGCGACAGCGTGAAGGACATCACCGTCATCACCATCATTCTGGCGTTCTCCGGCGTGTTCGGCTACGGCATCGTGTTCGATAACATCACTGTCACCATTGCAAACGCTCTGCTGGGCATCACCAGCAACAGCGCGATCCTGCTGCTGCTGGTCGTCGTCTTCCTGCTGCTCTGCGGTATGTTCATGGAGACCACCGTTATCGCCCTGATCCTGACCCCCATCCTGCTGCCCGTCATGCGCAGCATCGGCGTCAACGAAGTCGTGTTCGGCATGATCATGATGACCACCGTCACCTTCGGCGTCATGACTCCCCCTGTCGGCACCGCGCTGTATGCCGTGTCTGACATCATGGAGTGTCCCATTGAGGAGACCTTCAAGAAAGGCTGGCCCTTCTACCTCGCGGTCGTGGGTGTCATCCTGTTCATGATATTCTTCCCGCAGGCGGTGCTCTTCCTGCCGAACCTCGTGTACGGCGCTTAAATCAAGCGTTCCACATCTCTCTGATTCTTCTATCTAATTAAAGCAGAGCCTGTCTTTCCTGCCTTGGAAAGGCAGGCTCTGTGCCTTTTATGGAGGGTTTTATGAAACCGACAACAGATTTCCCGTTCCTGCTGGACAACCCCCGGGCGTGGCGCACCTATCTGGGAGGCCGGATGCTGGACGCCCTGCACGGTGATGCCAACGGCGAGGACGGGCATTTCCCCGAAGAGTGGATACTTTCCACCGTCGCCGCCCGCAACGCCGGACGGGAGCAATTCCCCGAAGAGGGCATGAGCCACCTGCGCGGCACCGACGTCACCCTGAAATCGGTGCTGGAAAGCGATACGGAGGGCTATCTCGGCAAAGGCGCGGCACAGCCCACCCTCGGCGTGCTGACCAAGCTCATCGACAGCGCCGAGCGCCTGACTCTGCAGGTGCATCCCGACAAGCCGACGGCCCTGCGGCTGTTCCAGAGTCAGTACGGCAAGACCGAGTGCTGGCACATCCTCAGCGGCCACCCCGTGAATGGCGAAGAGCCCTGCATCTACTACGGCTTCCAGCCGGACATGACCCGCGCGCGGTGGGAAGCGCTGTTCCACGCACAGGATATTCCCGGGATGCTGGCCGGGATGCAGAAATACCCGGTGCATCCGGGCGACACCATCCTGATCGAGGGCGGTATGCCCCATGCCATCGGCGCGGGCTGCTTCCTCGTGGAGATCCAGGAGCCGACGGATTATACGATCCGGGTGGAGCGCACGACGCCCAGCGGCTTTGCCGTGGCCGACAGTATGTGCCATCAGGGGCTGGGCTTTGAAAAGATGTTCGAATGCTTCCACTATGAGCCGCACAGCCGCGAGGAGATCCACGACCGCTGGTTCATCGAACCGGAAACGGTGCTGAAAACGGCGGGCGGAAGCATCACGACGCTGGTGGGCTATCGCAATACGCCGCTCTTCCGTCTGGACGAAGTAAACGTCTCCGACACCCTGACGGTGGACTGCCCGCCGCGCGGCAGCGGCATCTATGTGCTGGAAGGCGCAGGGACCCTGAGCGCAAACGGACGCAGCCTGCCTCTGAAAAAGACCGACCAGCTCTTTGTCCCCGCTGGAACGGGAAGATTTACACTGGATGCGGAGGCTCCGCTGAGGGTCCTGCATTTCTTTGGCCCTGAAGAGAAAAAATAAATTCCAATGTAAAAAAGACCTCCGCCGCCTTTCAGGGCTGCGGAGGTCTTCTGCTATATGGGAGAGGTCACTTCCGTGCGATCATCTCGGTATAGGCCAGCACCAGCGGGCCGACGCCCTTTGCGTCGTTGCAGACCACCGGCTCACTGAAATAGTAAGCCAGCGAGCCGTCGCGGTGGTCCTTGCCGCCGAGGCCGGCCACGAGGCAGATGCCGGCCAGCTGCAGGCTGCCGTCCGGGTTCTTGCTCAGATACTTGTCACAGGTGCCGTAGAAGGCTTTCTCGGCCCATGCGGCCATCCGCTTGGGCAGGTAGCCGAGACGCACGCCTTTGAGCACAGCGTAGGAGAAGAGGGCCGTGCCGCTGGTCTCGAGGTAGTTGCCCTCGACGCCGGGGTGGTCCATCACCTGCCAGAACATGCCGGTCTCCTCGTCCTGGAACTTGTGGACGTCCTCGATGGTCTGCTTGAACATCGCCATGATGCCGCGGTACTCGTTGTAGAGCTGCTCGTCCATCCGCTCCAGCACGTCCACCATCGCCACCATGAACCAGCCCATGGCCCGCAGCCAGAAGTTGGGGCTGCAGCCGGTGACGGGGTCGGCCCAGTACATCTGGTGGCTCTCATCGTAGCCGTGGTAGTACAGGCCGGTCTTCTCATCCCGCATGTGCTTCCTGATGTTCATGAACTGCTTGTAGCTGTCGATGCAGCCCTGCATCTTGTTGTAACGGGTCTCGTACTCCATATAGAAGGGCTGGGCCATGTAGGTGCCGTCCAGCCAGACCTGCCACGGATAAATGTCCTTGTGCCAGAAGTTGCCCTCCCTGGTGCGGGGCTGGGTGAGCAGCTGGCTGCGGATGGTATCGATGGCCTTGCGGTACTTCTCGTCGCCGAAGATGTCGTAGAGGATGAACAGGTTTTTGCCCTGATTCACGTTGTCGAGGTTGTACTCCTTCGGGTCGTAGGTCTTGATGGAGCCGTCTTCCTGCACGAACCAGTCGATGAAATCCCTGGAAAATTTCAGGTACTTCTCGTCGCCGGTAGTCTTATACAGGCTCAGGCAGGCGGTGATCATGCAGCCGTCGATGTAGTTCCACTTGTTGGGCTTGCCGCTGCGGACCTTCTCGATGTTCCACATGGGTGCCTCGGCGCTGGAATTGGCGATGAGGTAGTCCACATAATCGCCCAGCATGGACAAAATCTCTTCATGAGTCATGGCTTAGTCCTCCTCAAAATGGCCGACGTTGGCAAAGCGCAGGCGCTCGCCCTCGTAGCCCTCGATCTTGACGTTGTGCAGCTCGATGTTCTTGACGTTCTCGGCGTAGATGGCCAGCTTCTTGACCAGCGGGCGGTTGTCGGCCATGGCAGCCTGACCCTCCTTGGCGTCGGGGTCGAAGGTGATGGTGACATTCTTCATGGAGATGCCCTCGATGGGCTGCTCGGGCAGGCCGTCGAAGTAGCAGCCCGCAAACTGTGCGTCGGTGGCCACGATGTCTTCCATGGTCAGGGTGCCGAGCTTCGGGGTGTACTCGTCCACGGGCAGAGCCTCGCGGCACTGGACATAGGGACCGTGGCCGTCCGGGTCGCAGAAGTAGAACATATTGATGACGAAGGGAGCCTTGACGCCCCGCATCTCCACGTTGCGGAACACCAGACCGTCGATGACGGCGGTGTTGCCGCGGCCGCGGCGGGTCTTGACGCGGAGGCCGCGGTCGGTGTGGTCCATGAGGCACTGGGTGACCACCATGTCCTTGACGCCGCCGCTCATCTCGCTGCCGATGACGATGCCGCCGTGGCCTTTGTCCAGCAGGCAGTTGCGGATGACGGTGTGCTCGCAGCTCTTCTTGAGCTTCATGCCGAGGAAGACCTTGCTGGCCTTCATGGCGATGCAGTCGTCACCGACGTGGATGTTCACGCCGATGATGCGGGTGTACTCGCAGCTCTCGGGGTCGATGCCGTCGGTGTTGGGGGCGTTGTAGGGGTTGTTGATGTTGAAGTTCAGCAGGTCGAGATGTTTGACGAAGATGGGGTGGATGGTCCAGGAGTAGCTGTTCTGCACGGTGATGCCGTGGAGGCAGACATTCTCGCTGTCCACCATCGCCACGGCGCGGGGACGCCATGCGATGCGCTTGACCTTGGGGTCGATCCACCAGTCGCCGTTCTGGGCGTCGCAGTCCAGTGTGCCTTCGCCGGTGACGACGACGTCATGCACCTGGGTGATGTTCAGCAGGCCCGCAAAGCTGTTCAGCGGGTTGCCCTCCCAGCCGGTGAGGTAGTATTCGTCCACTTCGTTCTCGCTGGGGATGACGCCGGGCAGGATGGGGTAGTGGGTGCGGTCGTTGTCGCCCAGCAGCACAGCGCCCTTCTCGAGGTAGAGGGTGGTGCAGCTCTTCATGAAGAGGCTGGCGGTGCGGTAGCGGCCAGCGGGGACATATACCGTGCCGCCCTTGGGGCAGGTGGAAAGAGCAGCCTGCAGCCTGCCGGTATTGTCGGTCTCGCCGTCGGCGACGAGGCCGTAGCGGGATGCGTCCACAAAGAAGCTCTCGGCCTCGGTGGTGAAATCCAGCTTCAGGTGCTCACCCTCGGTGTCTACCTCCACGGTGTAGGCGGTGGACGGAGTCAGGGAGAAGAGGGAGAACACGTTGGTGTTGCAGCTTTCGTAAATGGTCTTGCCGTTCAGAGCCACGGCAAAGGGGTGCTCCGGGCGGAAGCACTTGCCGTTTTCCAGCTCGAAGACGGCGCTGCGGGTCATGGAACGGATGAGAGACAGATTCATTTTTACAGCCTCCTGAGTTATTTGCGTAGATTTGCGGCTTGCCCGCAGAGGGCGGGCATGGTACACTGGAGATAAGAATATCAGAGCACTGCCCCGGCGGGGCAGGCATGGCAAGAAGGGGGAAGGGCGGATGCGCGCCGAACGGGAAAAACTCAACGCGAAGATCACGGCGGGAGCGCTCAAGCTGTCCGGCGGGCGGCTCGAGCTGCCTGCCGAGATGTGCCATATCGTTCTGTTTTCGGGCGGCAGCTGCACGGTCCAGTGCGGGGATACGTCGCTCCTGGTCAGCCCCGGCTGCGCACTGCTGCTGGGGCCGGGGGCGTGGGCGGTATCGCAGGCAGGCCACACCCAGCCGGAAATGCTGGGGTGCGGGTTCCCGCTGGCAGTGCTCCACGAGATGAAGAACGCCACCGGCGAAGATTTCCTCCGCCTTTTTGCACCGGGCAGCCAGATGGCCCTTTACGGCAGCATCCAGTGGGCCAGCCGTCTGCGGACGCTGCTGGAGATGATGCGGGGCGCTATGGGCGAGCCGGAGTATCCCGGCGGGCTGTATCTGGCACTGACCCTCCACTATGTGGAGCAGGAGCACCGGGCGCAGAGCGCCGCCGACGCCCGCCCCCGCAACGAGACGGTGGAGCAGATCTGCGCTTACCTTGCGGCAAACTACCAGCAGAAGCTTTCCCTCACCGAGGTGGCAGCGCGGTTCTACATCTCGCCCTACTATCTGAGCCGGCTGTTCCGGCGGGTGACGGGGCAGTCCATTGTGGACTACATCAACGCCCGCCGCATCGAGGCGGCACAGAAGCTTCTGGAAACGACAGAGCTGAGCATCGGCAGCGTGGCCGAGCAGACCGGTTTCGCCTCTGCGGCCCACTTCCGCCGCGTCTTCCGGGAGACGATGGGCGTCGGGCCGCTGCAATACCGGAAGAGCAGAAAATAGAGTGCCACAAAAGCCTCTCCCTTTGGGAGAGGTGTCACCGAAGGTGACGGAGAGGGCAAGCCAGCTTCGACAAAGCCGCTGCGCAGCGATAAGCAACCTCTTTGTCAGAGCAATATTATCGCAACGTCCGTACATCTCTGTCGGCGTCCTTGCCCTCTCAGGCGCTCACGCGCCAGCTCTCCCAAGGGGAGAGCCTTTGACATTGGAAATGCCCCCTGCGTCCTCTCTACGGGAAGAGGCACAGGGGGCATTCATGTTTGTCGGGATGATCCGAGCGGCGGGGGCTTCAGCTTAGCCCTTGACAGCACCGGCGGAGATACCTTCGACGAACTGATCCTGTGCGCAGAAGAACACGATGAGCTGCGGCAGGATAGAGATCAGGGACAGGGCCAGAATGCGGTTCCAGGCAAAGCCCGTATCACCGTCCATGGACAGCTTGACGAACAGGGACATGGGGTACTTTGCAGGGGTCTGGACGTAAAGCAGGGGACCCATGAAGTCGTTGCAGCTCCACATGAACTGGAACAGTGCGCAGGACACCAGAGCGGGCATCAGCATCGGGACGATGACCTTGTACAGGGTCTGGAAGGAGGAGCAGCCGTCGATGGCGGCAGCCTCGTCCAGGTCGCGGGGGACGTTGCGCATGAACTGCACCAGCTGGTAGACGAAGTAGGTCTCAGTTGCGAACGCGCAGTGAACCCAGATGGCCAGATAGAACGGGCTGTTGACCCAGCCGAACTTGGTGTACAGCAGGAACTGAGGCACGTTCAGGACGACCTGAGGCAGGAACAGGGTGGCCAGCATGATGCTGAACAGGATCTTCCGGCCCGGGAAGTCGAAGCGGCCAAAGCCGTAAGCTGCAATGCAGGAGGAGACCACGGTGCAGATGACTTTGGGCAGGACGTAGCTGTAAGTGTTCAGCATGGCCTGCAGGATGTTGATGGAACCGCCGAAGTTGTTCAACGCGTTCTTGTAGCCCTCCAGAGTGGGGTTCTTGATCCACAGGCCGATGCCTGCAAAGATCTCGCTGTTGTCCTTAAAGGTGGCGCTGATCATCCACAGCAGGGGATAGATCATGATGAGGCCCACCAGGATCAGGACGAAGTACTTGAAAAACGTCGCGATGGCGTTAGAAGCTTTCATTCCCATACTGTCACACCTTACCTTTCATCCGAGTAGTAGACCCACTTCTTCTGGCTGGTGAAGGCGATGATCGTCAGGATGCAGACGATGACGAACATGATCCATGCCAGTGCGGAAGCCATGCCCATCTGGTTGGACTTGAATGCGTAGTTGTAGACCAGAATGGAGATGAGGGTGGTGGAACCGCGGGGACCGCCGTTGGTGATGATGAACGGGCCATTGAACTCCTGGAAAGCCTGGCAGATCTGAGTGACCAGGTTGTAGAAGATGATGGGGGTGATCATCGGGACGGTGATGGAGAAGAACTGCTTCCACTTGCCTGCGCCGTCGATGGTGGCGGCCTCGTACAGGTCGGCCGGCACGCCCTTCAGAGCGGCGAGGAACAGCACCATGGCGGAGCCGAACTGCCAGATACGCAGGAAGCAGATGATCCACAGTGCGTAGCTGGGGTCGCTCAGCCAGGAAGGACCCTGGAAGTGGCCGAAGGTCAGCATGCGGATGAGGGTGTTGACCAGACCGTCATCACGGAACACGGCCTTCCACAGCACGGCGATCGCAACAGAGCCGCCGAGGATGGAGGGGATGTAGTAGACGGTGCGGAACACGTTCACGCAGGCGATCTTGAAGTTCAGGATGTAGGCGATGAACAGTGCGAAGACCAGCTTCAGAGGCACAGTGATGAAGCTGTACTTGAAGGTGGTAATGAGCGCCTTGGTGATCTTGGGAGTGGTAAAGGCGTCCACATAGTTCATGATGCCATACTGATGGATGCCGTTGAAGAAGTCCATATCCGTAAAGCTGTAGTACAGAGACTGGCCGAACGGAATGGCCTTGAAGACGACGAAGCCGATGATCCAGGGGATCAGGTAGAACAGGCCCTGCCATTTGTCAAAAAACTTCTGGGCCGGGGTACGCCCGAGAGAGGGCGCTTTGCTTTCTTTCATCCGGGGATCCTCCTTTTATAAGGATATATCTCGTACGCCGCATAATCGTTTGGACACATTTTTGTCAAAAAAATGTCATCACCGTCTTGCAAAAAAGGGGCATCCGTCCGTAGGTGGAAGGGATGCCCCTTGCAAGACTCCTTTATGCGGGGCGGCCCGTGTCAACACCGCGCGTGTGCAGGCCGCAAAAAGTCCGTGAGGCGGAAATTAGACGGTGTAGCCGACAGACTCCATGCCGTCCAGCAGGGTATCGACCAGGTCAGCGCCGGAAGCATTGTCGTAATCCAGAGTGTCGAACACTTCCTGATAGATGCCGGTGCCGGTAGCCTTCAGGTCGTTGGACTCGAACAGGGGGTCCAGCTGGTTGGAAACGAAGGCCATGACCTTGCCGTTTGCCTCAGCCACCAGCTCCTTGACAGCGCCGGCGCTCTGAGCAGCAGCCAGACCAGCCTTGGAGGCGGGGATGCCGCACTCGGAGCCCATGATCTCGGCACCTGCGGTCTCGTTCAGCAGGAAGTTGATGAGGGTAGCTGCCTCTGCGGGATGCTCGCAGGTCTTGGTGATGGCCAGACCCATGGAGACCTTGGAGAAGCCGCCGTTGTAATCGCCGAACTTGATCTCCTCGCCGACGGTGAAGCCAGCCTTGTTCTCCTCGTCCAGAGCGTCAGCGTACTTGGTAGCGGAGGAGTCCCACTCGAAGCAGCCGGCCAGCTTGCCGGTGATCCACTCGGTGGACTGGTGAGCGGCGTTGTCGCCGTTGGAGCCGTAGTAGGTGGGCAGGCTCATGATGACGTGGCCCTCGACCAGGCTCTTGATGAAGTCGATGCCCTCAGCGATCTGGTCGGCATCGTAGTTCAGGGTGGAGGTGGTGGGGTCGGCCCAGTCCTTGCCGTACTTGCTCTCGAGGTAGAACACCATCAGGATCATACGGTCGTATGCGCCCAGGTGCAGGGGATAGTAGTCATCGCCCAGCTTCTCCTGGAAGGTCTTGCCGGCAGCCATCAGCTCGTCCAGAGTGGTGGGGAAGGAGATGCCGGCCTTGTCGAAGGTGGTCTTGTTCCAGTAGAAGATACGGCCGGTCATAGACACGGGCACGCACTGCTGAGCGTTTGCCACGTTGCAGGCAGCCAGCTTGGCCTCATCCCACTGAGTCAGGTCGAGGTACTCGGAGACGCTGTTCAGGTCGATGAAGGTCTGGCCGTTCTTGGAGTAGTTGTACAGCCAGTTCCAGTTGATCTGGCAGACATCCTCAGCGACACCGCCAGCGAACTTGGTGGACATGGTGTCCTCCCAGCCGGACCATGCAGCGAAGGTGGGGTTGACGGTGATGGTGCTGTGCTCAGCAGAGAAAGCCTTGATGGCCTCCTGGTAAGCGTTGTGACGGGACTCGCCGCCCCACCAGCTCATGGTCAGGGTGACGGGGTCAGAAGACAGGCCGGCCACGGAAGCTGCTGCGGAAGAAGCGGCAGTGGAAGTGGCGGTAGAACCAGCGTTGCCGGAGCCGCCGCAGGCGGCCAGCAGGCCGGCAGCACCCACAGCGCCAGAGACCTTCAGAAAGTCACGACGAGAAATTGCCTTGCTCATTTTCGTTCTCCTCCTATGTAGAAAACATCTTCTTGCACGGACGCCTCTGCAAAGCATCCGTTGTATACAAATATAATACCAAAGGCAAGAAAAAAAAGAAAGATGCAAATTGTAGTGATAGCGGCAGAAAACGTACAAATATTGCGCTTATTTTTTGCCCGCTTTTGACGTCATTGCCATAATGAATAAACTTGGACCGAAAAACTGTGCAACTTGTATACTTCAACGATTTGCATAGAAAACTGGGATGCAACAGGAGAAGATTGGCCTGAATTGCAAGAATTTTGTAGCCGAGGCAAAATTTGTTGAAAGAGCGTTGTATACATCAAAAGCGACGATAACAGAAAGTTCCGGCCCTGAGCTGATATATCAATAGCGCAAAAAACGCGCGAATTTGGACGCGACTGATATATCACGGATGCAGAAAAGATACAAAAAATGCCGCCCGGCGCGCGGACGGCATAAAATCAGGGAAAAGAGTCACCGGCGGGCGGCGTAGAAGGCGCTGCGCTCCCGGAAATAGCACTGGGGACACATGCTGACGTACTGGACGTCGTTCTCAAGGTCGATGGCTACCTGTTCGCCCTCAAAGACGAAGCGGCCGTTGACTTTGCGGCAGTTGCAGGTGGCCTTGCGGCCGCAGGTGCAGATGGTCTTCATCTCCTCGATGGTGTGGGCCAGCTCCAGAAGCCGGGTGGAGCCGGGGAAGCCCTTGAGGGAGAAGTCGGAGCGCAGGCCGTAGCAGATGACGGGGATGTTCAGCTCTACCGTCACCATAAACAGCTGCTCGGCCTGCTCGGCGGTGAGGAACTGGCTCTCGTCACAGAGCACACAGGCCAGAGGCCGGCCCTCGCTGCTGGCGGCCCGGACGGCCTCCACCAGGTCCATGTCCGGCGGCACCAGCAGATCGGCAGGGCGGCGGACGCCCAGACGGCTCACGAGGTCGCCGCTGCCCTTGGTGTCCACCTTCGGCTTGAGGATGAGCACCCGCATCCCCTGCTCCTCGTAGTTGTGGGCCACCTGCATCAGCGCGGTGCTCTTGCCGCTGTTCATTGCGCCGTAACGGAAATAAAGCTTTGCCATGTCGAAAAAGTCTCCTCATGAAAGGACTCTCTCAGCCAAAGCCTGACGGAGAGGGCCTGTATTATCGATCGTATCTGCTCAGTCCTGATTGCGCAGCCGGTAGCCCAGGCTCATCAGGCTGTCGCCGAGGTGGACGTTCTCCACCACCACGTCGGGGTAGGAGACAGACAGATCGTAGTGGGAGAAGTTCCAGAAGCCCTGGATGCCCAGAGCCACCAGGCGGCCGCTGATCTCCTCTGCGCCGCTGCGGGGCAGACAGAGCACAGCCACCTCGGGGTGGTGCTCGGCGCAGAAAGCTTCCAGCTCGTCGATGTGTAAGATCCGGATGCCGTTGATCTCTTTGCCCACCTCGTCAGGGGCGTTGTCGAAGGCGGCGATGAGTTTGTAGCCGTTGGTGTCGGTGGTGATGAAGCGGCTCACAGCCTTGCCCAGACGACCGCAGCCGATGAGGATGGTGGGCAGGAGGTCGCCGTTGCCAAAGAGCAGATGCTCAAGGATGCTCAGCAGGTTCTCCACCGAGTAGCCGATGCCCTGACGGCCATTCACGTCGCCGATGCAGTTGAAGTCCTGCCGCACCTGAGAGGCAGTGGTACCCATCTGGGCGGCCAGCTCACGGGATGAGATGCTGGTGATGCCGTCGTTCTTCAGGGTGCGCAGGTAGCGATAGTATTTGGGCAGGCGCTTGATGACGGGCAGAGAAGCTTTGCCGGGAGTGTTCATAGGGGGTCTCCTTTCTTTTTATCCGCAGCATTGCCGGGGAGAAGTGCGCAGCGGCAGGGTGCTCCGGCAAAAGATTTGTACTTTCTTGTACAATAATGATACATATTTGACAATCTTATCTCTAGTATAAAGTATACAGCGCGAAGAGAGAATGTCAAACCATTTGGCACATTTTTTTGAGAAAGAAAAGAAATCTTTACCGAAGTATAACCGGCAGGAATGCCGGACAAGCTGAAATGAAGCAAAAAGGAGGATGCGCAGAATGTCACAGGAAGAGAAGAACATCCCCGTGGAGCAGCAGCGGCTGGAAAAAGAGCAGATCGAGGATATGGGCAGCGTTTACCGCACCCGGGGAGCTCACGCCATCCACTGCCTGACTGTCATCGGCCAGGTGGAGGGCCATGTGGAAGCGCCTCAGGGACAGAAGACCACAAAATATGAGCACGTCATCCCCCAGCTGGTGGCCGTGCAGGAGGACCCCGCCATCGAGGGCCTGCTGGTCCTGCTCAACACCGTGGGCGGGGATGTGGAGGCGGGGCTTGCGCTGGCGGAGCTCATCGCCAGCATCTCCAAGCCCAGTGCGGCGGTGGTGCTGGGCGGGGGCCACTCCATCGGCATCCCGCTGGCCGTCAGCGCCCAGCGGAGCTTCATCGTGCCTACTGCCACCATGACGGTCCATCCCGTCCGCCATTCCGGCATGATACTGGGCGTACCCCAGACCATGCGCTGGTTCGAGCAGATGCAGGAGCGCATCACCGGCTTTGTGGCGTCCCACAGCGGCATCTCGGAGAAGCGTTATACTGAGCTGATGATGCGCACGGGCGAGCTGGTCATGGACGTCGGCACCGTGCTGGATGGCCGAAAAGCCGTGCGGGAAAAGCTCATCGACGAGCTGGGCGGGCTGTCGGATGCGCTGGCATGGCTCTACCGAGAAATCGAGGGGAAATAAATTGCCATTTGACTTTTCCCGTGGTACAATGAAAGAATCGAGTCGTATCGAAATTCTTCCATCGTCACCGACAGAGCCGCCCTGAGCGCGCCCTGCTTCATGATATAAAATAAGGAACGGGTTTTAGGAAACATGGCAAAGAGAAAACGCAAGACCTCCGGGCGCAGCACAGCCTCGCGCCGCAAGAACCGGACACAGGACCGGATGCCCGCGGGGCTCATCACCCTGTTTGCGGGGCTGGTGCTCATGGCGCTGGCTTTCGTGCCGGGCAGCTCGGCCTGGCGCACGATGCACGATGTCCTGTTCGGCGTGTTCGGCTGCGGAAGTTTCGTGCTGGGCGCAGCGCTGTGCTATCTGGCTATCCTCTACACCCGGGGCGAAGACCTGCTGCCCCACATCGCCAAGCTGGCGCTGGGGCTCATCTTCGCCAGCGGCACGGTCATCGTCTTTTCCGACATCCCCACCGACCAGACCGCCGCGCAGATGACCGCTGCCTGTTATCAGAATGGTATGAGCGCATGGCTCTCGGGCGGTGCGCTGGGCGCTGTGCTGGGCGGGACGCTCCTGCTGCTTTGCGGCAGACCCGCCGCCAATCTGGTCATGGCGGCGCTGGCGGCCTGCGCCAGCCTGTACATTTTCGACGTTACGCCCGCCGAGTGCTGGCAGTGGCTCTGCAACGTGGGCGGCAGCGTCCACGAAAAGGGCCTTGCCGTCCACGAGCAGAATGCCGCCCGCCGGGCCGAGCGTCTGGCAGAACGCGCCGCCGAGGAGGCCGCGGCAGAGGAATATGAGGACTATGACGACGACCTGCCGGAAGACGAAGTGGGCGAAGGCGAGGAACACTACGGCGGCGAAGAGCCTGCCGCGCCCGCCTTCCATATCCAGCCTCCCGGCTGGCTGGCTGGCGTCTTCCACTGGGGCCATCAGGTGATGCAGGGCGGCGAACAGGCAGAGCCTGCCCCTGTACCCGCACCGGAAGCGCAGACCCCGCCTCAGCCCGAGCCTGCCCCCGTACAGGTGGAAAAGCCCCGGCCCCGTGCGCCCTTTGATATTGATTTAGGCCCTGACCATACCACCGTCACCGAGGGCGGCAGTGAGCCCATTGAGCCCATCATCCTCGGCCCCGGCGGCACCTTCGGCATGGACCCGCTCCGCCGTGCGCCCATCCGCGCCACCGTGACTCCCATCGTCCCGGACGCTGTGGATACCGCCGCCGAGGACTTCTTCACGGCCCAGCCCGAGCCGACGGTGACGCCCGCCGCCCCGGCAGAAGAGCCGGAACAGCAGCCCGCGCCTGAGCCGCCGCTCTCCTTCGGCATCCCGCTCTATGATCGGACCCCGACTCCGGAACCGACCCCGCAGCCGGTCAGCGCCGAGAATGCTGCGGCGTTCCGCTCTGAGCCGGATGAGGACGGCTGGATCAGCATCACCAGCGACCCGGTGGAGGAAAAAGACCTCAACACGCTGGTGGCAGCCGCCATGGAAAAGCCTGCTGTCTCCGAGGAGCAGGCCGCGAACGCCCCCGCCGAAGAGGCGGAGACGGAGGAGAGCTTCCAGTATCAGTACCCGTCCATCGAGCTGTTCGAGCGCGCCCCGGAGGAAAGCGACGCCGGCGCGGAAGACGAGCTGAAAGCCAACGCCCAGAAGCTGGTGGACACGCTGGAAAGTTTCGGCGTCCGCACCCGTGTGCTGGATATTTCCCGCGGCCCGTCGGTCACCCGGTATGAAGTCCAGCCCATGGCGGGCGTCAAGATAAGCCGCATCACTTCGCTGGCGGACGACATCGCCCTGAACCTGGCGGTGGCCGATGTCCGCATGGAGGCACCCATCCCCGGCAAGCCTGCCGTGGGCATCGAGGTGCCGAACCATAAGAAAACGCCGGTCTACATCCGCAGCGTCTTCGAAAGCCAGAGCTTTTTGCGGATGACCTCGCCGATGGGCATTGCGCTGGGCAAGGACATCGCCGGCGTGGCCCAGGTGGCCGACCTGTGCAAGATGCCCCATCTGCTCATCGCGGGCAGCACCGGCAGCGGTAAATCGGTCTGTGTCAACAGCATCATCATGAGCCTGCTGTTCCGCTCCAGCCCCGAGGACGTCAAGCTCCTGCTCATCGACCCCAAGGTCGTCGAGCTGGCTGAGTACAACGGCATCCCCCACCTGCTGATGCCCGTCGTCACCGAGCCCCGCAAGGCGGCCGGCGCACTGGGCGGCGCAGTGCAGGAGATGGAGCGCCGCTACCACCTCTTCGCGGAGAACAACGTCCGCGACATCAAGTCCTTCAATAAGCTGGCTGCAACAGACCCGAACCTCGAGAAGATGCCCTATATCGCCATCATCATCGATGAGCTGGCCGATCTGATGATGGTCGTCGGCAAGGATGTCGAGGACTCCATCTGCCGCATCGCCCAGAAGGCCCGTGCCGCCGGTATGCACCTCATCGTGGCGACCCAGCGCCCCAGCGTGGACGTCATCACCGGCCTCATCAAGGCCAACATCCCCAGCCGCATCGCTTTCGCCGTGTCCAGTCAGGTGGACAGCCGCACCATCCTCGACGGTGCCGGTGCCGAAAAGCTGCTGGGCATGGGCGATATGCTCTTCATGCCCGTAGGCGCACCCAAGCCCACCCGTATCCAGGGTACCTTTGTGCGGGATGAGGAGATCAGCCGTGTGCTGGACTTCATCAAGAAGAGCGCCACCGTCCAGTACGACGAGGCCATGATCGAGGCCATGGAAAAACACGCCATCCAGGACGGCAAGAAGGGCAGCAGTTCTGCCGACTCCGACGAGGAGGGCGGCAGTGACCCGATGCTCAAGCAGGCCGTGGAGGTGGTCATCGACGCCGGTCAGGCGTCCACCAGCCTGCTGCAGCGCCGCTGCAAGCTGGGTTATGCCCGCGCCGCCCGCATCATGGACGAGATGGAAGAAAAGGGCATCATCGGCCCCTACGAGGGCGCAAAGCCCCGCGCTGTCCTCATCAGCCGCCAGCAGTGGCTGGAAATGCAGATGAATCAGCCGGATGAATAAAATTTTTGATCTTGGAAGCAATAGAGCCCTGCTGTATAGGGCAGGCATCATGAAAGAAAAAGGATAACTATGGAACATTACACCGAATTTCTCCCCATCAGCCGGGCTGACATGGAGGCCCGGGGGTGGGACCAGCTGGACTTCGTGGTGGTGGGCGGCGACGCCTATGTGGACCACCCCAGCTTTGGCACCGCCATCATCAGCCGCCTGCTGGAAGCCGAGGGCTACAAGGTGGGCGTGCTGGCCCAGCCCCGCTACACCGACTGCGA
>ENA-UEQS01000712-UEQS01000712.1-human-gut-metagenome-genome-assembly--contig:-NODE-712-length-24141-cov-23.591548_pt1 | contig 24141 bp, 17 predicted proteins | sample MGYA00242953_ERZ507953 | MGnify/ENA primary metagenome ERZ507953 (study PRJEB26167, sample SAMN06115474) | human gut metagenome | host: Homo sapiens | place: China:Jiangsu | collected 2016-07-06...
AGCTCTCAAAATCAGCGTCAGAACTTCCCTGCGAGCCGCTTGATGTTAGCTGAACATATGCCGCCGAAACATAGCCCGTCACATTGCCGCATGATATCTTATACCATTTCGCACCGCTTGAGTCGGTGGTTTCGGAAAGTATAGTCAGGCTGTCGCCATAGCTTACTGTGCCTGTTTTAGAATAGCCTGTGCCTGCACCGCTGCGAACGTTCAGAACGTCTGCCGTACAGCTTCCCGTCATATTTGCCGCTGAAGCTGTCAAACATGAAGCCGCCATTGACGCTGCAATAGCAAATGACAGGATATATGAAATTATCTTTTTTATCAACTCGTTCACCTCAGAATATATATGTCCTTATTTTTACACACATTCGTTTGTACATTTTTCTGTATCAAGTACAAAACTTCACCCTCATTATAGTACATTTCTAAGGGCTTTGTCAACAGTCTTTTTGGTTCATAAAAAATTTACATTTAGCGAAATACAGCTTTCACTTAAAAGTTACAGATTTATTACAGCCTATTTAGTGGCTTTGCTGTTGATCGGTACATACATATTGTGACGCAAAAGCTCTCATTATAAATATATCCAAAAAAATATGCTTATTTTCGCTGTTTTGACTATTGACGTGTTACTTTATATTGTGATATAATCCTATTACGACAAAGGTAACAGAACTTGTAATATTTTATAATGAAATATTACAAATTAAAGACAAAACAATAGTAAACAAAATTAATCAAGAGCAAAATACTGACAGAAAAACACGATTTTGCAACGGAGGTATCAAATGAAAAAACTGAAAATAAACAAGATGGCGCTGTCGGTGGCAACAGCGTTTCTTATGCTCACGAGCATTGTTTCCACAGTGGCTAGTGCATCGGGCGGAAACGAGATAAAGCTCACAAGCGACAAGAACTTTGCACAGGCAGGCGACAGCATAAACGTAAAAGCGAGCCTTGAACCTGATAAAACAGGCGTTGCAGGCTTCACTATAGACCTGCATTATGACCCGTCAAAGGTAACAGTATACGTGCCGACCGATGAGGAGAGCGAGAGTACATACAATGTGGGAAGCAAATTCTCTGTTATAACCAACTATGTTGCTTCATCAGGCACTATAAAAATAGTCGGTGCAAACCTCACGGGTTCTAATATAAAGGACAGCACAGACCTTGCCCTTGCGACTTTCAAGGTAAAGGACGGCGTAACAGGCAAGATAAACTATTGGGTAGAGGTTGAAACAATGGTGGCGGAAGCTGACGGTGGATACAAGTCAGTTTCATACTCAGCACCTACAGAGGGTTCACCGCTCACTGTCAGTGCAGGGAAGGAGATCACAACAACTCCTGCAACGACCACTACGACTGCTTCATCTAAGGCTGAAGCTACTACAACTACATCAAAGTCGACCACAACTACAACGACGACTACAGCGAATACTACGACCAAGTCCGAAGCGACTACCACAACTACGGCTAAGTCTGAGAAAGTTACAACAACTACGACAAAGCCTGTTGAAACCACCACAACGACTACAACAGCAAAGAGCGAAACTCAGACCACTACAACCGCAACATCTGCACAGCCTGAGTCCGAACCGCTTTTCACACACAAGCAGGGTGACGCTGACTTCAACAGCGAAACTTCCCTTCAGTTCGGTTTCAAGCTTTCTGACTACATAACAGACTATTCTCAGCATTACAATGTAAAGGTCAACGTAAAGTCATCAGGCAACGCAAGCGGTGCAGTCGGTGCGTTGGTAGACGGAAGCTGGTCTGCACAGAGCGCGAAGCTCACAGGTGGCGAGGAAGCACAGTGGATATACTCAGATCTTGACCCTTCAAGAACAAGCGACGAGGTTTTCGTACAGCTTTATTACTTAAAGGCAAATGCAGATTTTCAGATAGCTTCCGTGGAAGTAACGCCTGTCAAGGAAGCAGTTGACACATCAGCCGTTACAAAGGTCACAGCGGCAGAACCAAAGCCTGCTGACGATACAACGACCACAACTACTGCAACAGCAAGCACAGAGCCAAAGGCTGACGAAAACACACAGCCTGAAAGCACCACCACAACAGCAGCCGGACAGCCTGCAAATGTCGGTGCGGCTGTTACTACAGTAAGCGAGGGCGACAGTTCGCAGGAGCTTACAGAATCACAGGCAACAGAAAAGATACAGCAGATAGTTGACGAGGCTTCATCGCAGGCTGACAGCTCAAAAGTAAATCCGTCAACAGGCGTTGAAATGACAAAGAATATTCTTACTGTCATTGCCGCAGGATATGTTATTTTTGCGATATTTGCAGTTATCTTCAACAGATTTGCCGCAAAGGACGAAGAATAATAACCGAATATATTTCTTTTGGCTATAAAAACGGACGTTTCCATCGGAAGCGTCCGTTTTTTCGTCAGGAACACCAAGGGGATAGTGTGATCCTGCATTTTATTGATCTTCTATAACAGGCGGAATGAAATTCTCTAAGGCGCTGAGAAGCTTCGGGTGTCGTATAACAAAATGTATAGCAGGCGCGTTTCCCTTTGATATCATCGCCCACTGACCTTCATGGATCAGTATTTGCAAATTGCAGAAGGTCTGCCGCTTAGCATATTTAAGGCTATAGTTTTCATGTGTCTGTGCATAGCGTTCTGTGCTTTTTAAATGTGCAGAATAATCATCATAGCTGTAAAGAACATCACTGGCACAGAATACGCCCGACAGGTCAAGGGCATGGGGACGTGTTTCAAATTCCTCTTGGGAAAGACAGCATATCTCGTCCTCTATGGTCATGGTTTCCAGTATGCTCTCAACTCGCTTTTTACGATCACTGACATAAGCTTTTATATCTCTGCCCCGGCGGTCGTCAATGCCATTTCTGTCAAGTATACTATTGAGCAGGTCATTATCCATAGTATAAACAGGCAGAGCAGATAAAATACTCCTGCGCCCGCCACGTCTGTGAGAATCGGCAGTGAGAAAATCGCTGAAATCTTTTTTCCGGTCACTTCGGTATATCTCCATAAGCGGGCAGGCGTTTGAAAGCAGATCATTGGCACGTTTACGATAATATCCAAGCTCTTTTTTGGACTTGGTCAGATAATATCTGCCCTCGCTGTGAAACCCTGCCACGGCTTCCCCTGAAAGAGCCGCTGCACCTGATACCTTCAGTAAATGCAAAAAAGCATTATTCTGTACATTTTTCAAATAGTAAGGTGATATCTGCCCCGTCATATACATCGGTATCCAGCTTTCAAGACCAAGCATCATATCATCTAAGGAGCGGTCAAGATTATGTATCTGACAAAGGTGCAGACCCTTTTTAAGCATCAGAGCCATACCGAACATCCACTTCTTCGGAAATTCGGGATCATCAGCCATTTCCTTCATAGGCATATCACTGTACATTATCACAGGCTCATTAGAACGTGATAAGACTGTGGCTTTCAGAAAATCAAGCTCACTTTCCATCATTTCCTTGATGCCAAAATAACTTTTTGACACAGGAAGCTGAAAAGGCAATGCAGGTACTTTCATTTCATCAAAACGTATCACCTTTATGTATTCGTTCAGGTCAAACTCATCAAGCTTATCAAGAAACTTTTCAATTCCACCGCTTTTTATCTCTCTGCTCTGTCTGGCATGATCGCTGAACAGCCATTTGCATATCACTTCATAACGCTGTGACACATCCTCTATATCACTTTCATTACAGCCCACAAGCTGTGCGACCGCTGATATCTCTGTGGGAGTTTTAAGCTCCCTTGCAGTAAAGCCTGCTATTGCGGTGACAAAGCGTTCAGGGTCGGCAGGCTTTCTAGTACCGTTCCGTATACGAAAAACGGTGGAAACATCATAATTTATCTCCTTGCACATACGCTTGATGTTTATATCAAGGGCTGAGATAAGGGTATTGAAATTTTGCCGTATAGACTCTCTGTCGGCAGGTATGATATCTTCACAGTCAAGAAAGGCTCTTTTTATGTTCTCCCTTGTCATATCGCCATAGCCTTTTTCCCTTGCCACAGCCTCAAGAGCGTTGCAAAGCCCGTCAAACGCCGCAGTGTCTATCTCAGGTATTCTCTCTCCGCTTCTGTATCTGCTAAATGTTGAGGGAGATATCCCTGACAACTCACAAAGCTCCTTTGCCGTGCAGGAAAGCTGTTCTATATACTTACCAAGCTGTTCGCAAAACTTCATTTTAACGATTCCTCCCGCTGTCATATGGTATTACGTTAATTATATATCATATTTATCAAAAAAGGAAGTCCCCCACGATATATAATTTCAGAATTGGCATATGACTATTATGAAATAAATCACAAATTTATTCATAGATTTGTTATAATGTGATAAAGGATATCACATTAGGGAAAATACAAAGTAATGGAGGTGTGCTTATAGGATAATAACGAACATGAGAAAAAATATAATATCAAAAGGAGATGTATATTATGAAAAAAACAACCACAAAACTGCTGACAGCCTTGCTTACGCTGTGTATAGTGCTGACACTGATGCCGATGACAGCGTTTGCAGATCCTGGAACGTATGCTGTTGAATTTTACCCCGGAGATCATGGGAGCATGACCAAAAACGACCAGATCCCGTTTGTATATTATGGCATTGACGATGATGTTAACAAGCCATACTACTACAAGCTGAATGTATCCGAAACAGAAACTCTCAGCTTTGCCAGCAGCATAATCAATGTTTTGTCACCAAATCCAGGCTATGAGTTTTCCTACTGGACAGCCGATGCTGCCGTCTACCAGATCGGCAGTGATACTCCCATTTCTGCTGGCACTGCTCTTTCCTCTGATCAAATACAGAACAAAATTACCGTGAAAAGTGACGTGACGTTCACGGCTCACTTTAAGCAGATATCTGAATATCCTGACGAATCAGAGATCACCAATGCCACCATTGAAGATGTTAGGTTTAATTATGGGGCTGGCGAAGCACCTATAATGTCGGCTTTTGTAACACCGGTAGACTATGAAAAATACGATGTGGCTTATGAATGCTGGCAGCAATTTGAAAACAATGAACCTGTTGCCGCATGGTATTCTGACAATGGTTCACACGGCTCTTTGCCAACCTTCACAAAATTTGAAGGCGGCAAAAAATATGTGTATTCCCTTATGCTTAAACCAAAAGACGGATATTCCTTCAGCAGCGAAACTATAGTTACTGTAAACGGGCAGAAAGTGTCCGCATATTTCGTCGATGGCTTCATGTATGTCCCGGCTGTTAAAACGATCACTGCATCTACGGTGACAGTCATAGACGTGGTGGAGATCAACGACGCCACCGTCAGCTTCAAGGACGGCGACAAGCCCGTGTTTACAGGCAATGTGCCAGACGGCGCAAACTATGCGCTCCGAGCTGCGTGGTGGGAATTGGACAGCAAGACAGGTGCGATCTCTGCGGATTTTTTCAGCGGCGCTTATGAAAATAAGATAACCACTTTTGAAAGTGGAAAGACATATCATTACGGCGTGTATGTGAAAGCTGTGGGCTTTGTTGAGAGTGAAAATACCTCTTACATATTCGGACCTGATACTAAGCTGAAAATCAACGGCGAATTTGTGAATTACAAACGCTATGAAAATGATACGAGCGACGGCTCTGACGGAACCTTGTGGGTCATCACTGACCTTACTATGACGCCAAAGGAAAATGATACAAACTCTGACAGCAGCGATACAAACTCAGACAGCAAAGACACAAGTTCAAATAACAGTGGCACAAGCACAGACAGCAAGACCCCTGCCAAGAACAATGCAGGAAGCACAAATCCTAACACAGGCAATAATGTAAGCGGTATACTGCTTACATTCGTTATAGCCGGAAGCGGACTTGTAGTTGCAGGCAGAAGATCACGCAAAAACAAATAACAACATGAGCTGACAAAAAACGGACGTTTCAAAGCGAAACGTCCGTTTTTTATATCCATATCAAATTTACTTGTTCTGTGCTTTAAAGATAACGCCCGTCACCTTTGGACCTGCGTTTATTGCAATTGCCGCACCTATTTGGAAACACTCCACAGGCGGATAGCCCACCTTCTTCGTCATGGCCTGTGCCATTTCGTCCCTGACGCTCTCGTCATTGCCGTAAACTATGCAGTAAGGTGTCTGCGGTATCATTTCCTTTACAGTCAGGTCAAGTATCTTTGGCACAATAGCCTTGTCTCCTCTTACCTTTGTTTCTGTAACGATAGCATGGTCATGTATCCTCATGATAGGTCTAAGACCCATTACCTCGCCCACAAAAGCAGCCGCAGACGGAATCCTTCCTGACTTCTTTGCATATTTGAGTGTATATGGTGCAAAGAAAATAACGCAGTTCTTTATCCAGTCCTTCATAAATGCCACGATATCAGCCGCAGGAACGTCCTTTGTGGCTTTCATTGCGCCCTGAACTACTGCATAACCATACGCTCCTGTGTAGCTCTCGCCGTCTATATTGTATATAGTGAACTTGCCCTTTGCCTCAGGGTGAGCGGAATAAAACTCCTCTGCCGCCATAACAGCGTTGTTGTATGTTGCCGAGCCTTTTGAGTTTATGGTAGTGTTTATAACATCAGTATAGCCCTCGCTGTAGAGCTTCTCAAAAGTTTCCTGATATTCAAAGGCTGTTATCTGAGATGTAACAGGTATGCCGTCAAAATCGTCAAGCATTTTGTAGAATTTCTCGTTGTCGAAATCTATCCTTGATGTGTAGCTGTCATCACCCATTGCCACCTTGAAATTCATTATCTGGATATCCAGCTTCTTTTCAAGCTCCTCAGTGATATCGCTCGCTGAGTCGGTAAGAAATTTTATTTTTGCCATAAATTCACCCTCCGTTTTTTATTTATTTTATTCGTCCCATGTATATTGCGTCAGCTTGCCCTCTCTGCCAAGGTCGGGATAATCCCACTGTCTTAACACCTCATAGCAGGCTATCGCCACTGAGTTCGACAGATTAAGGCTTCTGAGCGTTTTCCTCATTGGTATCCTCACACAGCTTTGGGGATTTTCATAAAGCAGTTTCTCAGGCAGCCCCTTGTCCTCCCTGCCGAAAATTATATACACGTCCTTATCCTGCGGATAATCCACATCTGAGTGTACCATTCTGCCCTTTGTGGTAAAGAAATAGAACTCGCCGCTGTTCTTAGAAAAAAAGTCGTCAATATTATCATACTCGTATATTTCAAGTTTATCCCAGTAATCAAGCCCTGCACGCTTTAGCTTTTTGTCGCTTATCTCAAAGCCGTAAGGCTTCACAAGATGCAGTGCCGCACCTGTCACTGCACAAGTCCTTGAAATATTGCCTGTGTTCTGCGGTATCTGCGGCTCTACAAGCACGATATTAAGTCTGTTCATCTTCGGTAACACTTCCAGATATCACAAATTTGTATAGTCCCTAAGCTCCTGATAGCTTGTGAGCCAAGGAAGCTGACCCTCCAGCATAAGACCGTCTGTCCATGGGGTCTGGTAGCTGTATGTAGTCTTGACAGTAAGCTCTGTGAACGCTGTGGCTCTGTTCATTGCGATAGGCAGGCTGTCACCCTTGAGAAGTCCTCCAATAAGAACACTTGTGAACATATCTCCCGTTCCTGAATAGTGCGCAGGAACATAATCATTCTTTATTTTCCAAAAGCTGTTATTTTCTTTATCATAACCCACAGTTGACATTCCGCCGTCTGCAAGATTTACGCTTGTGATAACAACGATCTTTGCGCCCTGCTTTGAAAGCCTTACAAGCCATGATTTTATCTCAGAGTTGCGCATTGAAGCCGTAGGATATTCCTCACCAAGAAGTATAGCCGCCTCTGTGAGGTTAGGCGTGATTATATCCGCCACCTTTACAAGCTCGACCATACGGCTGCAAAGCTCCTTTGTGTAAGTCTTATATGCCTTTCCGCCGTCACCCATAACAGGGTCTACGACCTTCAGGGCGTCAGGAAAAGCCTCGAAAAACTCAAGGCAGTGGTCTATCTGCTCGCTTGAAGCCAGAAACCCGCTGTACACACAGTCAAATTTCATATCCATTTTTTTATAGTGTTCCAATGCAGGCTTCATAAAGTCTGTAAGATCTCTCATAACAAACTCGCTGTAGCCGGTGTGTGCCGAAAGCACAGCCGTAGGCACAGGACACACCTGAATGCCCATAGCGGAAAGCACAGGTATCACCACTGTTAGCGAACACCGGCCAAGACCTGATATATCCTGAATGGAAACAACCTTTTTACAACCCTGCATAATAAAACCCTCTTAAAAAATACTCATAAATGTTATTATAACATATCCATCAGGATTTTTCAATAGCCCATGGCTTGTCGGCAATAGTTTTTTCACTATATTTTTTCATATTGTTCATATCAATATAATATGATTTATGTGCTCTATGAAAAGCAACAAAAAAGTGCCATTTTTCGCACTTTTTAGGCTAGCACCTACAAAATTCATCATAATAATTTGTACAAATTTAGTCTTGCAAAAACATTTAAAATAGTATATAATATATCTGTTAAAGTAAAGTGATTTTGTTTATAACATCAAACCAAATATCAAAGAAAGAAACAAATGTATGAAAATAAAAAAAGAAATAAACCTCTTTGCGGGAATGTTCACCGCAGATGAGATATATCGCTATGGTGATATCATACTGCTGTTAGGTCATATAATATATCTTGTGCTGTTTTATCGGTTCGGAGTATACCAAATGGTATATTACAACTATTTCAGCGTAGCATTCTATGCAGTGATGTATTTCCTGCTTCATTTTAAGAAGATAGGCAAAATGTCATTTACTTACCTTGTGCTTGGCGAGATAATAGTACACGCCTGCATGGGTGCTTATTACATAGGCTGGTCAGCAGGATTTACGCAGATAATGCTGTGTATAATACCTATTCCATTTTTCATTGCACAAAACAGGAAAGCGATACCATATATACTTTCGTCCTTTGATGTTGTTGTGTTCATAGTTATGCGTATCATAGTCACAAACAGGGTCGCACCTTACAGCTTTGATACCAGCAGAGAGAATATCTTATACATTTACAATACTCTATGCAGCTTTATTATAATTATCTATGTATCTTCCATATACATTTTCACAAATGAGCATAACAAGCGTGAAACAAAAGCACAGAACGAAAAGCTTCAAAAGCTCGCTACTATCGACCCACTCACTCAGCTTTTCAACCGCCGTGCCATGATGGATTTTATCAAAAAGATAGAAAGCAACAGCCGCAGGACAAACAGCGTATATTCTATGTGTTTGGGCGATATCGATGATTTCAAGCACGTTAATGACACATATGGTCACGAAGTCGGTGACAAGGTACTTAGAGCGGTATCAGATGTTATAGCTGGAAACGTGCCTAGCGAGGGCTATGTGTGCCGTTGGGGCGGTGAGGAAATACTATTCGTTGTTCCAAATACAGACACAGAAAGCTGTGAGAAGATAGCAAAGAGCATTTGCCAGAAAATACATGAGTGTACATTTAAGGAAAATTCTCGAAGTTTCAATATATCCATGACTTTTGGAGTTTACTCAGTGACTCCAAACGAAAACTATGACGAGGGTATCTCAAAAGTGGATAAGCTGCTATACAAGGGCAAAAATCAGGGTAAAAACTGCGTTGTATCTAAATAAAATCAAGGCAGCCGTGTAGGAAAAACTCCACGGCTGCCATTTTCATGCCTATTTTGCAGAGAGATATCCTCTCATGTCTACAGAAAGGCGTTCCTCAAGACATATAAGCTCCTTGGCAATGTTCTTGGACTTCTCGTCTGCCGCCTTATAATTGTTGAGATATCCAGACAGGGACTTCACGCCCATATTACAGCCGTCTGTTATAAAATCTGCCACAGCGTCGTCACTGCTCTCTGCCGCAAGCTTGAAGTTGGTTTTAAGCCATGCCATGCCCTTTGCCATAGCAGGCGGCTCTTTTCCGCTGTCATGATATGAATTTAAAAGCCCCTGAAGCTTCTCTTGTATCTCCACATGACCTGCAAGATTTTTCTCTAACGTTCGCTTTAGCTCTCCGTTTGAAGTGTATTTCAGCGAATCCTCAATAGACTGCACGCCCATTTTTATTCCTGCATCGCATTCCCTGAGAAGCTTTATTGTATCCTTTTCTATCATCTAAGTTCGCTCCTTTCATAACTGCAAATAGTTTTCCACAAAAATTTTTCTTTATGCCTGCATAAATTCAGCAAAAACCATTGAAAAATCTTTAAATTTGTGATATAATTTTTTCATGGCTTACGCCTGAAGTATATAAGGGGGTATTTTAAATGGGAGAACACAAACATTACAAAGAGTCGGGCAAATTCAGCCCAGTTGGAGCAGTGCTCATGGTGCTTGCAACGGCAGTATGCGGCGGATTGCTTTTCTGGCTCTATCTGCTTTTTGAGGGCTGGTGCACTATCATCTATCTCAATGTTATCGCTGCGATAGCGGTGTCATGCGCACTTGGCTTTGTGGGAGGAAAGATAGTCAGAGCATTCAAAATGCGAAACACAGTTGTGGCAGTTGCCTGTGCAGTGGTGGGCTTTTTATTTGCCTCATATTTTAAATGGGCGCTGTATGATTACAACGATCTGAAAAAATATGGCTATGAGCTTATGGGTGAATACACAGCCTATGATTATTATGACGAGCTGAATATGCTTTTCGATGAAAACACAGACGGCTTCGGTGATTATTATGACTTTTATCACCAGACCAAGGCATATGATCTTTTCAGCAACGATTCAACAGGCGATTTTTCAGACGAGGACATTGCCACCATGCAGAAAAAGTCTGTATGGCAGTTTTTCGAGCTTGACAAGCTTCTTGGCAAGGATAAAAAATCCGCACAGAAAAGCCTTGAAAAGTCATACACCATGAACGCATATGACTACACTTATGATTACAGAGATTATGATAAAACAGGACTTTTTGACATAATCGCACACCCGTCTGACCTTTGGAATGATATAAAGTCTATCAACAAGGAGGGTCGCTGGTCTTACAAGTCATCACATTCATCAAGAGATAACGGCTCGCTTGTAAACGGCACGATCCTGTGGATAGTATGGGGCAGTGAATTTATCCTTCTGCTGGCTTTCCTTGTGGGCGGCGTAAGACTCAAGTCAAAAGAGCCTTTTATCGAGTCTGAGGACGATTGGGCAGAATACAAAAACCTCAAGGGTGCATACAAATTCATGGTGCCTGAGGACATAAAGTCATTTAAGGTTTCAATGGAGCAAAGCCCTTACACGCTTTTTGATTATCAGACGGCTGTTACTCAATTCCTGCCTACATATATGGTGATAGATTGCTATGTGAGCAAGTCAGGCAATGAGAATTATCTCACAGTTTATCAGCAGACTATCAATCCTAAGAACAAGAACCCTGACACAAAGGTTCTCGTGAACAAACTCTTTGTTGACGGTGATTTCATGAACAGGCTCTATTCCCTTGCAAATTTTGCTCCGCAAATGCAGGACGTTCAGCAGACACCACAGTAAGGAAAGAATAAAGACATACCAAAAAAACACGGCTGAAAAAATTATCAGCCGTGTTTTATTATGCCATTTTTTATATTTTACAGCCAAGCGCCGTAAATAGTTTCCCCTGTAAGCTCACGATATGAGCGCACTCTAAGATCCAGCATATCTGCTCTCGCCTTTGCAATGACCTGTGAAGGTGAATTGTAGTTCACCACTATGGCAGGCTCGCTGTGAGAGGTGTGGTCAAGCTTATCCTTGACCGTTTCTGCTACCTCATAGCCCTGGGCTTTCATTGTAGGATTGCCCGAAACGATAGACCTGCTGTTAAGCTCCTGCGGCTTTATGACCATTACATTATCAGACTTTAGTGTTATGTCAAACTGAAAATCAGCCGAGTCGCAATACTGACCCATGCCTATAACCGTCACCTTTGCAGTTCCAACGTTCACGTTGTCAGAGTAAACTGTTCTGTAATCAACATTAGGAATAAGTGTTTCGCCGCCAACAAAAACGTCAAATATCTGTGTTCTCTCCTTGCCAGTGTATGACATAGAGCCACGCATATTTGTGGTACAGCCCACAATAGTAAGCTTTGTTTTTATGCTCATATCCGCACTGTCGCTTCCCTCTTGGACACTGTCAACAGTGTCAAGAAAAGCTTTCACTTTATAAACATATCTTGTTTTTGGAACAAGTCCATAGTCTGTAAATGAAGTGCCGTCTGTTACAGTTGCTATCTGCTCAAACTCTGCATCCTCAGCGTCGGTCTTTCTGTAAACATAATAGCCGTCAGCCTGCGACACCTCGTCCCATATTAAAGTGAGCTTATCAGAGCAGATATCCTGCGACTTTACGTTATCAGGTGCGTTCAGAAGTACTGCCGCACTGCCTGTGACGTAAACATCGCCCTTGCTGTTGTCAGCAAAGCTGTTTCCGCTTATTTTAACCTGAGATTTCTTATTAGCTTTTATTCCGTAGCCTTTATTTTTATTGCAGGTGTTGTTGAAAAACTCCACAGAAGCGCTGTTGTCAGCCATAAGACCGCTTAGACCGTTTTCTTCAAGGATATTGTCAGAAGCCTTACCGCTTCCGCCAGTGAATATAAGTCCGTGATTTTTAGACTTCTTAACAGTGTTTTTTCTCACATCTGCCTTAGCTTCTTTGGTTATCTTTATGCCGTTGGAGCCTGCGGAGGTTATAGTATTGCCTGATATGGTATTTTTATCAGAACCGCCTGAAACATAAACTCCCGACACGCCTGGCTTTTTTATGGTATTTGAGCTTACCTCATTGCCTGAACCACCGCTTATATAAACGCTGTTCTGCTTTGTGCCTGTAAGCTTATTTTTGGTCACAGTCACCTGTGACGATTCGCTGAGCCATATAAGATCCATGGAATAATTATATCTGTCATAGTCATAGCTTATATCGTTAGAACCTATGAAAATTCCCGAAACGTCCGTGAGCCTTACTGCTGAACCAGCTGTTTTTATAGTGTTGTCTACTATCTTCACGCCCTTTACAGTGTAGTTGTAATCAGGGTGTGAATATGACTTTTCAAGCTTTTTGCCGAATATCTGTATCGCATACGGCTCCGGATAATAATATGTACCCACAACAGTTATGTCGTTGTTTCTTATTATGGTGTTGGCATTATCGTCAAGGCGATCCTTTATGCCTGCATAGCCTGAATTAGGCACATGGAAATTTGCATTTTCATAATCGGTCATATACTTGAAATCTATGGCACAGCCAACGTTTTTCATAGTATTGTTTTCGATTATACATTTTTTATGATTAATAAGTACGATAGCTGTTCCGCTCATATTATAAAATGAGTTGCCTGATATAAGTGTATTAGTATAATATACACCAAGACAAGCTGAATGTGAGCCAAGACCTCTTATAAGGTCATGGAATTTGTTGTTCTTTATTACAGCATTGTCGCAAGGGGTATCATCAAAAGGCTCATACGCCGGGAAAACATCACTGTTACTTATGGTATCCAGCTGAATAGCCTCTTTCTGAAATGTTCCCGTATAACCATGAAAATCGCAATCCTCGATAGTGATGCCCTTTACACCGCCTATCTCAACATGATGACCATTGTAATTGTTTTTTATCTCAACGTTCTTTATCCAAAGGTTTTTCATGTGACCAAATCTCATATTAGAAAATGGTCTTGAAGTAGACGAAGGGTTGCCGTCCCAACAGCCTCCCTCGATAACGATATTTCTCTCGCTGCCATATCCGCCTGCACCATTTGCCTGTGCGTTCTTTATCATACAGCCCTTGTCAAAATTTCTGACAATTGTCGCTCCGTCCTCAAGATACAGCCAAGTGTTTGAATATATCTCCAAAAGCTTGTCTATCCTGTATTTTCCTTTTGGCACAACGACCTTTATCTGCACAGAGTTTGAGCCGTTGTCAATGGCATAGTCAAGGGCTTTCTGTATCGCCTTTGAGGAGTCTTTCTTTCCCTTTTTGTCTGCGCCGAAGTCAACAACATTCACTTCAAGTGCTCCCGAATATCCGCTTATTTCCGCTCCGCTGGCTTTTGTGCCGGTGATAGTGGAATAATCATAAGCAAAGCACCTTACTGTCATAAGCATAATGGCGAGTAAACACGCCGCTGCAGAGGCAATAAAGGTGCGAGTTATCTTTGTCAATTCTCATCTGTCCTTTCGTTGTCTTGGGGTTATCGCTGCTCTCTTTTTGTTCCTTTTATCTTTTTTTGCAGAACATATTTTACACATATTCAATTATACCAAATCATGCCCCGTTTGTCAACCGAAAAACGTCAAAAAGACGAAAGCAATAACTCACAAAGTCAGCGCACGATACTTGTGCGTTATCACCATAAAAAGCTGCGGTGAAAAGTTCCTCCGCAGCTTTTTACAAATACGTCTTTTTATCCCAATGCCACATCAAGTATCATCATAAGCAAGAAGCCCAGCATTACGCCAACTGTTCCCATGTGACCTTCCCCCAAATGTGCTTCGGGGATAAGCTCCTCCACCACCACATAGAGCATTGCTCCTGCGGCAAAGGCAAGAAGCCACGGAAGAAGCGGTTGGACAGCACCTGCGGCAAGAACGGTGAGAAGTCCGAAAACAGGCTCAACAATTCCTGAAAGAGTGCCAAGGCCGAAAGCTTTCGCCCTGCCCATGCCCGATTGCCTCAGTGGCAGTGCGATAGCCGCACCCTCCGGAAAGTTCTGTATTCCCATGCCTATGGCAAGTGCGATAGCAGAAGCCAGCAGTACCGAGCTGTCATTATGTGCCGCCAGTGCAAAGGCAAGACCTACTGCCATGCCCTCAGGGATATTGTGCAGTGTGATAGCGAAAATAAGCATTCCCGAACGCTTTAGTCCCCTGCGGACGCCCTCTTCCCTTTCAGGCTCAGGTAGAAAATAAGGCATTGCCTTGTCAAGCCCCATAAGAAACAGCACACCTAGTGCAAAGCCCCCTGCGGCAGGTATCCAGCCTATCCTGCCGAGAGCTTCCGCCTCGTTTATGGCAGGGATAAGCAAGCTCCACACGCTTGCGGCTATCATAACGCCTGCGGCAAAGCCTAAAAATGCTTTCTGCACCTTTTCGCTCTGCCCCTCTTTTCTCATGAAAAAGACCACAGCCGCACCTAACGTCGTCATAGAGAATGTAAAGCCCGTGCCTGCCGCAGCCCAAAGTAGACCATTCATACTAATATGTTTCCTTTCAGACAGTATTATGTCAGATACAATGACATATCTTAGTCTATGAAAAGCCTTTACGCTGTGTGAAAAAGCCCCTGCCGACAAAATACATTAAATTTGTCTGAGATTTTCAGAATATGACCCGTCCCAAGTGAATATAATGTTCTCAGCAGGGCATTACAAGCCCTTTACGATCGTATGATCAGTTTATTTTTAGGAGGAAACAGACAAGATGAACACTATGGATCTTAAGCTTAACAGAGAGATGCTGTCAATGACACGGACTATCCTTGACGCCTCCTGCGAGCAGGCTGTGGAAAAGGATTTTCTGCTGCCCGACTATTATCCCGATATTTTCAGGGTACTAAAATGCGTTATCACACCAACAGTACAGAGCCATTCCATAAACGGCGGAAAGCTCAGCTTTGACATGGCGGCACTTATCAGGGTGCTTTACATCAGCCAGAATGACAAGCGGATAAACTGCATCGAGCAGAAAATGAACTACGCAAAGTCTTTCGACCTGCAAGGGGATTGCGGCGACCCTATGATATGGCTCACGCCAAAATGCGATTACGTCAACTGCCGTGTGGTAAATCAGCGCAGACTTGATATCAGGGGTGCTGTGACTATCCACGCAAATGTGACGGGCGAAGTAACTGTGCCTATAGTCACAGACGCATTCGGCTGCGGCATTCAGCTTAAAAAAGTTGCTGTTACATACCCTGCAAAACGTCTTACCGCTGCAAAGCGTATCACACTAATAGAGGAATTGCAGCTTTCTGCGGCAAAAGCCCCTGTTGGCACTATCCTGCGGACAGATTGCCGCATTATCCCACAGGAACACAAGATGATAGCAGGCAAGCTTGTGACAAAGGGCGACGCTGAGATAATGATGCTTTACTCCTGCGTAACTACCGATGGAGAAGAAACCGCTGAAACAATGCGGTTTACTCTGCCGTTCTCACAGATAATCGACATAGACGGCATTGACGATACTTTCACCGCAGACGTGAGGATAACCCCTGCGGGGTGTGATATCATACCAAAGTCTGACGATTCCGGCACACTTGAATGTGAGCTTGTGCTTCTTGTGAACTGCGTTGCCAAAAAGCTTTCAACCTGCGAGATAGTCACAGACGCATATTCCACCTGCTTTGAGTGCGAGGCTGAAAGGTGTGAAAGCAAGCTTGACAGCGAAAGCATAAAGTTATCTGACAGCCACAGTGTTACTGCAAAGCTTTCCTGTCAGGATGGCGAGATACGCTGTGTTCACGACAGTTGGGCGACCATTTCTAATGTGACATCAAGGCTTGACGAGGAAAAGAAAGCCTTTATCATTTCAGGAAGCGTGACGTTCTGTATTATCGGCAAGAACGAGGACGGCACTCCCCTTTATCTTGAAAACGATTCGCCTTTTGAGCATGAGATACCCCTTCCTGAGAATGTCAATGGTGAGATATCAATATTCCCTGACCTGTGCATAGAAAACTGCACATACTATCTTGCAGACGAAACAACAGCGGAGCTTAAAGCCGATATCAAGATAGGCGGCGAAATGACTATTCAACAGACAGGGACTATGATATCAGAGCTTAGGGTACTCACAGATAAGCCGAAAGAGAAAAATGACAAATACGCTCTGAAAATATGCTACTGCAATGAGAGCGACGATATCTGGGAGATAGCGAAAAAGTATTCAACTTCCATAACAGCTATACTTGAAGAAAACGAGCTTACCGACGATAAAATATCAAAACAGGGAATGTTGCTTATCCCATTAATGAACTAGGAGGACAGACACATGAAAAACGATATTTACACCGACATTGCCACACGGACGGGGGGCGATATCTATATAGGCGTGGTAGGTCCTGTCCGCACTGGAAAATCCACCTTTATAAAGCAGTTCATGGAGCAGTTCGTTATACCGAACATTGAAAGCGACTACCGCAAAGAGCGTGCCATTGACGAGCTGCCCCAGTCCTCCGCAGGCAAGACTATCATGACCACTGAGCCTAAGTTCATTCCTGAGGAAGCTGTGAACATCACCCTAGAGGGCGGAGCAAGCTTCAACGTGCGAATGATAGACTGTGTGGGCTACATAATCCCAAGCGCCATAGGCTACATAGAGAATGAAGCCCCGAGAATGGTGGTCACACCGTGGTTTGACACGGAAGTACCTTTCAACATGGCGGCTGAGGTGGGAACGCAAAAGGTCATAACAGAACATTCCACCATAGGACTTGTGGTGACGACAGACGGAAGTATCACCGACCTACCCCGTGAAGAATACGAGGAATGTGAGGAGCGTATAATCGACGAGCTGAAGCAGATAGGCAAGCCGTTTGTGGTGCTTATGAACACCACTGAGCCTTACTCTCAGCAGACAAAAGACCTTTGCGAACAGCTTTCCGACAAATATGGCACTACAGTTATGCCTATAAACTGTTTAGAGCTTTCGGAAAAAGAAATAAAAGAGATACTTACGCTTCTTCTTTACTCTTTCCCTGTGAAAGAGATAAACATCTCAATGCCCTCATGGATAAACTCTCTTGACAAGGGTCACTGGCTGAAAGAAGCGGTTTTCGGACATATCAAGGAAGCGGCTTCGGCTGTGACAAATCTTCGTGACATTTCAGACTGTGCCGAAAAGATATGCTGCTGTGAGCAGGTATCATCTGGCTCGGTGGCTGAGATAGACCTTGGAAAAGGCTCGGCTGTCATAAAGGTGGAGCTTGACCCTGCGCTGTTTTTCAGGATAATAGGCGAAGCCACAGGGCTTGAGATAAAGGACGAAAACGACCTTATGCCGAGAATTTTGGAGCTTGTGAAGATAAAAGAGCGTTTCTCGAAATTCAGCTCTGCCCTTGATGAAATGGAGAAAACAGGCTACGGAATCGTTATGCCTGAAATGAACGAGCTGACCCTTGATGAGCCTGAGATAATAAAGCAGGGTGGAAAATACGGCGTAAGGCTCAAAGCCGCCGCACCAGCCATTCACCTGCTGAAAACCACTATCAACACCGAGGTCGCACCTATCGTCGGCTCAGAAAAGCAATCTGAGGAGCTTGTGCTTTATATGCTCAACGATTTTGAGGAATCACCTGAAAAGATATGGGAGTCAAACATTTTCGGCAAGTCACTCCACGAGCTTGTGAGCGAGGGTCTGCACACAAAGCTTTCAAAGCTTCCGGAGGACGCACGCATGAAGATAAAAGAAACTATCGAGCGCATGATAAACGAGGGCTGTTCGGGACTTATCTGTTTTATTCTCTAAGAGTTTCATAAATGAAAATAAACTGATCCACAAAAAAAGCGTTACACTGTGAAAAGTGCAACGCTTTTTATCTTGTATAAAGTGTTAATTTACGCCCTCTGCAAAGCTGATCGGCACACCGAAAAGCACGCCTGCGTTAGGCTGTGAAAGGTCGCCTGTAACATCAGTTATCGCCTTTCTTGCAACATCTACCTGATCGTCTGCAACGGCAACGAAAATGGTCTTGCCCTTCTGTGCAGCGTCCTCACCGCTGAGAATAGATCTCAGAACGCCGATCAGAGGCAGATTATCCATTGTAGAAATAGATTTCGCCATTCCCACGCTGTCAATGACCGTTCCTCCTCTTATGCCTGCCTGTGCCAGCGAACGCATGATTTCGTCTACTAACTCGATTCTCTTGATAACCAAAAACAATAACTGCATTTTGATCCGTCCTTTCATCTCTTATTTCCTGAATGACGCAGCCACCCAGTCTTCTTTTTCTCTTATCTCAATAAGCTCAAAGCCCTCTGCTTTAAGCCTGTCAAGCACCTCGTCTTTTCTCTGGTCGATTATACCTGAAACTATGAGCGTTGCGCCGTCTTTGATAAATCCTCCGAAAATTCCGCTCATGCCTATAAGAACATCTGCCACGATATTTGCACAAAGCAGGTCATAGCCTGTGCCTATCTGCTCCACCAGAGCCTTATCGTCTATGATATTTCCGCAGTAAGCTGTATACTTTTCTGCGCTTATATGGTTTTTCTCTGCATTTTCCTTTGCTATCTTAACAGAATTTTCGTCAACGTCCACAGCTGTTGCACTTTCAGCACCAAGGAGCAATGCGCCGATAGAAAGTATTCCGCTTCCGCACCCAAGGTCAAGTATCCTGTCGCCCTCATGGAGATTTTTCTCCACAAGCTCCAGACAAAGCTGGGTTGTGTTATGCTGACCTGTGCCGAAAGATGAGGCAGGGTCTATTTCCAGTATCTTTCTCTTCTCGCCCTCAGCGACCTTTTCCCATGACGGCTTTATAAGAAGCTTTTCGCCAACGCAAAGGGGCTTGAAATACTGTTTCCAGTTATTCGCCCAATCCTCTTCCTTAACGTTTTTAAGCTCATATTCAAGTCTGCCGAACTCATTGTTCACATCACGCTTTTTGAGCGCTTTAAGCTCCAGCTTCATAGCTTCAAGATTTTCAAGACCCTGAGCGTTCTCAGGGAGATAAACTGTCACTGTAGTTTCACAGTTTTTTAGACCCATAAGGTCATCATCTATATAATCCCAGTTGCCGTCCTTATCATCAAGAAAGTCCTGAAAATCCTTTGCGTCCTTGATAACAAAGCCGTTTATACCCATTCCAAGCAGACTTCCCGTTACTGCTTCGATGCCTTCTGTTGTGGTATATATATCCATTTCAACCCAATTCATAATATCAATTCCTTTCGATAATATCTTATTATAACACATTTTTGCGATTTTGTAAAGCTTTTTGGCTATGATTTATTATACAAAATTAAATATTGATAATTGTATATACTTATCAAACATCAACTATAACAAGTGTAAACAAAAAGCTTCCCGTCAAAAAACGAAAAGCTTTCATGATCATTTTTTCTTATCGTAAGCGTCAAAGGCTTCCTCAACAGTGCCGTCCACCTGCACCTTGCCGTCTTTTAGGAATATCGCCCTTGTGCAAGTTTCCTCGATAGCCTTGCGTGAGTGGGAAACGAACAGTACCGTTACACCAGTGGCGATAACATCATTTATCTTGTCACGGCACTTCTTCTGAAAGTCTGCGTCGCCAACGCTCAGTGCCTCGTCAACAACGAGGATATCAGGCTTGATATTTATATTGATAGCAAAGCCAAGACGCATTTTCATTCCGCTTGAATATGTTCTTACAGGTTGGTCGATATACTCTCCAAGATCTGCAAAATCAATTATATCCTGCTCTATCTCCTTTATCTGATCGTCATTAAGACCGAGTAGATAGCCCTTTAGATAGATATTTTCCATACCCGTCATATCCAGTGAAAAGCCTGCTGTAAGCTCAAGCAATGCGGCAACCTTTCCTCTTACAGTGATAGTGCCACTGTTTGGAAAGCTTACGCCTGTTATCATTTTCAGAATGGTCGATTTTCCTGCACCGTTCTTTCCGATAATTCCCACAGACTCGCCTGGGTATATCTTGAAGCTCACGCCTTTAAGGGCAGGGTGCTTCTTTACTCCCCTGTTTTTTGTGAAAATAGCCTTAAAGCGTGCCTTTTCGTTTTTATATAAAAAGTATTCTTTTTTTACGTCCAAAAATTCAATAATTGGCTCAGTCGCTTGATTTTCCATTTAAAAGTCAGTTCCTTTCAGCCTTTGTTACAGAACGTCAGGAAGTATCTTCCTGAACTTCTTATAGGTGTGCGCTCCGAGGAATATCATAAAGATAAATTCCGCATAGAACACTATAGTTTCGGTGGTATAGTTAGAATCAAAAATAAACGTGTCTGTAAGAAAGCTCTTTCTATAGCCGTTTACAAAATAGTTTATAGGGTTGAAATACATGAGCTTTCTCAGCCACAAAGGTGAGATATCATATGTGTTCCAGAATATACCTGAAAGCCAGAAAAGTCCTGTTATAACAGAGTTTATAAGATTTTCAAAATCCTTGCTGAACGCGCTGAGAGGAGCAGTCATCCACGAAAGCACAAGGAAGAAAAAATACATCATCAGCGCATAATAGATAAACTGAAGATTATAAATACTCGGTCCAAAGCCCAGACACAGCAACACCACATACATTATAGCACACAGCAAAATGTGGATATAAAGTCCCGAAAGTGAGGTAAAGGTCATGATATTTGAAACAGGGAAAGACAGCTTTGTTACAAACTGCTTGTTGCTTCTTATTGACCTCGATCCTCCAACGATACATTCTGAAATATAAAACCACGGCACATAGCCGGTGAGCATGAAAACGAACTGAGTATACTTCCCGTTAATGAAATGCACTCCACCGTTTCTTTTTAGACCTATCTCAAAGGCAAACCACAGTATAAACAGGGTAAAGGTCGGCTTGATAAGTGCCCAAAGCGGACCTAACGCTGCACCCTTATACTTCTTTTTCAGCTCGTTCACCGACAACATTCTTATCTGTCTGAGCTTTCCCTTATGCTCTTTCAATATCTGGGTAAGCCCGAACCAATCAAACTTTTTTCCTTCTATTTTTATCATCTCCGTCAAAAACGCTCTTTTTCCAAAGCGCTGTCGATTATTCTTTCCGTTGACCTGCCGTCGCAGGCAGACATATATTTTTCCGTGAAACGCTCCACGCCCTCATGGTCAAAGCTCTTTTCACTGTCAAGCACAGCCTGTGCAAGCTTCTCTCCCTCCGTCACCAAAGGCGCAGGCATATCTGTTTTATAATCAAGATAAAAGCTCCTGCCCTTGCTGTAGCTCTCAATATCAGGGGCAAATATCACCCACGGCTTTTTATACAGTGCATACTCGAACACAAGCGACGAATAGTCCGTCACAAGCACGTCTGCCACAGGCATGAGCCTGTTTGTAGCAATATCGCAGTTAGTCAGCCCGCTGTGAAGTCTGGGGTGCATTTTTATAACGACTTTCCAAGCCTCCCCAAGCTTTTTTTCAAGCTCTGCGGCATACTCCTCGCCCACGCAATGACAATCCAAAGCATTCCCCCTGAACGTCGGCGCATAAAGCACTATCTTCTTGCCCTTATAGTCGGGATATCTCTCAAAGAACTCACGTCTGCACTGCTCGTTGTAGCTTTCATCAAAGAACACGTCCGTACGGCTGACGCCAAGAGGCTTTACGATATCTTCTTTCAGCCTGAACGCAGACACAAAAGCCTTTACGCACTCTTTACTGCTCACAGTGATAAGGTCAAAATTTCTTGTAACAGAGCCTTTGAAATGGGAAGATATATCCTCCTCGCTGTCATAGCCGAACTTTTTCAATGCTCCGCAGGAATGCCAAAGCTGAACCACTGTCGTTTCCTCACGCTTTTGGCAGGAAGTCACAGGCACAAAATAGTTGCATATGAACACAGCCCTTGCATTTGCGTAAGCTTTCATAAAGCTCATCATATATTTAAGCCCCGAGACCATTCCACAGCTTGAAAGGTCGCAGTACATCTCCCTGACCTTATAGCCACGGCTTTGAAGCTCCGCTTTTATAAGCTCCATGCTCTCAGGAATAGAAACGCTGTTAAGGTCTGCAAGGATAACGAGCTTTTTGTCTATATCCTTTTTCTTTGACAGCTTGTAGCACAACGGCAAAAGCGTTTTTTGCAGTGCTGATTTTATGTGCTGTCTTATTATACGTTTGCGGCTCTCCATTATCCCCTAAGAAACCTCTTATATATCTTGCCTGTCAGCGATTTCGGCATTATGAAAATGAAAAACTGAAAAGTGCATGGAACAATAAAGTCCCACAGGTTTGAATATCCCATACGGAATATTTTCCACCTGACATTCACAAAGGACTTTGTGTTCGCCCAGTTTCTTCTTCTCTCATAATTGTTCGCCGTAACTCTGTACATCACAAGCGTTTTGTCAAGATTTATTCCCCTTGCGCCGTCCGCAAGCATTTTCACCACGAACTCATAGTCCTCACAGCGTTTTATATTGCTGTAACCTCCCACGCTCAAAGCACGGGATTTCTTATAAACAAGGGTCTGATTATTGAACGGATTTCTCCGCCTTGCATATTTGTGTATCTCTTTATTGGTCAATGGCGTTTTCTTTGTGGCTATCACTTCGCCCGTCTGACTGTCAAACTCGTCTATATAAGCCCCAAGCATATCTATCTCAGGGTGCTTTGCCAAAGCATAAAGCGACCTTTCACAGCGGTCAGGCTTAGCGATATCGTCAGAGTCCATTTTGACTATATACTCATTTTTGCAGGCGTCTATACCTCTGTTAGCGCATCTTCCTGTGCCAACATTCTCCTTGAGCCTTATGGGGTGAAAGCACTCGTAATTCTCCTCATAGTAGTCTACGACCTCGTCAAGCTCTTTTGTGAGCTTTCCATCGCACACAAGCACAAAATCGTTCGTCACATAGGTCTGTGACAGCATACTCTCGATACTTGTCCTGAGATGTTCAGGCTTCTCTCCTGCATAAACAGACATAAGCACGCTGTATTCAGGCAACTCCACATTTTTCACTACCATAGCGCACCGTCCTTTTTTCATTCTGTCAAAATTATCCCCACAAATCTGTAAGCTATTCCATTATACCATTAAAACCGCTGTTTGTCAACGCAGATAAGGCTGTTAAAACAACACAAAAAGGGCGGCATTTTACTGCCGTCCTTTGTATCAAGACCTTATCCGTCACTTTATGACCTTAGCGCATATCTTTTCGTAATTGTCTATCTTATAGTTGAGTCTGTCGATAGTCGCAGCTATCTCAGCCTGCTTTTCAAGGAGATCTTTTCTCTGCTCGATAAGCAGATTTTTTCTTGCCTCGATAGTGCTGTCGCCCTGCTGATACAAAGCAACATACTCGATAAGGGCTTCTATTTGCAGACCTGCGCCTCTCATGCACTTTATGAACTCTATCCAATTGCATGAACTTTCATCATAGTCCCTAAGCAATGCCAACAACTTAAGCGTTATTGGCATTTACCCCGCAAAAAAATCAAATAGGGTATTTGGGACAAAACACCTTG
>ENA-UEQS01000713-UEQS01000713.1-human-gut-metagenome-genome-assembly--contig:-NODE-713-length-24138-cov-11.767757_pt1 | contig 24138 bp, 21 predicted proteins | sample MGYA00242953_ERZ507953 | MGnify/ENA primary metagenome ERZ507953 (study PRJEB26167, sample SAMN06115474) | human gut metagenome | host: Homo sapiens | place: China:Jiangsu | collected 2016-07-06...
CCAGATACGTGTAGAACACAACGAACAGGGCAAACCAGAAAAGAATTTCGAGACAAAGAGCAGGTGTGTCGTCGTTCATAGTTATGCGTTATTTTATTTTAAAATAGTCACTATCCAATATAATATCAGAGATCTCCTCCCTATGCAGGACCCTCAGTTTTTCTCTTTCGCTATCCATCACCGAGTCGGGACGAAGCAGGCTGTTGCCTACACCCCTCCATTGCGAGTCAATGCCCGCCAAATCCAGAATCGTGGGAAACAGGTCGGCTTGTGAGATAGCCAGATCGCTTCTTTGGTTGATTTTCTGCGGAGCGTTCACAATATACAACGGAATTTTTGAATAAGCACTATCTTCCTCCTTCAATTTTAGCCAGTCGTTGGAAATTGAATGGTCGCTGGCAATTATAATCAGCGAATTGTCATAGAGATGGTTTGCCTTCAAGAAATCAATATACTTGCCCAAATACTTATCCATATAATGTATATCAGACAAATACACTTTCAATTCATCGGAGTACGATTCCGGAAAAGGAATGGCATATTCCTCGAACATCTTCTTGTAAGGCGAGTGCGTAGACGAAGTGAGGATCATCGAGAAGAAAGGCTGCTTGCCCGTTTTGTCGATGCTTGCCGCATACTCGAAGAGCAGCTTGTCATTCAGCCAACTGTCATCACATTCCTTCAGCGCATATTCCTTTCTCGAATAGAGTCTGTCAAATCCATACCGTATACATATCCCGTCCTGCCTCCACATTTTCGACGACGTAGGAATCACCATCCGGCACTCTGTTTCCGGACTCTTTCTTTTCAGTAATTTGGGGATAGACTCAAACGTATTATCAAAATAATCATAAACAGTCACCCCTCTCTTTTTGGGTAAGAGTCCGTTCAAATAGGTGAACTGCCCGTCACTGGATTCGCCCAGCTGGATCAGTGAGGTCATATTCTTATTGTAATATGCCCCCTCTCTCACCAGTCTGTTGAGGGTAGGGGTGATCTCCACACCGCCTATGCTCATGCTTGTGGGAAATGCCAGAAACGACTCCACCAGGATGAAGATGATATTTTTCTTCGGTTGTCCGGTGCAGTATCCGGCTGCATTAAAAAGAGGCTCGAGTCTGGCAAAGTCTTTCGGATCATAATCCTGCTTGTTGTTGGAGATAAACTGCATAGCGGTTCCATACAGAATGCCGAACTTGAAGATACACTCTGTCGGGCTGTTCTTGAATGGGTGTATATACTTATATTTCAATGACGACCAATGTATAGTGGCAATACTCACCAGCACCCCGATGATGAGGACGGCAGTTCCCAGTATGCAGGCGGAGACGATTCTCCGTACCTTGTCTGCAATGCCGTAGTAGCCGACATGATAAGCCTTGTAAAACAATATGCCCGCTACGGCCGTTATCACTATCGTAATGTCGCTCCACCTGAACATAGACAGCACGCTGGCAGAAATCCCTCCCAGATTATTGACCTCGCCATACAATACAGGTGGCATATACGTATAGAAGAATCTGCTGTACAGCACGTTGACAATAGTAAGAAGCGTGATGAGGGCATAGGGAATAAAGAAAAGATATGTCTTCTTTTTGATCAAGAAAAGTGGGAGGAAGAAAAACAGGCATACGTCGGCAAGCGTATGGAAAATATTTTCCACGTATGAGAACGTGGTAAGGGAATACTTGTCCATAAGAACCGTGTAGTGCATATATTGAAGATTGATATAGCACAACAGCATCAGCAGCATGGGGAATGCCAGTTGCCTCAATAAAGTTCCGGTTTTCTTGTTCATATTATATACTCCATACAGGCTTCTTTAATTAATACGTGCTTTCAGTTCCTCTTTCTTCTTCTTTTTCACGAGATTGCTCTCCTCATCCTTATATTCCTTCTTCTTGGTGAACAGTCCTCCGAGCCCCCTCAGCCCGTTGGCCACACGAACCTTGAAACTGTTGAACAGCGATCCGTCGGCTCCCACCGTGCCATATCCCGTGACGGCACGCGCGCAGCGTTTTCTCACAAAAGCGATTTTCCCGAACTGTTTCAGTTGCAGCGCCAGATACCCGTCCTCGCCCCGGATGATGTCCGTGCGGATGCCCGTTTTCCGTGCCAAATCCGTGCGGTAAGCGAACACCAGCCCCCGCACACTCAGCTCCGGACGCTTGAACGATTGCAGCCACAGATGCAGGTCTCGGGTAGCCTCATACAGCTTCAGTCCCCACCGGGAATGCTCCTCGTCCGGAATATAGCTCCATAGCGAGCTTACCCCGACAACGCCCGGACGCTCCAGCGCATCCACCATCGTCTCCACATACTTGGGCGGGTACATCGTGTCCGAATCAATGTTGATGTGATACTTCCCCCGTGCGTGGTTCAGCCCGCAAAGGCGGGCAAAACCGCAACTATGCTGCGTCTCCGTATAATAAGGTACGCCGCACGCCTGAAAAATATCCGCCGTGCGGTCCTTCGATTCATTATCCACCCCGATGATCTCTACGGGATACTTGCACTGCATCTCGCTCAGCGACCACAGACAAGCCAGCAGATGTTTTTCCTCGTTGTAGCCTATCAGCGAGACGGTAACCACCGGATTCTCGCTCTGAAGCCCGGCGATCTTCTGCCGCACTTCCTCCACCACCGCTTGGGGAGCTTCCGCAAACGGTCTCTCGTACACCTGCAAATATTTCTTATACCAAACTCCCATAACTCACTTCCTGATTTATTTATCGTACCGCTTATCTGTTTGTTTTTCCAAAGCCTCCTCGAACAACTCTTTCCATTGCTCCGCGATATGCTCGATCCTGAAACGTTCCACATCCACCCGTGCCTGCCGTCCCATCTTCCTGCGCAGGTCCTCATGCTCAATCAGATAACAGATCTTCTCCGCCAGTCCCTCGATGTCACCGTTCTCCACCAGCAACCCGTCGCGGCCGTCTGCGATAATGTCTCTCGGTCCGCACGGGCACGTGAACGAAACGGGGGGCACCCCGCACGCCATAGCCTCGATGATGACCATTCCGAACCCCTCATAGCGCGAGGACAGGACAAAGACAGAACTCTCACAATACTTATCCACGATATTCTGCACCGTGTGTTTGAGCAGGCAACTCGAAGCCACCCCTTCCTCATCCACCTGCCGTTGGAGTTGCTCGCGCATACCGTCCCCGTAGATCGACAGCGTCCAGTCCGGATGTTTCCGGCTGACGATGCGCCAGGCACTCACGAGGCGGTCGAATCCTTTCTGCGGCATATACCTTCCTACGGCAATCACCTGTTTTTGCGTGCCGTCCGACTGTTGGTCGGGGAGGAAAGGAAGCGGGTTGTGAATCACCTTCACGTTGTCCAGTTCCGTCCATTCGGCTGCGTCCTCGTTGCTCAGCACGACGAAATAGCGCACTTTCCGCAGTTGCCGGATCAGTTGCCGCATCCAATACTGCTTCACCATCCGCTGCACGAATCCGGGAAGGCGGTTGTCGGTGAACTCGCGGTAGTTGGACTTGTTGAAATGGATTTCTCCCAGCTTGACACTGCCGTCCTTCATATCGCAGATGAAGTTGATCTCACGCCGCAGCAGAGACACCGTGATATCCGGACGGATTTCGCAAAGGCACTCGTTCAGCCGCTTCTTGTAAAGCCGCTGTTTCTTCGAATATCCCGAAATACGTTTCAGCAATGAACGCCCGTACATTTCGTCGTAATTGATACTGAGTTGATGAAGCGTGATGGACGGATGCAGCGGATAGTAAGGCTCTTTCCCTTTTCCGTCCGTCAGGATAATATGTATGTCATAGCCGAAATGCTCTGCAAAGTAATTCGCTTTCAGAGTCAGTGCCCGTTCCATACCGCTGGGATAATAAAGCGAAGGAATGCAGTAGGCTATTCTTAATTGTTTATTCATCAGTTGTTTTTTTAAGTCCTACCTCCTCAATCACCTTTTGCATCTGTGCTTTCCATGACAGCGGGCGGACCGACTCCCGGATCTCAACCGGCGAAGCCTTCAACGACCGTTGAAACGCAATCAGCTTCGGGACGTCCACCGCCGACTCGTCCGCAGGCACCTTCCACACATACGGCATAGCGTCAAAATCCGCATCCGTCTCCGAGTAAGTGAAGGCAAACCCGCGTGCCGCGTACTCCCGGTTTTTCAGCGTCTTGATTTCCGTGATACCGCTCCGGTGGCGTCCCAGACTGCCGATGGCAAAGTCCGCGCGTTCAAACTGCTCATCGAGTTCCTCTCCGTGCAGGGGTCCGTGCAGAATCACGTACTCCTCCAGATGATGGTCGCGTATCACGGGAAGAATCTCCTCCCGTTCCCGTTCGCCCGACAGCGGACCTACGATATGGAAATAAACCTTATATTCCGGATTCGTCCGGTAATACTCCGCGAGGCCCCGTACCAGGCGGTCGAACCCGTGCCAATAGTGCACCTCCGCCACACCGATCAGGTGCAGCTCGTGCGAAGTGTCGTTCTGTCCGCTCCGCATCGGGGTAGCGTCGAAATCGATCCCGTTGGAAATCCGGATCGTCCTGCCTCCGAAAATCGTTTCTGCGTTGGAGAAAGTCACGATGCCGTCCAGCAGCTTCGCCATCCGGTGGCGGAAACAGCGGTCCACAGCGAGCGAAGCCCTCATAGACCATGAGATGTACTCCTGATCGTAAGGATATGTCGGTATCTCCACCGCCACTTTCGCCCCCGTCTTTTTCAGGCGTTCCACCAGCCGCAGCGTGAAAGGGTTGGCGTTGTGATAGGAACGGATGTACACAAAGTCGATCTTCTCCCGCTGCGCATACTTCACGATAGGCGAGTAGTAGACACGTTTCAGCAACTTCGCCATCGTCCCTTTGCCGAAATCGGCCATCACCTCGTCGCCGATCATCAGCCTCCGGTTGCCGAAGGGCGTGGTGTCGTAGTAACACAAGCGAACATCCGCGCCGCACTTCTTGAGGGCCTTTACTTGGTAATGTATCTTCTTGCTGATTCCGTTTGCTTTGTCGAAACCGTGAAATATCAGGAATAAGGCTTTCATGCGTGCTTTTCGTCTTGATGTATGTTGTCCATTTCGTTCATTTATTTTCTTTTTCCCGCCATGCTTCGTATTTTCCCAAAGAGGTCGTACTCCCGCGTAACTTGTATATATCCCCCAAAGATAGTAAAACTTACTATACTTTTTACAATTATTGTAAGAAAAATATTAATTCCTTCCGTCGCGTACTGTATCGGCAGGAGAATGACCGCCATCAGCAGGCTTACCGCCAGCGGAGAAAGGAGCTGACGGACGAACGGCAGGACGCTTCGCCGGAAAGTCACCCGGTACATCTGCCAGTAGCATTGCGCGAAGTTGACGGTGAACGTGACGGCGATGCAGCTTGCCACTGCCGTCAGCGTGCCGAAATAGAAGATTCCGAGCAGCATGCCCGCCACGTTGAGCGCGGACGAGAACAGTCCGCACACGAACAGGCTCTTCGTGTCGCCCGCCGCCTGGAAGATGGAGCCGGAAGAAGACAGTATGATCTGAATCCCTACGGACAGTGACAGAATCCGGAAAACGGGTACGGACGGCAGCCATTGGTCGCCGAAGATGATCAGCGTCACTTCCTCCGCCGTGAAAAAGAGCAGCACGCTGAGCGGCAGTCCGATGAAGGCGAGAAAGCGCAGGATCCGTTCGTAGGAGGTGGCGAGCTTCCCTTTGTCGTCTTGAAAATCGCTGAATATCGGGTGCATCACGGGGGTGATCACTTGTGTGATGTTCTGCAGGGGAAGCATCATCAGACGGTAAGATTTTTCGTAGTATCCCAAGTCGGACATTCCCATGTATTTGCCGATCAGCAGCTTGTCAAGGTTGCGGCTGAAATAGTTGATGACATTGAACAGGAACTGGTAGGCGGAATAGGAGAATATCTTGCGCAGCACCGTCAGGCCCAGCGTGAGGCGCAGGCGTTGCGGATAGCGTTGGTAGGAGATGGCGAATATCAGTATGCCGGATACGATCGGGTTGATAATCAGCGCATACAGTCCCGCTCCGCAGAGTGCTGCGGTGACGGCTGCCGCCCCTGCCGAAATCTGAATGACGAAGCTCCGCACGGCAATGAACTTGAACTCCTTGTTGCGGTAGAACAAAGCCCCCGGCACGATGGTGGCGGAAGCGAAAAACAGGTTGACGGACAGCAGCTGGCACAGTGTCCGCAGGATGTCGCTGTTGTAATAACCGGCTATCAGCCATGACGCGGCGAAGAAGAGGGCGCTTATGCCTATGCCGGTCCACACGGTGAACGAGAAAATATCCGACAGTTCCTCCCGTGTCAGCGTCTTGTGCTGCACGATGGCGGGGGATACACCCATGTCCGTGAACAGGTTGAAGAAGGCGATGATTACGGTGGCTATCGCCACAATGCCGAAGTCGTCCGGCGAGAGCAGGCGTGCCAGTACACCCGCCACCACAAGCGAGATGACTACACCGCTGTATTTGGCGAGCGCCGTGTAGAATACTCCGGAGAACAGCTGACTTTTGAGATTACCTGCCATTTATCGCGTCTTTATAGACTTGTGCATACTCGCGTCCCGTTTTTTTGATATTCATGTTGTCGATGGCGTAGTCGTAGTTTGCCTCCCCGTGTTCGTAAGCGGCATACCGTGCGCCGGTTTCGAGCGCGTGGACGATATCTTCCCGGTCGTCGGGGTCGAACGAGGGGTTTCCGGTGATGGCCAGCAGCTCGCCGTTATTCCCCGTGTCCGGACCCACCACCACTTTGTGGTAGAGGAAGGCGAGGGGGATGTTGCCGGAATTCAGGATATCTTTGCGTGGAATCATTACCAGGTCCGAAGCTGCTATATAATAAGGTAGGTCGCAACTGTCCACCAGGTCGTCGTTGCCTCCGGCTCTCAGATGCAGCCAGCGGTTGAGCAGGGGCCTGACCACGTAGTAGCCGAAGCGCGAGAGCCATCTCTTGAGGAAGTTCTTGCCGTACCTGTTGCGTCTGGAGAAAGGGTAGAGACGGGGAGCGAGCAGCAGTTTATGCGGCCGTTTCCATGCATGGAATGCTCCGAGCACCATGCGTATCTCTTCCCGGTTGCGGAATTTGCCGAAGGCGGTGACGATGAACGCGTTCTGCGGCAGATTGAGATACTGGCGTGCGCGCGCCTCGCTGATGTCCTCCTGATAGGTATATTCATAGATATGGTGGAGAATGACGACATTCCGGCTTTGGGGGTATCTGGCGGCAAAGTCATCCGCGCTGAAATGTCCCATGTGTACCACGATGTCGCTTTGCGTCTCGATGATGTCGTAGGCGCGGCTGATGATGTCGTTTGCGTAGTGCGGGCGCACATTGTGCCGCGTGTAGACGAAATGCGCCCCTCGCGAACGGAAGAAACGGATGCGCTCTTCGAGCCGGCGTATCACGTCGGGGTCTTCGCAGTTCCAGCCTACTACTTCTTCCGGCCATTGGAAGTGTATGATGTCATACGCCGTGTCTGATTCCCAAAATGCTTCTTTGGAACATCGTACGTCAATACCCGTCATGCGGATAGCATCGCATAGAATAGGAGCGAACAGATTGTCCGTATCACTTATTTCTCTGAATACTATGAGCGCTTTTATTGCCTTGCCATTCGTCTCTTCACAATCGTTCATGTCCTTGCTTTTGTATCCTTCTTGTGCTACAAAGGTAGTAAACTTATGATAACTTTCTCTGTTTTTCCGATTTCTTTTTTCCCTTATTTCCTTTATCTTTCTCTTTTTTCTTCTTTTCCTGTTCTTTTTTCTTTCCTTTTCCCTTTTTCTTCTTTTCATTTTCCTTTTCCTGTTCTTGACTTTTGCTTATCCGCAGGTGCATGGATTTGCTCAGTAACGCCTCTCTCGCCTTTGTCCTCCGCTCCAGTTCTTCCGCGTCGGGGTGCTGTTCGAGGAGGATTTCGCCGGGAAGGTAGTCGTCCAGTTCGTCGGGATCTACGGTTTTGATGATGACGCACTGCCCGTTTTGAATCGCTTTGATCATCGCCTTTGAGAGATGCAGGACGTAGAAATTGCACTTCAAGGCTATGAAATGCGTGTAGATCACTTGCGCGTACGATAATATGCTGTAATTCCGGACTTGTTCCATGTTCCATGTCGTGCTGGAATTGATGGTGGTCTGTCCCGCCACTTTCTCGTGCGACAGGGGCGATACGGTGCGCTGGATGTTCAGAAAACGTCCTAACGTGATGTGGACACAATATTTCAATCTCTCTTTGATTACTTTGTCGTCATTCAGGATGACATTTGACTTCATTTTCATTTAAAAAACATTTTTATTTATGGTTATTATATTGCTGCAAAGGTTGTTAAAAGAATCGTAATAGCCCTCTGTTTTTTTCAACAAGTGTAACCGAAACATTTAAAATACCTTTGCGCTCACTGAGTTAGCTCGTCCGAAAAGGATGATTTTCGTGAATAATTTATTAAAATAGAAAGAATAATGAAGAAGGATCAGTATTTTAATCTGGAAGTAAATTTGCTGAATGACGATAATATCGCCGGTATGATGTCGGAACTGGATGCGGCGGAAGCGCTCGGCATTTATGTGATGTTGCTGTTGCACCTGCGCACGAAAGATAATTATGAGGCGTCGTGCACTCCGCTTCTGTTGAGGGCGTTCGCGCGGCGGCATGACCTTGAGTTGGATATGCTGGAAAAGGTGCTCCATGATTATAATCTTTTTGAGGTGGACGAGGAGCGGCAGACGTTCCGGGCTCCGTATCTCGACCGGGTGATGCAAAGGCTTGAGGAAAAGTGGAGAATGGATACCGAAAACGGTAAAAAAGGAGGGCGCCCGAAGAAGCGTGCGAAATGCGCTGAAACGCCCGCCACCAAAGGGCGAAAACCCAACGAAACCCAAGAGAGGAGAGAAGAGGAGAAGATAGGTATTACTCCTGTTGTAAACAACAGCAGCAATACCCTCGCGGGAGGAGCTGCTGACGCTGCTACGGTTGTGGCGGAGATTCCTGCTGCGGCTGCTACGGGGAATTCGGGGAGTTCGAGGGCTTCGGAGAGTTCGAGAACTTCGGGGAGTTCGGAGAGTTCGAGAACTTCGAAGGCTTCGGAGATGACGGTTATTCCGGAAACGGAGGAGAAGATTTCTGCTGCGGCTGCTTCGGAAACTTCGGAAGTCCGAACTGCTTCTTCCGTTCCTGTTGGAAGGGGAATGAGGATTCGGGCGGTGGATGAGGAGGGGCAGCAACCGTTGCAGCCGGTGCTGTCTTGGGAAACGCTGGTAGACCGGCTTGCCGACTCACGCTTGTATATGGAGCTGGCGGGGCAGCGTTCCGGTCTGGGACGGCTTTTTATCGACCATCAGCAGCAGATTATCGGTCTGTTCAAAAAGCATATCCTTCTCTACGGAAAAGAGAGCGGCTTGCTCTTCTTTGAGGACGTGAAACGCTATTTTTCCAATTATATCGCTGCCGGATCGCCTACTTGCCGTATGCTGCGCGAAGAGTTGATGCGGGAAATCAAGGAGCGGGAGAGCAGGGATGTGAGCCGTTTTGAAAGTGTTGTGGATGGAAAACGGATGTATCTGGGACGTCTTATTCCCGACAGCGCACCGCCAAGACCCGACAACTCGGCGGTGTGGGATGATGCGCACAAAAGATGGGGGCATTAGTTCATCCTACGTTTGAACACCATTCATCCCACGTCTGAACACCATTCATCCTACGTCTGAGTGCCGTTCATCCCACGCTTGAATGTCATTCATCCCACGCTTGAGCGTCATTCATTCCACGTCCGAAAGCGGTTCATCCCGTATTTGAAAGTATCAATCTCTCCGTGTTCTACACGAAGCGTTTGTCTTCCTTTCCCTGTGTGTGGGAAATATAATTATTCATTTAAAAATAAAGCAAGTTATGAGAAATTTTGCCAGTTACGATGTCGATGTCCGTCGGAGGACAAGCGGCGTAGTGAAAACTGTTTGTAATAAATGTCAGGCCACGCGCCACAACAAACGCGACCGTTCGCTGCGTGTCAACGTTGATACGGGGCATTGTCACTGTTATCATTGCGGGGCGGACTTTTACGTCCCCGACGAAGCGGAAGAGCGTGAGAAAGCCGAACGGCGTGCTGCCCGCCAGCGTCGTGCGGCAGCCGTTCCCCGTCATTTCCAGCGTCCGGTGTTCGATCCGGCACGGACTACGCTTTCCGAATCTGTAGAACGTTGGCTGGTGGAGACACGTTGCATCCCGCAGGGCGTCATCGCCGGACTGCGCATCACGGAACAGGAGGAATTCATGCCGCAATCCGGTCAGAAGGAGCGTTGCGTCTGCTTCAACTATTTCGAGGACGGACAACTGGTCAACACGAAATTCCGTAGTGTGGACGCGAAGCATTTCAAGATGGTTCAGGGTGCCGAACTGATTCCCTACAACATCGACTCCGTGCTCGGACAGACTTCCTGCATCATCCACGAAGGCGAACTGGATGCCGCCTCTTCCCTTGCCGCCGGATTCAAGAGCGTGATTTCCGTCCCTGCCGGAGCCAACTCGAACTTGTCCTGGCTCGACCGTTTCATGGAGACGCATTTCGAGGATTTGACGGAGGTTATCATTGCCGTCGATACCGATTCAGCCGGACTGCAACTGCGTGACGAATTGATCAACCGTTTGGGTGCCGAGCGTTGCCGTGTGGTGGCGTACGGGCCCGGCTGCAAGGATGCGAACGAGCATCTGTGCAAATACGGGGTTGCCAGTCTGCGGGTAGCCATCGAGCAGGCGGCGGAGGTTCCGCTCGAAGGGGTGTTCACGGCCACCGACCTGCACAGCGACCTGCTTGCTCTTTTTGAGAATGGTTTCGGACCGGGCGCGGAAACCGGCTGGGAGGAAATGGACAAAATCTGCACTTACGAACGGGGGAGGCTTATCATCCTCACGGGAGTGCCGGGCGCGGGAAAATCGGAGTGGCTCGATGAGCTGGTGTTGCGGCTTTGTCTGCGCCATCAGTGGAAGATCGCTTTTTTCAGTCCGGAGAATACGCCGATTGTCTATCACATCCGAAAGTTGGTGGAGAAGCTGACCGGACACCGTTTCCAGAAGGGGTGCGGCATTTCGGAAGGGCTACTGATGCGGTCGGAGGAGTTTCTTACCGATAACGTGTCGCATATCTCTCTGAAGGGGAACGCCACGCCGGAGCGGGTGCTTGCGAAGGCGCACGAGCTGGTGGTGCGGCGGGGGTGCCGTATTCTGGTGATCGACCCGCTCAACCGGCTTGACCACACTCCGCAGCCGGGACAGACGGAGACGCAGTATCTTTCCAATTTCCTGAATATGATTACGGAATTTGCGGTGCAGCATAATTGCCTGGTGGTGCTTGTCGCCCATCCGCGCAAGATGAACCGTAACCCGGTGACGAACACTACTCCGCGCGTGGAGATGTATGATATCAACGGCTCTGCCGATTTCTTCAATAAGGCGGATTATGGTATTGTGGTGGAACGTGACAAGGGGGTGGGGGTGACCCGTGTGTATGTGGATAAGGTGAAGTTCAAACATCTCGGAATGGGTGGGATGGTGACTTTCGCGTATGATCCCGTGAGCGGGCGGTACCTGCCGTGCGTGGAATCGCATGATCCGGCTGTTCCCGTAGAACAGCGCGTCGGAGGTGTGACGTTCGACTCCAGTTGCTGGCTGCCGGATAAGGAGCTGTTTGAGTCGTAAGCGCACTCGTACTCAGGGTTCTTGCAGTAGTCGTACTCAAGGTTCTTGCAGTACTTCTACGATTAGCCGTACTTGTGCGGGGGTATAGCTTCTGCTTCGGGGATTCATGCCGGTGGCGATGAGTCGTTCTTTCAGTCCCGGAGCGGCGGCTATCCATTTGTTGAAACGGTCTACCGCACTCTGTTGTTGTATGTCGGGGAGGTACAACATGGCAAGCTCCCCTTTTCCGTAGCTTCGGTATTCAAATGTTTTCTCTTTCTTTTCGTCATCGGTCGGCTCTGCATCTGTCTTCATTTTCTGATTGTTTTTAGTCCGTATTTATAGAGTGTAAAGTTACGCTTTTTTACCGGATTTGCCAAGTTGTTCAGGCTGTTTTTGGGGATGAGATAAAAAGAAAATGAAAGAAAATATAGGTTTTAGCTATTCTTTTCTTAACTTTGTGGGAGAGGAGGAAAATAGCTTATGAAACGTACAGATATTGTTCATCGTATTGCAGAGACAATGCATCGCATAGCGCCTACGGCACGTACCATACTTTATGGCTCGGAAGCTCGTGGGGAAGCCCGGCATGATTCTGATATAGACTTGCTTATCGTAGTGGATGAGAAGGAACTGACACCGGAAACCGAGCTTACTTTGCGCCGTCCTTTAAGCGAACTGGAAGCGCAAACGGGGGTAGCTATTAATACATTGGTCGTGTTGAAACGTGTATGGGAAAATATTACTACACCACTGACACTTAACATTAATCGGGAAGGCATTGTGTTATGAAAGAACAATTGGATGATGAAACCCGCACCGCTATGGTGGATTATCGTTTGGAACGGGCTAGGCAGACGTTAGGAGAAGCGGATTTATTACGTACGGGAGACTATTTTAACGCAACGGTCAATCGGCTGTATTATGCTTGTTATTATGCCGCGTCTGCTCTGTTGTTGAACCGTCATATTGAGGCTAATACCCATAATGGAGTAAAAACACAACTTTCAATGCATTTTGTCCGGACGGGTTTGCTTGATTTGGAACATAGTACAACTTTCGGTTTGCTTTTTGATAAACGCCATAGTAGCGACTATGGTGACTTTGCCTATTGTGACGCTGCTCTGGTGGATGTGCTTCGTCCGCGTGCGGAAGCATTCATTAATGCTGTGGAGCAATTGGTAAGAAGTGAGCGCACAGCTTAAAAAAAACTGTTTTTTTGCTCTTATTCCTTGTTATCCTTTTTTAATCCTTTCTAATCCCTCCTAGTCCGGTGTAATCCGTTAATCCGTCTTTCGGTTGTCGTACTTTTGTTGTACCAACAGAAAGGAAGAATGTCCTTCTTTTCGTAGAAACAACAATTTTTATGGCAACAGTTACAGTGGTGCGCTATAAGCGCAGAAAACGAATCAGCGATGCGGATTCGCCGATGGTATTTGCCCTCAAACCTAAGTCGGGGGAGTCAAAAATCTATTCAATAGAGGCGCTGGCGCGCGAAATCGAAACGATCGGTTCGCTTTCGGTGGAGGATGTGTCGCACGTCATGAAATCCTTTGTCCGCGCGATGAAGAAAGTCCTTGTGGCAGGCAATAAAGTGAAAGTGGAGGGGTTGGGAATCTTCTATACCACGCTGACCTGTCCCGGTGTGGAATTGGAGAAAGACTGCACCGTGAAAAGCATTACCCGTGTCAATCTTCGTTTCAAAGTCGACAATTCCCTCAGACTGGCAAACGACAGTACGGCCACTACTCGTGGCGGAGATAATAATATGGTGTTTGAGTTGCTCTCGGATAAGAAGAACGCTGCGGGAGGTGATGGCAGCAGTCCGGACGGTTCTGGCGGAGGAGAGGACGGAGATAACAATGGGGAAGCTCCGGATCCGGCGGAGTAATCCGGCGGGGATGTTCAGTAGAGTAATCCTACTGAAACCTCCAATGTTTCAGTATCCAGTTCAGTGAGTAAATAATCAATTAAAAATGCATGACTATGGTTGACAAAATCTTGGAAGTTGTATTGGAAGTGTTGTTTTTCTTTCGCAGAAAGAGAAAAGCTAAAAGAATGAAAGGACAGGTTGATGAGGAAGATTGACCTGATTGTGATCCACTGTTCCGCCACTAGGGCGGACAGGGATTTCACGGAAGACGACCTGGACGTGTGCCATCGCCGTCGTGGTTTCAACGGTGTGGGGTATCATTTTTATATCCGAAAAAATGGCGACATCAAGTCTACCCGTGAAATAGAACGTATCGGAGCTCACGTGCGTGGCTATAACGCCCGTTCGATTGGCATCTGTTATGAGGGTGGGCTGGATTGTCACGGTCGTCCCGCCGATACCCGTACCGAGTGGCAGATTCATTCCATGCGTGTGCTCGTTCTCGCGTTGCTGCGTGATTATCCCGGTTGCCGTATCTGCGGTCATCGTGACTTGAGCCCCGACCTGAACGGAAACGGGGAGATAGAGCCGGAAGAGTGGATTAAGGCGTGTCCGTGCTTTGAGGTGAAAGAATCCGACTTCTTCTCCGGTCAAGAGTAGAATGGAAAACAAGACTTGCAACACTGGTAGCTGAATACCGGTGTTGCAAGTCTTTTTATATATTTTCTTTTTCAAATGAGGAAAAGTGGAATTTTATTTGTTACTTTGTTGATAGGAAATCTAATTTTGATGAGGATGTTTTTCGACAATTATAAGCAACATACAGATGCGCAGATACGTCAGTCCCTATTTTGGGAGTATGATATGTCACGTTTTGATTGGGAGAAGATGCGTACGCTGGTCGTTCAGCGGGTGATTGAACGGGGGCGGAAAGATGATTTCTTTGCCATCTTAAATAGGTATGGAGTGGAAGGAGTAAAGGAAAGTATCAAGGAAATTCCGACAATGAACGCGAAAGACATTTCTTTTGTCTGTGCCGTGTTTGACTTAAAAAAGGAGGATTTAAAATGTTACACAAGGAAACTGTCTCACCCTCAACATTGGAACTCTTGACAACGTTAATGAAAGACTGCCGACTCAAGGAAGGCCCTTACATATTGGGAAGATATTAATTTTGACGAACCTATAAGAATGCTGGGCTCTGCACCTTTCAAATGGAAAAAGATAGAAAAGAGATTGTTGCAAATGCAGAAATATCCACAAAAGAGATTCGATCTTTTTCCATAAATCAGAGCTTTGCCCAGCGATACGGTTATACGTGCTTTTCTAACGCCATATTCCTATAAATATCGAGCAATGCTTTCGCACTGTTCTTCCATGAGAACAGTTTGCTGCGCTCCACTCCGCAGTCCGCTTGTTGCCGGTAAAATTCCGCATCTCCTTCCAGCTGAAGAATCTTCACCGTGATGTCCTCCGAACTGAACGGATCAGCCAGCAAAGCCCCTTCACCCGCTATTTCGGGCATTGCCGAAGTGTTTCCGGCAATGACAGGCGTACCGCAGGCCATTGCTTCGAGCATAGGGATACCGAAACTCTCGCGAAGAGAAGGATAAAGGAATGCGAATGCACCGCTATACAGTGCCGGAAGGTCGGTGTTCGCAATGTATCCGGGAAAACGGAGGTAGCCTTTGATGTCCGTAATCTTCTCTTCCCCCAGTATCCGGTCGATAGCGTCTTCCTTGAGATCGGCTATGAGCAGCGGGAGCTTCTTCTGCGAACGTTTCAGATAGTCACTGTACGCTTTCAGCACTCGCGGCGTATTCTTTTTCGGATCAGTATTTCCCAAGAAAAAGAGATATTCGTCCGCATCTATATACTTCCGGGTGATTTCCGGAGCTTTGGGCTGAAGATGGAAATGACTGTTGAATCCGTTGTATACGGCAACCAACTGTTCGTCGGACAGGTGCAGAGCATCGAGGATACGCTGACGTTCAAACTGGGAAACTGTAATGATTTTCTTGCATTTGGGGAGTATGCGGGGCACTACCAGGCGGCGGTAATGCCATCCCATCTCCTGATATAGCGACAGGCTGGACGATTGGCGTTTCTCCAGATAAATGATGTCGTGCAGCGTCAGCACCAACGGCACGGGGCAGTTCAACGGAGCCGTATTGCTGGTACAATGCAACAAGTCGGGGCGGATGCGCTTCACCGCTCGCGGAAGAGCCACCTGTTCCCACAGCGGATAGGTAGGGCATTTCAGTTCGATGACGTGCATATTCTCCGAACTCTTCAGGCATTTGTCTTCACCGGGACTGACGAAAATGAAATACTCGTTTTCGTGATCCATCTTCTGTAACTCACGGATTGTTTCAAGAGCGACGAAATCCATTCCATGTTTGTTGGGGCGGAAGATGCGCTGTGCTTCAATGGCTATTTTCATTGCTTCTTGTTTGGGATAATGTGTTTATGAATGAGAGTGATGTTCACCGTGCTCTGTATGGATGAACTTCTTATTTGCTCCTTTAAGTTTGAATAAATTGCCTGTCATGGTGACAGCCAGCATGGGTACCTTCATGATGGCTTTCCCTACCTCTTTGGTAAACAGTTGCCCTCCCGGTACGGGTAGAATCATGGCGGAGACCTGTGCTACCGACAGAATCCACCATTTGATGGCCATCGTCCATTCATTTCCTCCATTGCGCAGGCTCATGACAAGACCGATAACGGTGAAAACGAAAGTCAGTCCGAACACTCCTGCCAGCTGTATCAGGCGGGGAGGCAGCATCCATTGGAATATCTTGTCGCAATAGTCTATATTGCCTTGCAGCAGGGCTTTCGGCAGGTGGGGCAACGAAGCGCGGAGTGCTCCGAACTGCGCCGCTATCCAACGTTTGCGCTGGTTGCTGATCGCTTCTTTTTTCTGTGTCTTCTCATCGAACACAGGGAGGTCGTTCAGATAGACTGTATGGATCCGCTGCTGCAACAGCATGGATTCCAGTTCTTTGTCTTCGCCTGCCGTTTGCAGGTATTGCACATTCTGTTGAAACCATTTTGCATCAAAGGCCATTCCCGAGCCGGATAACCCGGCGGAAAGTCCGAGCGCGTTGTGCCCGCTGCGGAAGAAGCCGTTGTTGATCTCTTCGCTCGCGCTGTCCAGAATGGAGATATCGGTGTTCAGATTCTTACCTGTCCGGTGAGCCTGTATGGATCTTACGCCACTGTCGAACGCACGGTTGATGCAGGACAGGAATTCGGGGACGGTCACGTTGTCGGCGTCCATGATAACCACTATGTCATAGAGATCGGTGTCGATGTTGTTCATGGCCATAGCCAGCGCTTTGGCTTTGGAGCTTTCCGTGTAATCCGCCATCAGTAGCCGGATGGGGAGCGTGCATAAGGCTTCGTTCGTTTCCGGTTGCATCTGGTCGGAAATGACGACAAGGTCGAACAACTCCTTCGGATAGTCCTGCTCGAGAAAACTGCGGACCGAAGAGAGTATCACACGGTCTTCCTTGTAGGCGGGGAATAGCACGGCAATGTGCCGGAGCGTACGGGCTTCGGGATATTGGGGAGCCCGGTAGAACTTGGAAGCGATGGCGTAAAGCAGCAAGTAGCATACGCATAGCGTGAGGGGGATGTAGAGAACCCAGTCAATGATGTTCATAGTATTCGTTTTTTTGTTCTTTTGTTTCTTTGGTGGCCGACGGAAGGATCAGTCCTGAATTGACGCCTCTGCAGACGGCCAGGAAGAGATCGAAGCGTCCTTTTAAAGCATAGAGCAGACCGTTCTTCAAGGCTGCGACAGTGCTTTGATAGAGCACGGAGCCCAGACGTGCGGCTCCCCTCAGGTTGCGGCGGGCGTAGAGCAGGCGGTTGCGGGTCAGATAATAGGTACGCAGCTGGCTGAGTTGTCCGGTACTCTGGCTTTCTTTGTGGAAGACCGTGCAGCGGGGCTCGTACCATAGCTCGTAGCCGGCACGTGTCATGCTTGTGCTCCAGTCCAGCTCTTCGTAGTACAGGAAAAAGATCTCAGGCATCATTCCCGCTTTCTCGACTACCTCACGTTTGATCATCATGGCTGCGCCATGCAGGTAGGGAGTGGGGTGGGGAGTGTCGTATTTCCCGTCATCGGGACAGCCGAACCCCAACATATGGTTGCGTAACGTGATTCGCGACAAGGGGGTGAAGCCTGCGAACTGTATGTGCTGCGGCGGGAAAGCGAAACGTATTTTCGGCGATACGCCTCCGATTTCGGGACGGCTTTCCAGCCGTTCTACCAGGCAGGAGATTGCGTCTGACTCGATATAGGTGTCGTTGTTAATGAAGAAGAGGTATTTTCCTCTTGCCGCACGGATTCCGATGTTATTGCCGCCGGAGAATCCTCTGTTTACCTCGCTGCGGATGGCGATGACTGAGGGGTATAGTCTGGATATCTTGGCAGCCTCGTCCTCGCGCGAGGCGTTGTCTACCACAATGATCTCGTAGGTTACGGAATGCAGTTTCTCCTGTAACGATTCTATCAGCTCGCAAGTGTCTTTGAAACCATTGTAGCAGATCGTGATAAATGATATGTCCGTCCGGTGGTTGTCTGTCATTTTTTTTATTCGTTTGGTTCTTTAATCAGGTGCGGTTCTTGTTTCTCACTTTCCTCCGGATCTTCATTTTCCTCCGGCTCCTCACCGATGTGTTTGTCTATATAAGGTGCGGCGAGGCAGAGGGCGAAGCCTGTGTATACAGTCAGCTGGTTGGGATATTGCATCACGTCGTTGACGTAGGCGGCAATGAAGAGTCCGGCATTCATGCAAAGCCATGCCGCCGCCAGTCCTCGTAGATTCTTATTGCGTACTTTGAACATCAGGAGCCATGAACACCAGGCGAAGAGAGTGCCGTGTATGGCAAGATAAAGTATCAGCCCCACAATTCCGGTTTCCACCCAGACGGTAATCAGCCATGAGTCGGGTGGATAAGGCATTTGTTCTTTCGAATCGAAGTTTCCCGCTTTGGCCAGCCCGATTCCGTAGCCTATCGGTTTCCTTGCCATCAGCTCCTTCATCCGCTGGCGGTTTTCGACACGCACGAGGTAGGAGGCGTCTTCGGTGGGATGGAAGGAGGAACGCATCTTATGGATATACTGGTTGCCGCTCCCGATATTGGTGTAATAGAAAAATACGAAAATGCCGATAGATATGAATATTCCCCCTAGCAACGCTTTCCAGTTCTTGGCTATGATAGTAATCATCAGCATGCCGCCCATGAGCACTCCCATAGCGGAACGGGTTCCGGAAATGCCCATGCCGTAGATACCGCACAAGGCTATAAAAAGGAAATAGAGGCGCTTCCATCTGGAGTCGACAAAGAATGCGGAGATGGAGAAGGTGACGGCTGCCATCGCTGAGTGCACACCGTAGTTTGCCGCGTCCGAAAAACAGGAAAAGTATCGTATGCCCGACCAGATGATGTGGGTTCGCGCACCGCCGAGAACGTGCAGGAAGTAAAGGTCTTTGGTGCTGAAACCGTGATTTTTCTGCCAGTATCCTTTGAGGGTGAAGATGATGACGAACACGGACCATACGAGCAATAGCAGTTCTATGTCTTTCCTGGTACGTATGACGACCGGAACGACAAATGCGCATATCAGGGGAATGAGCGCGTAGGGCGTGATGTTGATGTTCCATGCCTCCAACACGCAGTTGGGGTTCATGATCTCCATGATATAGTACAACAGCCAGACGATGAACAGCCAGGTCATGATGTTTTGCCCGCGCTCCCATTCGGTGGACTTGCCGTTACTGAGCTGTATCAGGCAAACGGTAGTGAGCAACAAGATAAGAACCATTGAGAACAGCCCTGTCTTGACGTTTACAAGCATACTTACCGCTATTAGCGCGAATTGTGCGGCAAGCAGGATATGGAAAGTAGTGTTCCTATTCGTCATCGTCCTCGTCTTCTGCTTCCTTTGCTTTTCTTCTGAGGTTGAATATGATTTTTTCTGTCAATGACAACTGGCTGAAGTGATAACTGAACCTGCGCAACAGGGTATATGGCGGCAACTGTCCGGTGAAGTCTTCGGCGGCTTCACGGCTGGCGTTGGTCAGGCAGATACGGAAAGGCACATTGCTCTTGCCCAACTGCAACATGAGCTGCTCGCATAGTTGCTTGTCTATCGTTTTCCATCCGCGATTGGCCGGAGTCACCAGTATATTGGCGTTGGCGTCATGCAACAGGGCACTCGATATGCTGCTCTTTGACAGAGGAGGATAGGCGACGATCAGTACGTCTTCTCCTTGCGGCGTATAGAAATCCGTGACGTTCCTTGCAAGCAGGTATTGGGTGGATGCGATGTCAAAATCTTTATTGTAGCAGATGAACTTCGTGTTCAGTTTGCGGCTTTGCATGAATCCGCAGATCAGTGTCCCGATTATGTCTTCTCCGGAATCCTCGCTGGTGCCGAACAGGTTGATGATAAACACACCGGGGGATTTCCGCTTGGTCAGGAAGCGGAGCAGGGAGTTGGTCAGCTCTCTTACGGAAAGTTGTATGTACGTTCTGGTCAGTCCTCCGTAGCGGGCGGTCGAAAGGCTGGGAACGGCACCTATCACCCTATATCCCGTCACCCGCAGGGTGCGGCTGGCGTCACGCAGTGTTCTGTCAAGCAATTCTACCAATACCAGCAAAGCTATGATAATCACGAAGATGGCAACACAGGCTGCTATGACGATCTGTTTCCGGTTGGTTGAGTTGGCTCCGATCGGATAGGTAGGCTCATTGAGGACTTTCAGCGTGGCGGAGGTCATCTCCAGATTCTTTTTCCTCAATAAAGCTTCGTTGTAACTTTGCAGGACGGTCAGGTAGCTGCGTTCCGTGAAGTTGATGCTACGTTCTTTCTGCTTGATGGTGGTACCCACAGGTGCGAAGAATACGTAACGGTTGTTCAAGTCGCGACGGGCGCTTTGTACGATTTTCAGTTCGGCTTTCGCCTTCTCGTAGAGCAATGTCTGTTCCAGCCATTGGTCGATGATATTGGTGCGCGACGCACCTTCTTTGGTATATTTGTGACCTACGTATGAGGTGGTCAGGGCGTTCAGTTCTTGTTTAAGCTCGTTCAACCGCTTTTTGTCTCCTTCCAGCGAATGGAGGTCTTTCTTGTTGGAATCGGTCATTGCTTCGGCTTCCGATATCTTGCCGGTGATGTTGGAGGCTTCGCGCAGCTTGTCTACGAATTCCATGTTTCTCAGTACTTGCCTGGCGTTGCTGTCCATGTGTTTTTCCAACTCTTTGAGCATGGACGCGGTGCTGTTGAATGCGAAAAGCGCATCCTGTTCTCTCAGCTCGAATTCCTTGCTGATGGCGGCTATTTCCTTGGTCTCGTCGAGGTAGTTGATAATGCGTTTTTGTACATTATACTTTGTCAGGTCTTCTTCTTCCGCTCTCAGCTGCTTGCCGATACGTTTCAGCTCTTCTTCGAAATACTTGATCACTTTGTCCGTCTCTCCGTAACGGATACGGCGGTATTCCTCGACAAACTCGTGCATCAGGATACTTACGGTGTTGTAGGCGATGCCCGGATCACCGGAAGTATAGCTGATGTCCAGCAGGTCACTGGTGAGGCGGCGCTGTACCTTTACGTTTTTCAGAGCACTGTAGCTGTAATAGGGATGGGAGTAATAAAAGAGCCCGTAGATGTAATTGTCCTTGTGCGGGCGCATATATGCTTCCAGATTGGCTACTGTCTTATCTTCGCTCGATTTGTCGATCAGTTTCAGTATCTCGTCTCCCGGAGGGCTGTTTTTCAGATGGTTGTATGTGTAGTTGTAGCTGGCAGGGGTGATTCCGTCATTCTCTTTTTCCGGATTTCCTTTGATCAGTATGCGGGCGAACAATCGCAGACTGACTCTTTTCAGCGTACTTTCGGCCTGCATGATACTGATGAGGTTGTCCATGGAGTTCTGCACGGTTGCCCAATCGGTGCGTTTGTCACTTTCGAGGTTGTAGCCCGAAGCGACTCCTGTGTAAAGGGTTGCTTTCACATCATACCCGCCTCGCATATGGCGTGTGTAATAAATGACCAGTAATGTGAAGAGAGTGGTCCCTATCAGTATCAGCCAACGATGCCGAAATAGGGTCCGTATGATGGAAATGATGAGATTCATATCTTAGTCTTTTATTTTCGTATAATGGGCGTGCGTGAAATAATTTCAAGCATCATGAGACTCTTGGTTAACTCGAACTTGCTCTTCTCATATGCTTCACGGGCTTGCGACTGCCTTTCCTTGTCTGTCGCCAAGTCGGTGGATTCGATGGTTCCGTTAGCAAAATTCTTTTCGGAAATCTCATATTGCACGTTCGCCAGCACCAGACCCTCGCTTCGCATCTGAAGGACTTTGATCTGTGATGTGGCCATCGCGTACATTTCGATTATGTTCTTCTTGATCTCATCGTATTTGATTTCCCGCTCAAGCTCCGCGCTCTTCAGATTGAGCTTCTGACGGCTGACACGCGCCTTGAGGTCAAACAGGTCGTCCAATGGGATGCTGACTCCCGCTCCTACCGTATATCCGTTCTGGGCTTGGGTGGAGTAGGTGGGGTATGGCTCTACGTAAACGTCTGTATAGGTGGATTCATTGCCGAAAGTACCGTATTGGTAGCTTCCCCGCAGACTGAAGAATCCGAGAAATGCACGCTTTTCTTTCGCCAGCAGCTTGCGCTCTACCGCCGCTTTGACATCTGCCATCTCATAGATGGGATTGTCTTTGGCATTTTCAAACAGGACGGAGAGTGGGGGAAGAGTGATATTGCTGTAATCTTCTTCGCTTAATTGAGTATAATCACTGACCTCTTGCGCAACGATCGGTGTGTTGGAGGTGAATAAAAGGAGTAATCCTAAACAGCTATATATAATTTGTTTCATAAAATAACCCTGTTATTTGCTTCTGCTGTGTTCTGTTGTGACATAGCTTGCGCAAATATAAGGATTAATTTCATTTATGGACAGTCTTTTGTTGTCAATTTTGCATTCTTTCTTGTTAATTTGTGCTAGAAGGGCCCTGACATTGGAACTAGAAGGCCTCCGTCATGTTGAACTAGAAGGCCTCCGTCATGTTGAAATAGAACAAATTCTGCTTGTTCACCATATCTCTTCCGAAGTCAAGACGGACGTTCATACGAGGCTGAACTTCAATACGTAAGCCAAGTCCCAGATTAGGAAGTACGCCTTCAATCTTGCCCGGAGTAGGACCCATGAATCCGCATCCTCCCCACGCTACATATCCTACATGGCTCAACATCTTCTTCACCCAATTACTTTTATCTGTATTGATCATCTGGCGGTATTCTGCCATCACCACATGTGAGGACTTGTCGCGAAACTGTCCCATATAGTAACCGCGAAGATCGAAGGGGGTACCGCTGAGTGCGTATTTGGTCAACGGAACATCGCCGAATACATTCTTTGTCTGCACCGTCCATGCCAAGACTCTGCGTCGTCCGAGGGTCTTGTATTGGCGGTAGTCTATCTCCAGACGGTAGAAGTTATCGTCGCTTCCGAAAGCTTTGTTGTACATCATTCCACGAAAATCCAGGTAAGTCCCCCGATAAGCATTGGCGGGAATGTCACGGGTGTCATACGTCAGCAGGAAACCGACTCCGGAACTGAGATTGGAGTAGCCGTGCTCCGTGCCACCGGCAGCAATGTACGATGGTTGCTCTATCATCCCTGCGGCAGGTTTAGTGATCTTGTCATAATTGAAGTCGATCTGCGGACCGGCAAAGAAGTTACTTTTCCCCAAACGGAACAGGAACCAAGGATTCACCTGGACGCCGCTATAACGGTATTCGCTGGTGTCTTCACCGCGCGGATAGTCCTTGTTGGTGCTGTATCCGATGCCGTAGAAGTTTTCCAGTGTGTTCTTATAAGCAAAGACGCCGAAAATACGGAAACGGTCGCCTTTAAAGAAAAGCTGTGGCTTGGTGAACAGGTTCAGACCTCCTTCGAACATCAGGGCGATAGCCATCGGAACAACCGAACGCTGCTGGGTAGTGTCACTCGGGTTCATACGGAAAGTCATCAAGGCGCTACCGCCGATCAGAAATCCGAAATCAGGAGTATAGCTGGGACCACCTAATATATTGTAGTGTAAATTACGTTTCGCTACCCGCTGACGTCGCAATTCTTTTTTGGAAAGGGTGGGAGTGGAGTCTGTCGGGGCAATCTCCCCATCTGTTGAATAAGATTCTTCATGAGCCATAACAACTTCGTTGCTTGTCAGACTTACTTCACTATTTGTAGAAACGACTTCGTTGACAGAAGTTGCAGTCATTTGCAGTTCATCGCTTTTTACTGCTGTGTCAGCTGTTTGGGCCAACGAAATATTGATGAATAGAAACATCATCAATATACCTATTGTATATCTCTTCATATTCTTTCTTGAAATCCGCTGCAAAGGAAACTATTTTATTTCGATTAGTTTTCATTCTCATAGATAATAAATCTAAAAAAGAATCGTATTTTTGCCAATTAATAGTATGTAAAACGGAATTTATACGAATTACTATTAGCATACAGGCACAGTTAATTAATAAACAATCTATAATTAAT
>ENA-UEQS01000735-UEQS01000735.1-human-gut-metagenome-genome-assembly--contig:-NODE-735-length-23647-cov-8.075562_pt1 | contig 23647 bp, 20 predicted proteins | sample MGYA00242953_ERZ507953 | MGnify/ENA primary metagenome ERZ507953 (study PRJEB26167, sample SAMN06115474) | human gut metagenome | host: Homo sapiens | place: China:Jiangsu | collected 2016-07-06...
CACAGACTTTGTATTTACAACCCCTCCGTCAAACATCTTCGATTTTGCCACCTCCCCTTACACAGGGGAGGCATTGCCGAACGGCAATATAGAATCCCACTCCCGCATATTCCTGATCGGAGGTTTTCCCCATGATCGATCCTTTGATGTTCATTGCGCTGCTGCCGGCCGTCGTGCTGGTGGTGTATATCTGCCGAAAGGACCGCACGGACAAAGAGCCGCCGGCCCTGCTCGCCAAGCTCCTGGGCTACGGTGCGCTCTCGTGCCTGCCGGCCATCGTGGTTGAGCTCATCCTCAGCGCCGTCATCGAGCGGCTGAACGTGCGCAATGTCTACCTCGGCTATTTTCTCGAGGCGTTCGTCGTCGCGGGCCTGACGGAGGAGACGTGCAAGTTCCTCTTCCTGCGCACGACGTGGCGCAGCCCGGCGTTCGACTATCAGTTTGACGCCATTGTCTACGCCGTCATGGTCGCGCTCGGTTTCGCCGCGTTCGAGAACGTGAAGTACGTCTACAGCTATGGCTTCGCCACCGGCCTCGTGCGCGCGGTCACGGCCGTGCCCGGCCACGCGATCTTCGGCGTGTTTATGGGTTATTTCTACGGCTATGCCAAGCTCTCCGACTACTGGGGGCGCGATGAGGACCGGAAGGCCTACCTTGCGCTGAGCGTCGTCGTGCCGATACTGCTGCACGGGTGCTACGACTTTCTGGCCTTCGCGCAGGAGGGCGACAGCCGCTTCACGCTGCTGTTTTATGCGTATCTGATCGCGCTGTACGTGTTCGGCATCCGGCGCGTGAACCGCTCGTCACGCGACGACCGCCGCGTCACGCGCGAGACGGTGTTTGACTATTTCCGCCGCATGCAGTACCCCCTGCCGCCGCAGTACCGCGACCGGAACGACGACTTCTGGCGCTGAGCGGCGAGCAAGTGCAAAGCCGCCCCTGTCATGTTCGACAGGGGCGGCTTTTTGTTATTCTGCGTCCACAAACTGCCGGAACGCCGTCGGCAGCGAGATCTCCTCGCGCAGCTCGTCCGGCGTGGCCCAATGGTAGTGCGGCGGCATGGCCGAGCACTCGAGCGTGTAGCAGCGCATCGTCCAGACGATGTGCGTGAAGATGTGCCTGCCGTTGCGCGCGCTGCGCAGCCGCACATCGCCAAGGCCCTGCCCGCTGGCGTATTCGCCCGCCTGCCGCTCGTCGAGCAGGCCCGGCGTGTTCGGCAGCTGCCAGAGCCCGGCGAGCAGGCCGTGCTCCGGCCGCCGCTCGACGGCGAGCCGGTCGCCGCAGCGTAGGCAGAACACGGTGTAGTCCTCGGCGCGCTTGGCGCGCTTCGGCGCCTTGACCGGCAGGGCAGCCGCCGTGCCGTGCGCACGGGCGAGACACAGCGCTGCGATGGGGCAGACCTCGCACTGCGGCGCGCGGTTCGGGCCGCAGACGGTCGCGCCGAGCTCCATGAGCGCCTGCGTGAAGTCGCCGCAGTGCCCGGCGGGGTAGCACGCGCTCAGCGCCGCGGTGAGCGCGGCCTTGTGCGCGGCGGAGTCGATGGGCGTCGCGTCGTCGAGCACGCGCGCGCACACGCGCAGCACATTGCCGTCCACGGCGGCGGCCGGCCGCTCAAAGCAGATCGAGGCGATCGCCCCGGCCGTGTACGGGCCGATGCCCGGCAGGGCCAGCAGACCCTCCACCGTGTCGGGCCAGACGCCGCCGCGCGCCGCGATCTCCTGCGCGCAGGCCTGCGCCTTGCGCGCGCGGTTATAGTACCCCAGCCCCTCCCAGAGCTTGAGCAGCTGCGCTTCCGGCAGCGCCGCGAGCGCGAACACGTCCGGCGCGGCCGCGAGAAAGCGCGCGTAGTACCCGCGCACGGCCTCGACGCGCGTCTGCTGCAGCATGATCTCCGAGAGCCACACGTGGTACGGTTCGCGGTCGGCGCGCCAGGGCAGCGCGCGCGCGTGCGCCTGAAACCAGCCGAGCAGCGGCTGCACCGTCTGGGAAAGTCTGTGTGTGTCCATGGCTGCACCTCCCGAAAAAAGTCTGCGCCCATTATAGCAGAAATCCCGCGGCGCGCAAAGCCCGTATTTGCCCGCCGCATTGCCCCAGTGGTGCGCAAAAAACCGGCCGCAGTGTGCACTGCGGCCGGTTTTCTATGTTATTTACTCAGCGTTTTTTCTTGCTGCCGAAGATGCCGCTGCGGCCCTCACTGACCGATTCGTTCATCGCCTCGGCATAGGCGCGCAGGCGCTCCTTCTGCTCGGATGTCATGTTCTTCGGCACGGTGACCGTGATCGTGACGAACTGGTCGCCGCGGCCGCCGCCCTTGCTCTGCAGGTACGGGATGCCCTTGCCGCGCAGACGGAACACACTGCCCGGCTGCGTCCCCTCGGGGATGGTGAGCTTGACGCGGCCGTCGATGGTCGGCACCTCGATCTCAGCGCCGAGCGCGGCCTGCGCGAACGACACCGGCATCTCCATGAGCACGGAGTTGCCGTCGCGCTCGAAGAGCGGATGCGGCTTGACAAAGACCGTGATGAGCAGGTCGCCTGCCGGCCCGCCGTCCAGCCCGGCGTTGCCCTTGCCGCGCAGATTCAGCGTCTGCCCGTCGTCGATGCCGGCCGGGATCTTGACCTTGATGGTCTGATTCTTGCGCACGGCGCCGCGGCCGCCGCAGCGCGGACACGGCTGGTGGATGATCTTGCCGTGGCCGCCGCACTTCTTGCACGCGCCGCTGGTCTGCACCACGCCGAACGGGGTGCGCTGCGTGGTGCGCACGCTGCCGGTGCCCTTGCAGTCCGGGCAGACCTCCGGCGTCGTGCCGGGGGCGCAGCCGGTGCCCTTGCAGTCCGGACACTGCTCGACGCGGCCGACGTTGATCTCCTTCTCGCAGCCGAACGCCGCCTCTTCAAAGGTGATATTCAGGCGCACGCGCAGGTTTTCGCCCCGGCGCGGGCCGCTGCGCTGGGTCTGTCCGCCGCCGAAGCCGCCGCCGAAGATATCCCCGAAGATATCCCCGAAGCCGCCGCCGAAAATGTCGCCAAAGCCGCCGAAGCCGCCGAAACCGGCGCCGCCGGGGCCGCCGGCGGACGGGTCGAACGCCGCATGGCCGAACTGGTCATACTTCGCGCGCTTGTCGGGATCGGACAGCACCTCGTAGGCCTCGTTGATCTCCTTGAAGCGCTCCTCGCATTCCTTATCGCCCGGATGCAGATCCGGGTGGTTGGCCTTGGCCAGCTTGCGGTAGGCTTTTTTGATCTCGTCCTCGGATGCACCCTTTTCGACACCGAGCACTTCATAATAATCTCGTTTTTCAGCCATACATGAACCTCAACTGATGTGAAATAGACGCCCCCTTAGGGGGCGGAAAAGCTCCAAATGCGGGCGCGCTTGTTCGGCGCGCCCGCTTTGCTTTGCCCGTGACGGGGGCGGGGTGTTTACTTCTTGTCGTCGTCGACGACGGTGTAGTCCGCGTCGTAGTACTGCTGGCCGTCGCCGCCCTTGGAGCAGTCGCCGCTCTGGCAGTTCGGGTCACAGCCCGGGTTTGCGCCCGGCTGGCCGCCCTGCGGGTTGGCCTGCTGGTACATCTTCTCGCTGAGCTTGTAGAACACCTGCGTCAGCGCCTCGGTCGCGGCCTTGATGGCTGCGGTGTCGCTGCCCTTGAGGGTCTCCTTGAGCTCGTTGAGCTTGCTCTCAACCTCGGCCTTCTCGGCCGCGTCGACCTTGTCGCCCAGCTCCTCGAGCGTGCGCTCGGTCTGGTAGACCATCTGGTCGCCCTGGTTGCGGGTGTCGATCTCTTCCTTGCGCTTGGCGTCCTCGGCGGCGTACTGCTCCGCCTCACGGACGGCCTTCTCCACGTCCTCCTTGGACATGTTGGTCGAGGAGGTGATGGTGATGTGCTGCTCCTTGCCGGTGCCGAGGTCCTTGGCGGAGACGTTCACGATGCCGTTGGCGTCGATGTCGAACGTGACCTCGATCTGCGGCACGCCGCGGCGGGCCGGGGCGATGCCGTCGAGCTGGAAGCGGCCGAGGCTCTTGTTGTAAGCGGCCATCTCACGCTCGCCCTGCAGGACGTTGACCTCAACGGAGGTCTGGTTGTCGGCCGCGGTGGAGAACACCTGGCTCTTCTTGGTTGGGATGGTGGTGTTGCGCTCGATGAGCTTCGTGAACACGCCGCCGAGGGTCTCGATGCCGAGGGACAGCGGGGTCACGTCGAGCAGGACCACGCCCGCGACGTCGCCGCCGAGCACGCCGCCCTGGATGGCAGCGCCGTCAGCCACGCACTCATCGGGGTTGATGCCCTTGAAGCCTTCCTTGCCGGTGAGCTTCTTGACCATTTCCTGCACGGCCGGGACACGGCTCGAGCCGCCGACGAGCAGGACCTTCGTCAGGTCGGACGCGCTGATGCCGGCGTCGCTCATGGCCTGGCGCACCGGGCCTGCGGTCTTTTCGACGAGGTGGGCGGTCAGCTCATTGAACTTGGCGCGCGTGAGCGTCACGTCCAGGTGCTTCGGGCCGGTCGCGTCCGCCGTGATGTACGGCAGGTTGATGTTCGTGCTCGTCACGCCGGACAGCTCGATCTTCGCCTTCTCGGCAGCTTCCTTCAGGCGCTGCATGGCCACGCGGTCGCCCGAGAGGTCGATGCCTTCGCTCTTCTTGAACTCCTGCACGAGGTAGTTGGTGATGCACTGGTCAAAGTCATCGCCGCCGAGGCGGTTGTTGCCGGCCGTGGCCAGCACTTCGATGACGCCGTCGCCGATCTCCAGCACGGAGACGTCGAACGTGCCGCCGCCGAGGTCGTAGACCATGATCTTCTGGTCGGTCTCCTTATCGAGGCCGTAGGCCAGCGCGGCCGCCGTCGGCTCGTTGATGATACGCTTGACGTCGAGGCCGGCGATCTTGCCGGCGTCCTTCGTCGCCTGGCGCTGCGCGTCGGTGAAGTAGGCCGGCACGGTGATGACGGCTTCGGTCACGGGCTCGCCAAGGTAAGCTTCTGCATCAGCCTTCAGCTTCTGCAGGATCATGGCGCTGATCTCCTGCGGGGTGTACTTCTTGCCGTCGATCTCGACTTTATAATCCGAGCCCATCTCGCGCTTGATCGAGCTGATCGTGCGGTCCGGGTTCGTGACGGCCTGACGCTTTGCCACCTGGCCGACCATACGCTCGCCGGTCTTGGAGAACGCGACGACGGACGGGGTGGTGCGATGACCTTCCGCGTTGGGGATAACGGTCGCTTCGCCGCCCTCCATGACGGAGACGCAGCTATTGGTAGTGCCAAGGTCGATACCGATAATTTTACTCATAATGATTTCCTCCTGTATTGAAAGCAGATTGTGTATACGAATTTATATGGGATCAGTTTGCGACTTTCACGACGGAATACCGCAGCACGCGGTCGCCGATGCAAAAGCCCTTTTCAAACTCCTCCACGACAACGCCCTCGCCGTAAGCATCATCCTCGATGTGCATGACGGCGTTGTGGCGGTTGGCGTCAAACGGTTGGCCGACGGCTTCGATCGCCGTCACACCGAGCTGATTGAGCGCGGTGTTGTACTGGTTCATGATCCCCTCAAGGCCCTTGCGGGCGGGATCGTCTGCCGGGGTCTGCGCCAGAGCGCGGGACAGGCTGTCGTACACCGGCAGGAACTTTTTGAGCGTGTCGCAGCGGACGTCCGCGTAGATCGCTTCGCGCTCGCGGGTGCTGCGGCGGCGGTAGTTGTCATATTCGGCGAGCAGGCGGAGGTACTTGTCCTTCTCCGCCGCGAGATCGGCTTCGATCTCTTTTTTCGTCTCTTTCTTTTCTTTGGGTTCTTTTTCTTTTTTGGCTTCCTTCTTGTCGGCCTTTTTTTCGGCCTTCTTGACCGGGGCCTCTTCGGCCTCTTCGGTCTTGGCGGCCGTGTCGGCCTTTACGTCTTCAGCGGCCGGAGCCGTTTCCGGCGCCGTCTGCTTCGGGTCGTTCGTTTTCGTGCTCATCTGTATCGTCTCCCTTAATGATCAGCTTGTTGTCTAGCCCGGGGGGCGGAAGCGTGCCGCCGCCGAGCAGCTTGGAAAGGCCGGCCGCAATGAAGCTGAGCTTCGCGGCGACCTTGGAATAGTCCATGCGCGTCGGGCCGACCACACCGATCAGACCGCGCATATTTTCGCCCGCGTCATACGTTGCGAGCACGACGCTGCTGTCGCGCAGCTCCTCGGCCACATTTTCCGGGCCGATGAGCACGCGCACCTCATTGTCGCCGCCGAGCTGCTCCATCGGGATGTCGAGCAGGTTGCTGCCGTCGGACAGGTAGCTCATGAGGCGGTGCGCCTTGTCAGGGTCGCGGAACTCCGGCTGGTGCAGCAGCTGCGACTCGCCGACGAGGTACGTCTGCGCGGCGCCCGCGCCCGTGAGCACCTCGATGGCGAAGGCCGCGATCACGGCCGTAATGCCGAGGTTGTCCTGCGCGGCGCGCTCCGCCGAGCGGATCAGCACCGGGGTGATGTCGCTCTCGTGGATGCCGGTGAAGTGGGCGTTGAAGACGGTGGCCAGCTTCTGGATCATGCTCTGCTCGGCCGAGACCGGCAGATGCACGAGCTTGTTTTTCACCGTGTCGTCGCTCAGGAGCAGCACGATGATGAAGCTGTTCGCGTCGAGATAAATGAGGTCGAAGCGGCGGATCGTTACGCCGGCGCTCGTCGTGAGCGTCACGGCGGGGTAGTTCGTCAGCTGCGAGGCGAGACGGCTCGCGTCCGTCATGAGCTCGCCGCGCTGGTGGCGGCCCGTCAGGCTCTGCGTGATGGCCTGCGTCTCTTCGGCGGTGAGGTCCTTGTGCTCCATGAGCTCGTTGACGTACATCCGGTAGCCGAGCGGGGTGGGCACGCGGCCCGCCGACGTGTGCGGCTGCTCGAGATAGCCCATGGCGACCAGCTCCGCCAGCTCGTTGCGGATCGTGGCCGAGGAACAGCCGAGGTCCGCGCTCGCGGCGATGGCCTTTGAGCCGACCGGCTCCGCCGTGCGGATGTATTCCTCGATGACCGCGGCAAGTATTTTCTTTTTGCGGCTGCTGATGTCCATGATCTCCTCCGCTGGCACTCGGAGCTGCCGACTGTTGGCACTCCTGACCTTCGAGTGCTAATTTACACCCGGCCGGTCGGAAAGTCAAGGCCTTTTCCTATATTATTGATAGATTGTTCATAATTATTTTTCCGGCCGTTTCGGGGCGGGGAAATGGGCGGTTTTGCGGCGGCAAAACCGGGCGCGGGACGGTATCAACGCACCGTCGGCGGCGCTGAGATTTTTGGGCAGGCCGGATCGCTTTCTCTGCAGGAAGGTCTGGACGCACAGCAAAAATCCGGGCGCGGCGGGCTGACCCGCCGCGCCCGGAGGGCGCTGTCCGATCCGGACTCAGTTCAGGAAATCGCGCAGCTTCTTGCTGCGGCTGGGGTGGCGGAGCTTGCGCAGGGCCTTCGCCTCGATCTGGCGGATGCGCTCGCGCGTGACGTTGAACTCCTTGCCGACCTCCTCGAGCGTGCGGGTGCGGCCGTCGACGATGCCGAAGCGCAGCTCGAGCACCTTCTTCTCGCGCGGGGTGAGCGTGTCGAGCACCTCCATGAGCTGCTCCTTGAGCAGCGAGAAGCTCGCCGCCTCGCTCGGCTCGGAGGCGTCCTCGTCGGGGATAAAGTCGCCGAGGTGGGAGTCCTCCTCCTCGCCGATCGGCGTCTCGAGCGAGACCGGCTCCTGCGCGATCTTGAGAATGTCGCGCACCTTGTCGACCGGCATGTTCATCTCCGCCGCGATCTCCTCGGCGCTCGGGTCGTGGCCGAGCTCCTGCAGGAGCTGACGGGAGACGCGGATGACCTTGTTGATCGTCTCGACCATGTGCACGGGGATGCGGATGGTGCGCGCCTGGTCGGCGATGGCGCGGGTGATGGCCTGCCGGATCCACCACGTGGCGTAGGTGGAGAACTTGTAGCCCTTCGTGTAGTCGAACTTTTCGACGGCCTTGATCAGGCCGAGGTTGCCCTCCTGGATGAGGTCGAGAAACAGCATGCCGCGGCCGACATAGCGCTTGGCGATCGACACGACCAGACGGAGGTTTGCCTCCTCCATGCGGTGCTTGGCCTCCGCGTCGCCCTCGGCCATGCGCTTGGCCAGCTCCTGCTCCTCCTCCGGGGTGAGCAGCGGCACTTTGCCGATCTCCTTGAGGTACATGCGCACCGGGTCGTCGGTCGAGAACGTGTCGGCCATGGCCTCGGTCTCATTCATCTCTTCCTCGGTGACTTCCTCGATCTCCTGGAGCTCCTCGAGCTCGGGCAGCGCGTCCTCGTCCACCGGGGGCAGCGCGTCGTCGCTGAGCACGTCGATGTTCAGGCTCTCGAGCTGGTCATAGAACTTTTCCGTCTCCTCGCTCGAGAGGTTCATGTCCTCGAGCACCATGAGGTCCTTGCTCGAGAGTTTGCCCGCCTTTTTGCCCTTTTCCACGAGCTCGTTGAGCTTTTCTTCCGTGGTCTTTTCCGATTCCGGCTTTTCGGCTACGGGCTTGTCCTCCGCGGGCTCGTCCGCGGCGGGAGCGGCTTTGGTTTCCGCCTGCTTGGCGTCGTCGGCTGCGAGCAGCGCGTCGGCCATGGCGTCGAGTTCTTCAGCCGAGAGGTTGTTAAGTTCTTTCTGTTCCATCTTTACCACCATACCCTTTATGTTCTTTGAGTTGCTTTGCAAAGGCCAGCAGGTCCGCCTCCGACGACGCTGCGCCGGCGGTGGCCTGGGTCTGTAGGATGCTTATGTAGTCGTCGAGCGCGCGCGCGCCGTTGGCAAGCTCCGCCGGCTGCTGGATGATGCCGGTCAGCAGGGCCAGCTCGTCCGGGCTCAGCTCGCCCGAGAGCGCCGCGATCTGCACCGTGCCCGTGCCGCCGTGGGCGAGCAGGGCGGTGTAAATGTGCCGCAGCTCCGGCGAGGAAAACTGCGCCGCGTCCGGCACGTTCGCCCGGCCCCGGAACAGGCCGGGGTCGAGATACAATAATTTAATGATGCCCTGTTCGGCGGCCGCCGAGCGGGGATCGTCGAAGCGGATGCTCCGCCCGGGCGGCTGCATCGCCGTCGCGGGGCGCAGCAGGTCGCGCTCGCGCTCCTTGCGCGCGCGGCTGAGCCGCCGCTTGCGCTGGCGCTGCACCTCGTCGGTCACGACTGCGGCGGGCATGCCCGCCGTCTCCGCGACGCGCATGGCGTACACCTCGCGCTCGACGCTGCCGGGCAGCTCGGCCACCACGCCCGCCGCCTCCTTGACGAAGGCCACGCGCTGCTCGTCGACCTGGAGGTCGTATTTTCGCTGCACCGCGCCGAGCCGGTAGTCGATGTGGTTTTCCGACTGTTCGAGCAGGTTTCGGAATGCGTCCGCGCCGAAGGTCTTGATATATTCGTCGGGGTCTTTCGCCCCCTGCATCTGCAGGACGCGCACGCGCACCTCGAGCTTTTCGAGGATGCCGATCGCGCGCTGCGACGCCTTTTGCCCCGCGCCGTCGTTGTCGTAGGCGATGACGATCTCGCTCGTGTAGCGCGAGAGAAGCCGCGCCTGCTCCGGCGTGAGCGACGTGCCGAGCGAGGCGACCGCGCTGTCAAACCCCGCCTGATGCAGGCTCGCCACGTCGATGTTGCCCTCTGCCAGTATGATATACCCGCATTTCGACTTTTTAGCCAAATTGAGCGCGAACAAATTGTGGCTCTTGCTGAAAACGATGGTTTCCGGGCTGTTCATGTACTTGGGTTCTCCATCGCCGAGAATGCGCCCGGAGAAGCCGATGACGTTGCCGCGCACGTCGATGACCGGGAACATGAGCCGGTTGCGGAACGTGTCGTACACGCCGCCGGAGCGGCCGTGGCGCACGAGCCCGCCGTCAAACAGCTCCTGCTCGGAGTAGCCGAGCGCCTTCATCGCGCGCACGAGGCTGTCCCACGTGTCGGGCGCGAAGCCCAGGCCGAAGCGCGTCACAGTCTGCGCCGTGAGCTGCCGGCGGGCGAGATAGTCCCGCGCCGGCTGGCCGGCCGGGGTCTTAAGCTGCGTGTGGAAAAAGCGCGCCGCGTCCCGGTTGAGCGCGAGCAGGCGCTGGCGCTTTTTCGCGCCGGGGTCGTTCGACTGCTCGGGCAGCTGCATGCCCGCGCGGTTGGCCAGAAACGCCACCGCCTCCGGGAACGAGAGGTTCTCGATCTCCATGATGAAGCTGATGACGCTGCCGCCCTTTCCGCAGCCGAAGCAGTGGTAGATCTGCTTATCCGGCGAGACGGAAAACGACGGCGTTTTTTCGCTGTGAAACGGGCAGAGCCCGAAGAGGTTCGACCCGCTCTTTTTCGTCAGGCGCACGTAGCCGCTCACAACATCGACAATGTCGTTGCGCTCGGCGAGCTCCTGCAGAAAGGATTCCGGAAAGGCCACGTGCGTCACCTTCTTTCTGTGGTTTCCGTTGTATGTACTTCCTTATTTAATGGTCCAGGCGGCGGGGATGAACAGTTCCGAATACACCTCCAGCGCATAGCTGTCGGTCATGCCGGACACATAGTCGCACACCGCGCGCTGCGGCCCTTCGTCGTCCGCGATGGACTGATAGACCACCGGGAGCTCGTCAATGTGGTTGACATAATATTCCCAGATGCTCCCGAGGATATTCTGCACCTTGCGCTCCTCGCCCTTGGCGATGGGGTTGTAGTACACGCCCTCGTACATGAAGGTCGTGAACACGTCCACGGCCTCGCGCATATCGGGCGACATGCGCAGCTCGCCGTCGCCGCTGTGGGCGATGATGTCCGTGAGGATGGAGTTGATGCGCACGCTGTTGCGCTCGCCCACGCGCTCGCGCACGATGGCGGGCACGTCCTCCGGCTGCACGATGCCGCCGCGCATGGCGTCGTCGAGGTCGTGATTGATGTAGGCCACGCGGTCGGCCAGGCGCACGACGTCGGCCTCGAGCGTGCCGCGCGGCTGCCCGGTCGTGTGGTTGAGGATGCCGATGCGCGTCTCGTTGCAGAGGTTCAGGCCGCGGCCGTCGCGCTCGATGCGGTCGACGACGCGCAGGCTCTGCTCATAGTGCCGGAAGCCGACGCCGGTATAGATCGCGTTGAGCGCGCGCTCTCCCGCGTGGCCGAACGGCGTGTGGCCGAGGTCGTGCCCGAGACTGATGGCCTCGGTGAGATCTTCGTTGAGTTCGAGCGCGCGGGCGATCGTGCGCGCGAGCCGCGCGACCTCGAGCGTGTGCGTCAGGCGCGTGCGGTAATGGTCGCCCTCCGGGCGCAGGAACACCTGCGTCTTGTGTTTCAGGCGGCGGAACGATTTCGAGTGCGTGATGCGGTCGACGTCGCGCTGGAAGCACGTGCGCATCTCACACGGCGGCTCGGGCGTCGGGCGGCCGGTGGACTGCGTGCTCAGCAGGCCGTGCGGGCCGATGAGCAGCGCCTCGGCGGCCTCGCGTTTTTCTCTTGGGCAGGGCACAGGGATCCCTCCGTTTCCACATAAAATCCATGGTTGCGGCCGGAGCGCCTTGCGCCATTTCCGGCTGCAATACTCTGATACGACATTGCCGTGCATTTCCCTCTTTTTTTTGAAAAAATGCAGAAAAAAAGTTTCCAAATCGAGTGCCAATTTTTTCACGATCGTTTTTGGCCTGAAAGCGCGGTAAAGATCCGCGGAAAATGGATGCGGATAGATATTCGTCAAGCAGAATGTTTATGCAATATTTTGGCTGGGATTCCGTGTGCGTTCGACGCGCACCTCATCCGTCGCGGCGTGGCTGCCGCGATGCCTTCCCCTCAAGGGGGAGGCATCGCCAGAGGGCGATGCAGGATTTCATCCGAGGCGGGCCTTGCCCCCTCGGGCTTCCCCGCGGCTCAAATATTTCAAAACCGTCGATCATTCGCGCCGCAAGTGGGAAGGCAAAAGGTGCGCAGCGGCACGAAAGCCCTCCCGATTTGGGAGGGCTTTGCGATACTTATATACGCCTATACTCCGGCGTGCGGCGCGCACAGGTACTGTGCACACGCGCTCACAAGCCCGCGCCGGCGAGGGGGACGGCGCGCTCCGTCTCGCCGACGGGGCGCACGACGCAGCGGCCGGCGGTCAGGTCGCGCACCTGCGCGGCAAAGGCCTCGCCGGCTTCCTCCGGCAGCAGGGCGCAGACCGTCACGGCGGCGGCATACTGCGTCTCCTGCACGACGCCGCCGAGCGCGGCGACGGCCGCGCGCACCGGCTCATAGAGCGCGTAGGGCGTGCTGACCTCGCAGGCGAGCCAGCGGCGCACCTCCGAGATGCCGGCGTCGGCGAGGGCATCGGCCGCGGCGGCGGTATACGCCCGCAGCAGGCCGCCCGTGCCGAGCAGCACGCCGCCGAAGTAGCGCGTGACGACGCAGACAACGTTCGTCACACCCGCGCGGCGGAACACCTCCAGCATCGGGATGCCGGCCGTGCCCTGCGGCTCGCCGTCGTCGGAGTAGCGTTCGGTGCCGTCGCGCAGCAGGTAGCACCAGCAGTTGTGCCGCGCGTCGTGATACTGCTTTTTGCACGCGGCGATGATTGTACGCGCCTCGTCCTCGGAGCCGACCGGCCGCACGAGGCCCAGAAAGCGCGAGCGTTTGTCCACGTACTCCGACGCGCCGGATTTCGTGGGAATGCGGTAGCTGTCCATATTACCCCTCCTCGCCCGCGATGACGAACGGCTCGAGCCGCGTCCACTGCTCCGGGTGGATGATGACCTCGAGCGCGATGCCGTCGTCGCGGTAGTCGGTGTGCAGCACGGCACAGTCGCGGTGCAGCGTTTCGAGCAGCGCGCCCTGCGCATACGGCAGCAGCAGCGTCACATGGTGGTCGGCCCGGCCGAGGATGGCGCGCACGCACTCGGTCAGCTCCGCCGCGCCCTCACCGCTGCGGGCCGAGATGCACACGATATTCTCCCCATGCGGCAGGATGCCGAGATAGGCATCGCACTTATTGAACACGCGGATGCACGGCGTGTGCGCCGCGCCGAGCTGGTCGATGAGCCGGTCGACGACCTCCGCCTGCGCCTCCCACTCGGGGTTCGAGAGGTCGATCACGTGCAGGAGCACGTCGGCATACGTCAGCTCCTCGAGCGTGGCCTTGAACGCCTCGACCAGGTGCGTCGGCAGCTTGCGGATGAAGCCGACCGTGTCCGAGAGCAGCACCTCCTGCGCGGCGTCGATGCGCCAGCGGCGGGTCGTGGTGTCGAGCGTGTCGAACAGGCGGTCGTTGGCCGGGATGTCCGACCCCGTCAGGCAGTTGAGCAGTGTGGATTTTCCGGCGTTCGTGTAGCCGACGAGGGCCACGACCGGCAGAGCGTTTTTCTCGCGGCGGCGGCGCTGCGTGCGGCGGATCTTGCGCACGTCCTCGAGTTCGGCCTGCAGCTTCTGGATCTTGCGGCGGATGTGGCGGCGGTCGGTCTCAAGCTGCGTTTCGCCCGGGCCGCGCGTGCCGATCGGCGACGAGCCGCCGGAGGCCGTCTGCCGCACGAGGTGCGTCCACATACCGGTCAGGCGCGGCAGAAGGTACTGGTACTGCGCCAGCTCCACCTGCAGCTGGCCCTCGCGCGTCTGGGCGCGCTGGGCGAAGATGTCGAGGATCAGGCCCGGGCGGTCGAGCACGCGCACGCCGAGTTCCTCCTCTAGCACGCGCATCTGCGACGGGGAGAGCTCATTGTCAAACACCGCGAGGTCGCAGTCGTTGGCGACGATGAGTTCGCGCAGCTCCGCCACCTTGCCCTCGCCGAGGAAGGTGCGCGGGTCGGGCGTGGGCTTGTTCTGCAGCAGCGTCACGACGGGCTGGCCGCCGGCTGTCTCCACGAGCGCGGCCAGCTCGGCAAGGGAAATGTCCGTCGAGCGCTCGCGTTCGTCCATGTTCGCCGCGGCGAGACCAGCCAGCGCGGCGCGTTCGATCTTTTGTTCGGTAGATTGCATAGGGGTCATCCTTTGAAATGAATATTTATTGGATTTGCGGCCGGAAATGCCCGGCGCGGCGGGGCGCTTGTGTCACGGGTACGGTGTGTGTACGTCACGTGGCACCGTACCATACCGTACAGTACCGTACCGTACCACACCGTGTCTTACCCTGCAGCAGGAACACACGGCAAAGCATATCTTACCCTGTCTCTCTCAAAGAAAGCCAGGGGGAAAGAAAGCCGCTGTGGGAAACCGGCGAAAATGTGGAAAACTGTGTGGAAAGATTGCGGAAAACTAGAATTATGCAAAATCAGCAATTCTCGCTTGACAAGTAATGCAAAAGCATACTAGACTGGAAGTGGGGCAAACGACCGGCCTGCTCACGACGGGGGCAGCGGCTCGGTGCGCTTGTCAGCGTCCGGCAGTGCCGGCGCGGCGAAGCGCTGCACGCCCCAGATGCCGACGAGGATGGCGGCCGAGGCCGCGGCGCTGACCCAGCCGAACGGCTCGCGCAGGAGGAGCACTCCGGCGAGCACGGACACGACGGTCGAGAAGTTGATGAGCGCTGCGGTGCGTGCGACGGGCAGCACCTCCAGTGCCCGGTTGAGCGCGAGGTAGGACAGCACCGAGGCCACGACGCTCAAAAACACGATGGCGAGCGCGAACGGCGCGTGCGTCATCGGCAGCACGACGGCACTCAGGTCGTGCCGGTGCTCGAGCACGGACAGCACCCCGAACGCGGCGGCGCCCATGCCGCAGGTGATGTACGTGCGCTCAAAGGCGGTGAAGCTGCCGGAACAGGCGCGGCTGGCCACTATGTAGCCCGCGCCGGCAAAGACCGTGCCGAGCAGGATGAGAAAGCCGAGAAAGCTGCCCGCGCCGATGCCGGTGGCGTAGACGGCCAGCACGATCACCCCCGCGACGGAGAGAACCGAGAACACGACCTGCCGCCATGTGGCCTTTTCGTGCAGGAAGATCGCCCCGTAGACGAGCGAGCACAGCGGGATGAGCGCGACCATGACGCCGGAAAACGACGTGCTCGTGAGCTTGAGGCCATACTGCTCGCAGGGGAAGTAGAGCACGGGCTCGAACAGGCCGGCCAGCAGCACGGGCCAGAGCTTCCGAGAGCGAAAGCGCACGGGGAAGCGCCCCGTCAGGCGCAGCAGGTTCAGCAGCAGGAATGCCAGTGCGAAGCGCCAGAACAGCAGCACGAACGGCGTGCCGTAGTCCTGCGCGATGCGCGAGGCGAGGAACGTGAAGCCCCAGATGAAATACGTGAACGCGGCGAGCCAGAACGCGCCCGCCGCCGAGAGGGTGCGGTGCAAGGGGATCAGCCTTCTTTCTCGGTGGTGAAGGTGAGGTCGACCCCGTCGGAGCGGCAGACGATCGTGCCGTTAAGGTCCGTGCGGTAGACGGTCACGTCCGCGTCGCGCAGGCGGCTGAGCGTGTCGTCGTGCGGGTGGCCGTACTCATTATCCGCGCCGCAGCTGATGACGGCGTACTTCGGCTGCGCCTCGTACAGCAGGCGGTAGCCCGTGGAGGTGCGGCTGCCGTGGTGGCCGGCCTTGATGACGTCGCAGCGGACGTCCTCGCCCGCGTCAAGCACGTCCGTCTCGCTCTCGTACTCGGCGTCGCCGGTGAAGAGGAAGGCGTTGCTGCCGTAGTCCACGCGCAGGATGAGGCTCTGGTTATTGACGTCGCTGTAGTGCTTTTGCGGGCCGAGGACGGTCACGGTCGCGCTGCCGAGGGAGAACGTATCGCCCACGTCCGGCACGGTGATGGCGAGGTTCGCCGTTTCGGCCGCGCGCATGACGCGCTGGAACGCGCCGTTGCTGCTCGAGGTGACGGAGCTGTAGAGCGTGCGCACCGGGAAGGCCGCGATGACGGCCTTCATGCCGCCGCAGTGGTCGGCATGCGCGTGCGTGCAGACGAGGTAGTCGATGGCCGTCACGCCGTGCTGCTTGAGGTAGGCCGTGATCTTGTTGGCCTGGTTGCCCTCGGCCGCGTCGATGAGCATGACCTGCCCGTCGCACTGCAGCAGCGTACAGTCGCCCTGGCCGACATCGAGATACGTCACGGTCAGCCCGTCGCCGGGCATGGCCGTCGCGGTGACGCCGGGCGCAGCCGTGGCGCTCGGGTCGGCGGCTGCGTGGTCGCGGCCGTAGCCGAACCACGTGGCGAGGACCGCGATGATGAGCGCGAGCACGATGGTGATCAGATGATTTTTGGCCTGCGAATTGCGGCCGCGAGTGGGTTGGGCCATGGGTCACATCTCCTGTTTGATGATAAAAGCGTGGGGGTGTCTGCAACCCCTCCGTCACGGCGCAAAGCGCCGCGCCACCTCCCCTTACACAGGGGAGGCCAGGACTGCGCGCACCTGCGGCGGCGTGCGTTGTGCTCTGGCTGCATACCGCCACCTCCGCTCCGAACCGGCGTGCCCCCCGTTTCCTGCGCTGGGAATGCCCGCGTCGGGCGGGGAACGCAAAAATGTCTGCGTAAGCGAATACGCAGACATTTTCTCATATCCCAGGTGAAATTGCAACCCCGCGGCTGTCCGCTGCATGGGACAGTGCGGGGGCTTCCGGTCGGGTTTTTATCCGTTTTCGCGCCAGAGTTTTACCGCGCGGATGCGCGCGTGGGCGCGCGCGCGGGCCGCCTCGGCCGTGGAGACGTTCATCTCCATGCCGCGCACCTCCAGATCCGACTCGGCCCGGCGCAGCGCCGCCTCGGCGCGGGGCAGGTCAATGTCCGGCGCGGGCTCGGCCGTGCGGGCGAGCACGGTCACGGTGTTGGCGGCGACGTTCACCGTGCCGGGGCTCACGGCGCAGTAGTGCTCCGCGCCGCCGGAAGTATAGCGCACGACGCCGCTCACGAGCGCGCCGAGCAGCGGCGCGTGGCCCGGCAGGATGCCGGCCTCCCCGTCGGCGAGGGGGAGCGTGACCTGCTGGGCCTGCGTGTCCACGGCCGCGCCGCCGGCCGTGACGATCTCCAGATGCAGTGTGTCCGCCATGGCGCACCTCACTGCAGCGCGTCGCGCTTGCGCAGCACGTCGTCGATCGAGCCGCAGAACAAAAACGCCTGCTCGGGAATGTCGTCGCACTCGCCGCCGAGGATGGCCTCGAAGCCGCGGATGGTCTCGTCGAGCGGGACGTACTTGCCGGCCATGCCCGTGAAGTTTTCCGCCACGTGGAACGGCTGCGACAAAAAGCGCTGGATGCGCCGCGCGCGGTTGACGGCGGCCTTGTCCTCCACGCTCAGCTCGTCCATGCCGAGCACGGCGATGATGTCCTGCAGGTCCTTATACTTTTGCAGCACGCGCTGCACGGCGCGCGCGGTGTCATAGTGCCGGCGGCCGAGAATGTCCGGCTCGAGGATGCGCGAGGTCGAGCCGAGCGGATCGACGGCCGGGTAGATGCCCAGCTCCGAGATGCTGCGGTCGAGCACGGTCGTGGCGTCGAGGTGGGCAAAGGTCGTGGCCGGGGCAGGGTCGGTCAGGTCGTCGGCGGGGACGTAGATCGCCTGCACACTCGTGACCGAGCCGTTGCGCGTGGAGGTGATGCGCTCCTGCAGCTTGCCCATCTCGGTGGCGAGCGTGGGCTGATAGCCGACGGCGGAGGGCATGCGCCCGAGCAGGGCCGACACCTCGCTGCCCGCCTGCGTGAAGCGGAAGATGTTGTCGATGAACAGCAGCACATCCTGCCCGGACTCGTCGCGGAAGTTTTCCGCGATCGTCAGGCCCGAGAGCGGCACACGCAGACGCGCGCCGGGCGGCTCGTTCATCTGGCCGAAGACGAGCGCCGTCTTGCTGATGACGCCGGATTCGTTCATTTCGTTCCAGAGGTCGTTGCCCTCGCGCGAGCGCTCGCCCACGCCGGCAAAGACGGAGTAGCCGCCGTGCTCGTAGGCGATGTTGCGGATCAGCTCCATGATGAGCACGGTCTTGCCGACGCCTGCGCCGCCGAACAGACCAATCTTGCCGCCCTTGGCATAGGGCGCGAGCAGGTCGACGACCTTGATGCCGGTCTCGAGCAGTTCGGTCGCGGGGGCGATGTCCGTGAAGGCCGGGGCCTCGCGGTGGATGGGCAGATATTCCGTGGCGTTGACGGGGCCTTTGCCGTCGATCGGCTCGCCGATGACGTTGAACATGCGGCCGAGCGTCGCCTCGCCGACGGGCATTTTCACGCTCGTGCCGGTGTCCACGGCGACGCAGCCGCGCTGCAGCCCGTCGGTGGAAAAGAGCGAGATGCAGCGAACCGCATTGTCGCCGAGCTGCTGCACCGCCTCCATGACGATGCGGCGCTTACCGGCGTGCACCTCGATGGCGTTGTTGATCTCCGGCAGCTTTCCGGCCGGGAACTGCACGTCCACCACCGGGCCGATGACCCTTTTGACGATACCGTTTTCCATACGTTCTCCCTTCGTGGGACGCGGCGCTGCCGCCGCGGTGTTAGTCCGATTTGTCCGATTTTTTCAGCGCGGCGCTGCCGCCGACGATCTCGGAGATCTCTGTCGTGATCGCGGCCTGACGCGCGCGGTTGAACTCCAGATTCAGGTCCTCGATGAGCTCCGCCGTCGAGTCCGTGGCGGCGGTCATCGCGGTCATGCGCGCGGCGTGCTCACCCACGCGGGCCTCGAGCATCACGGCGTAGACCGTGTTGTTCAGGTACAGCTCGAGCACGTTGTCGAGCACGGTCTGCGCGTCCGGCACGAACAGGTAGTTGTTGTTCGCGGCGGGCGCGTCGGCCTCCGGCGCGGCGGGCAGCAGCTGCCGGTGCACCGGCGTCTGGTGCAGCACGGAGTCAAAGTGCTGGTAGACGAGGTGGATCTCGTCCGCCTCGCCGGTGCGGTAGAGGTTTTTGAGCTCCTCGGCGATCTCGAGCGCCTCGGCCATGGTGGGCGTGTCGCTCAGCTCGGAGAAGATCTGCCGCACGGGCAGGTCCGTTCCCGCGAGCACGTCGCGCCCCCAGCGGCCGCACACGATCACGGAGCAGGGGCGCGCCTCGGCGCGCACGAGCCCCTCGAGGTGGCGCAGCAGCAGCTGGTTATACGCTCCGCACAGCCCGCGGTTGCCCCAGAAGACCACGTAGCACACGCGGCCGACGTGCCGCCGGGGCGTGAGATACGGGTGCTCAAAGCTCGCGTCGCCGGCGAGCAGGGCGTTGAGCACGGCCTGACTCTTGTCCGCGAACAGGCGCACGCCCGCAAGGCTCGTCTGCGTCTTGCGCAGCTTCGACACGGCGATCATCTTCATCGTGCGGGTGATCTGCTGCGTGCTGTTCACGCTGCGGATGCGCGCGCGGATCTTATGCAGGTTCGTCAAGGGGCGTCAACTCCTCTCTGCCGGCGGCGGGAATGGTAGTTCATAGATTTTTCAGCGTCTCGGCTGCGAGCTCGCGCAGGCGCTCGAGCGCCTCGGGCGGCAGCTTTTTGCCGCTGTGCACAAGCGCGTGCAGCTCCGGATACGTCCGGTGGATGCGCGCGAGCAGGGCGTCGGCGTAGCGCGGCACGTCCTCGACGGCGATCGTGTCCGTGTACCCCTCGCCGGCGGCGAAGAGCACCGCGACCTGATCGGCCGCGTCCATGGGCGCGTACTGCGGCTGTTTCAGCAGCTCGGTCATGCGGCTGCCGCGCGCGAGCGTGTCGCGCGTGGCCTTGTCGAGATCGGAGCCGAACTGCGCGAACGACGCCAGCTCCCGGTACTGCGCCAGATCCATGCGCAGCCGGCCGGCGACCTGCTTCATCGCGCCGAGCTGCGCCGCGCCGCCGACACGCGACACGGACAGGCCCACGTTGATGGCCGGGCGCACACCGGCATGGAACAGATCCGTTTCGAGGAAGATCTGCCCGTCGGTGATGGAGATGACATTCGTCGGGATATAGGCCGAGATATCGCCCGCCTGCGTCTCGATGATGGGCAGGGCGGTCATGCTGCCGCCGCCGGCTTCTTCGCTCAGGCGCGCGGCGCGCTCGAGCAGGCGGGAGTGCAGGTAAAACACGTCGCCAGGGTAGGCCTCGCGTCCGGGCGGACGCTGCAGCAGCAGGGAAATCTCACGGTAGGCCACGGCCTGCTTCGACAGGTCGTCATAGACGATGAGCACGTCGCGTCCGCGGTACATGAAGTACTCGCCGATGGCGGCGCCCGCGTAGGGCGCGATGTAGAGCATGGGCGCGGTCTCGGATGCGTGCGCGCACACGACGGTGGTGTAGGCCATGGCGCCGCGGTCGCGCAGTTTCTGCACGACGCCCGCGACGGTCGATTCTTTCTGGCCGATGGCGACGTAGATGCACAGCACGCCGGTGTCCTTCTGGTTGAGGATGGCGTCGATGGCGATGGCGGTCTTGCCGGTCTGGCGGTCGCCGATGATGAGCTCGCGCTGGCCGCGGCCGATGGGCACGAGCGCGTCGATGGCCTTGATGCCGGTCTGCAGCGGGACGCTCACGCCCTTGCGCGCGATGACGCCGGGCGCGGGGCTCTCGATGGCGCGGCGCTCCGTCGTGCGGATCGGGCCGAGGCCGTCGATCGGCCGGCCGAGCGCGTCGACGACGCGGCCGGTCATTTCTTCGCCCACGGGCACGGACATGATCTGCCCCGTGCGGCGCACGCGGTCGCCCTCCTGCAGGTGGCCGTAGGGCCCGAGCAGGACGACGCCGATGTCCTCGCGGCCGAGGTCCATGACCATGCCGCGCAGCGTGCCGTCAAAGGCCAGCAGCTCGCCGGCCATGGCGTCGGCCAGACCGCGGATGCGGCAGATGCCGTCCGACAGGCTCGTGACGACGCCGGACTGGAACACGTCGATGCCGACGTGCGTGTCCGCGAGCTTGGCGCGGATGCACGCGGCGAGGTCGGGCGTTTCCTGCGTGGTGTGCAGGACGCTGTTGGCCGCGTCCTGCTCGAGCAGGTCGAGCGCGTGGCGCAGCGTGCCGTCATAGTGCGTGTCGCCGATGCGCAGGCACACGCCGCCGATCAGCTCCGGGCGCACGGTCGTCATGACGGTGACGTGGCCGTAGGCGCGCGTGAGCGTGCCGGTGAGCGCGTCGAGCGCGGCGGCGCTCAGGGGCTCTGCCGATTCGACCGTCACGGTCAGCGTGCCGGTCTCGGCGAGGGCGAGCGCGTCGCTCGGCTGGGTGGTCAGGTGCTCGCCGATGTGGGCGAGAAAGTCGTCAACGAGACTTGCGCGCGCGGGTGCGAACGCATCCTGCGCCAGCACGCCGGCGGCGGCCGCCGTGATGCGGCCGATGGCCGCGTCGCTCACGCGGTCTTCCATGTCGCTGCGCAGCTGCGCCTCGGTCTGCTGCGCGCTGCGGCGCACGGCCTCGGCCTGACGGGCGGTCTCGGCGTCGGCGGCCGCGGTGTTGGCCTCGGCCTGACGCTGCGCGTCCGCGAGCTGGCACTGCGCCTGCGCGTCGGCCGCCTGCTGCGCCTCGGCGATGTCCTCGGCGGTGTGGCGGGCCTGATCCTGCGCGTCGGCCGCGCGGCCGAGCGCCTCGGCAATGCGCTCTTTCCGGTCGCGGAAGAGCTTGCGGATGCGCTTGCGCGTCAGGAAAAACAGCGCGCCTGCCAGCAGCAGGAAGTTGAAGACGGGGCCGATGGCTCTCAGAAATTCCATGGCGTCGGCGCCCCCTTTCGATTCATTTCATTCATGGTTCAGCCCTCATGCGCGGGGGCGACCCATTGGCGGATCTGCGCGGCATTGCGCTCGGCTGCGTCGCTGCCGAGCAGCCCGCCGGTCAGCGCCGTGACGAGCTCGGGCAGTTTCGCGTCCACGGCGGCGGCCGCGGCGGTCTCTTCGTCGCGCACACGCGCCCGCATGGCGCGCGTGGCCTGCGCGGCCTCCTGGTGCGCGCTCTGCAGCGCCTGGGCGCGCGCGCGCTCGGCCGCGCTCTTGGCCTCGGCCAGCAGCGCGTCCGCCGCGGCGGCCTGTTTGCGCTGCGCCTCGCTGCGCTCGCGCGCGGCCGCGTCGAGCTGCTGCTGGGCGGTGCGCCCGGCGTTGAGCCCGTCCTGAATGCGCGCGTCGCGCGCGGCCATGAACGACACCAGCGGGTCAAACAGCAGCTTTTTCAAAACCACCAGCAGCACGAAAAAGCAGATCACCGTCCAGATCAGTTCGGAGATGTTGATGCTCAAAGCGTGTGCCTCCCTTGTTCCGGGCTTCTCAGCCGAGCTTGCCGATCAGCAGAAACGCGATCAGCAGGCCGTAGATCGTCAGCGATTCGAGCAGGCCCATGGCGATGATCATGTTTGAGCGGATGGTGCCGGCGGCCTCGGGCTGGCGCGCGATGGCGTCCATGGCGTGGGCGGCGGCAAGACCCTGGCCGATGCCGGGGCCGATGGTGCTGATGGCGATGGCGAGCGCGGCGGCGATCGCAATGATTCCGGTTGACATAACTCTTTTCCTCCTAATGTTTCTTAACGATCGAATCTTCTTTCCTTGCGTGGTTATGGGATGCAGGGCGTCACTCCTCGATGGCTTCCTCGATATAGATCGACAGCAGCATCGTGAACACGACGGCCTGGATCAGGCAGAACAGCAGGCTCAGCACCTGCATGAGCAGCGGCAGCACGAGCGGGAAGAGGTTGCCGAGCTCGTGCGTGACCATTTCCTCGCCGTAGAGGTTGCCGTACAGTCGCAGCGCGAGGGAAAACGGCCGCACGATCTGCTCGATGAGGTTGAGCGGCAGCATGAGCAGGAAGGGCTTGATGAAGCTCTTGAGATAGCCCCCCAGCCCACGGCGCTGGATGCCGACGGTGTGCGTCATGCAGAAGGCGATGATGGCCAGGCCCGCCGTGACGGACAGCGTGGCCGTCGGCACGGTGAACACCTGCCCCGCGCCGGGCAGCAGCCCGATGTAGTTGGACACGACGATGAAGATGAAAAACGTCGCCATCATCGGGAAGTAGCGCCGGGCATTGGCCGGGCCGAGGATGCCGCCGTAGAAGCCCTGCAGCTTTTCGACGGCCATTTCGGCGGCGTTCTGCAGTGGGCCGGGCACGTCGCGCAGCCTGCGCGTGGCCAGCCACGACAGCAGCGCCAGCACGGCGATGATGACCCACATGGTCACGACCGCGCCGGTCACTTCCAGCGGGCCGATGGAAAACAGTACGTTCGTCTCACCCATTGGTGTCGTCCCTCCGTTCGTCCGCCGGGTCGGTATCCGGCGTGCGTTCCTGTGCAGTGTTTTCGGGCAGCTCGGCCGTCTCCGCGTCCGGCACTTCCACGCCCTCGGCGGGGATGGTGTCGTCCATTTTCCGCGCGAGGATCCACACGCCGGCGATGCTGCCGCCCGACAGGCCGACGGCCGTGCCGATGAGCGTGCCGGCCAGCGGCAGCGGCACGACCTTGCGCAGCAGGTACACGAGCACGAGCGCGGCGAGGTTGATGACCTGCCGCAGGCCGCTGGTGCCCATGACGGTGGCCTGGCTCTGTTTGGCGCGCTGCAGGCTGCGGCGCGTCAGCAGCGTGTTGCCGGCGGCCACGAGCAGGCCGAACACCAGTCCGGCCGCGCCGCCGAGCAGATATTGTCCGATCGACATTTGCTGTCCCTCCCGATCTGCGGAAAACCCCGGCAATGCCGGGGCAATTTCTTAGCGAAAACTTAGCGGATACTTAACAGTATTCTACTATATCATGATGACGAAAAATTGCCAATACCTAATTTAATGATTTGAATAATTTTGTTGAATTCTACAAATAGCAGCAAAATGCCCCGGAACGCGCCATGCCGCTTCACAAACCGGGGGAAATAGTATATACTGTGGGG
>ENA-UEQS01000817-UEQS01000817.1-human-gut-metagenome-genome-assembly--contig:-NODE-817-length-22057-cov-16.852866_pt1 | contig 22057 bp, 10 predicted proteins | sample MGYA00242953_ERZ507953 | MGnify/ENA primary metagenome ERZ507953 (study PRJEB26167, sample SAMN06115474) | human gut metagenome | host: Homo sapiens | place: China:Jiangsu | collected 2016-07-06...
TGTATCCATATTATTTGTTAGCCAAGCTATATGCAGAGCCGGAGTTCTACCAGGTGGATAAATTGCGGGCTGCCGCCGGAGCTGTGCTGACCAAAGAACCGAAGGTGGAAAGTACGGCAATCCGGGAAATGAGGGAAGAAGTAAAAAAGATAATAGAAAAAAAGTAATTACGAAAGGCTCGTAACTAAAATATGTTTGTATATTTGCGAAACAACTTTGATAAAAACAATAAAATATGAAATACTACAAATTGTTTGCTATACTGATTCTGGCCGGGATGATGGCTTGCTCCGGTGAAAAGAAAGAGAAAGGTTCCGAAGAAAGCGTAGAAACCGTTCTACCGGATGAGACAAACGAGGTGACGGTGATGAAGTTGAATACTACTGATTTCAACCACGAACTGATCAGTAACGGCAAACTGTCAGCCCGAAACTTTGTCGACCTAAAATTCGAATCGGCAGAACCGATCGCCAAGATATATGTGAAGAACGGCGATCGCGTGACGAAAGGGCAAAAACTCGCAGAACTCTCAACCTTCCGCCTTGCCAACAAGACAGCGCAAGCCAAAGATGCACTCGAACGCGCCAAACTGGAACTGCAAGACGTACTGATCGGACAGGGCTACAAACTGGAAGATTCTACAAAAGTACCGCCCGCAACCATGCAGTTAGTCAAGGTAAAAAGCGGGTATGACCAGGCACTGATCTCTTGGCAGCTTGCCGAATACGAACAACGAAACGCAGTCCTGACCGCCCCTTTCGACGGTGTCGTCGCTAACCTGTTCGCCAAACAGTTCAATACGGCTTCTACCTCCGATGTTTTCTGTTCCATTATCGATACCCGCACATTGGAAGCCGCTTTCACAGTTTTGGAAAGCGAACTGCCGCTTATCAAAACAGGCGATCGTGTAGAGGTAGCTCCTTTTGCCTTGTCCGATGTCACGGCTGACGGCCGTATATCCGAAATAAACCCGCTGGTAGACAAAGACGGGATGGTACAGGTGAAAGCTGCCGTAAACGATAAAGGTAAGTTGTTCGAAGGGATGAATGTACGAGTAAGTATCCATCGTTCGCTGGGTAAACAGTTGGTCGTTCCCAAAAGCGCTGTCGTACTCCGTTCCGGCAAACAGGTTGTATTCACATTAACGGAAGACAAAGCATACTGGAACTATGTACATACAGGTTTGGAAAATGCCGACAGCTATACGATCATTGACGGACTGAAAGAAGGGGATATCGTGATTACAAGCGGTAACATTAACCTGGCTCACGAAGCACCGGTCAAAGTAATTGACAATTAAAAATGGACAATTGACAATTCAGAAATCATAATTTATAAATCATAGTTCTAATACATGATAAAGTTTCTACTACAACGCCCTATCGCGGTATTGATGGCTTTTACGGCTTGCTTTATCGTGGGACTGGTTACTTACTTCACCATTCCGGTGTCGTTGCTGCCTGATATTGCAATTCCGGAGATCACCGTACAGGTATCCGGCCAGAACACTTCGGCACGCGAATTGGAAAACACAGTAGTAAAAACCATCCGCCAGCAATTAATGCAGGTTGCCAGTTTACGCGACATCCACAGTGAAACACGCGACGGTGCTGCCATCATACGCCTAAACTTCGATTTCGGAACAAATACGGATCTGGCTTTTATCGAAGTCAACGAAAAGATAGACGCAGCTATGAACTACCTGCCACGTGAAGTAGAACGTCCACGGGTAATCAAAGCCAGTGCCACTGATATTCCCGTATTCTGCTTGAATCTGACATTGAAAAGCGACAGCGCTTACAGTGAAATAAACGAAGGATCGTTCCTCGACCTTTGCCAGTTTGCCGAAACGGTGATCAAACGTCGTATCGAACAGTTGCCCGAAGTGGCAATGGTAGATGTGACCGGAATTCTGAAACGGCAGTTACAGATTGTTCCGGACATGAAGTTGCTGAAAATGTCGGAGATCACACTTGACGATCTGGAGGCCGCACTGACATCTAACAATATAGAACCGGGTAGCATGACCGTACGTGACGGCTATTACGAGTACAATATCAAGTTCTCGACACTGCTGCGCACACCGGAAGATGTCGAGAATATTTATATCAGGAAAAATAACCATATTTTTCAACTGAAAGATTTGGCACGCATTTCCGTCGTGCCGGAGAAAGAGACCGGAGCTTCCCTTTCCAACGGGAAACGGGCGGTAACGCTGGCTGTAATCAAGCAGGCGGATGAAAATATGGATAACATGAAAGAGGCATTGGCAGAAGTGACGGATTACTTTGCTTCCGTCTATCCGGATATCGATTTCAGTGTCAGCCGCAACCAGACGGAATTGCTGGATTATACCATCTCGAACCTGAAACAAAACCTGTCGTTGGGTTTCCTTTTCATCTGTATCGTCGCCATCCTTTTCTTAGGGGATATCAAGAGCCCGGCAGTGATCGGGTTAAGTATGGTGGTGAGCCTGATCATCAGTTTCCTTTTTTTCTACCTCTGCAAGATGTCGCTGAATATCATCTCCATCTCCGGGTTGATCCTGGCTTTGGGTATGATGATCGACAGTTCGATCATCGTAACGGAAAACATTACCCAATACAGGACACGAGGAGACTCGCTGGAAGAGGCTTGCAATAAAGGGACGACCGAAGTAATTACTCCGATGCTGAGTTCCACTTTTACGACAATTGCCGTCTTCGTTCCGCTTGTGTTCATGAGCGGAATAGCAGGAGCGATCTTCTTCGACCAAGCCTTTGCCGTCACCGTCGGTCTGATGGTTTCCTATTTCACGGGAATCATGCTGCTGCCGGTACTCTACAAACTGGTATACAGTATTCCGGACATCAAACATAAGGGTTTCAATATACGAATCAACAATCTGGTAAAAGAGCATACATTGGACCGCTTCTATGATACCGGAGTGGATTTTGTGTTCCGTCACAAAACGGCAAGCCTGATTTTCATTGCCATTACGCTCCCGCTTTGCGCCTTTCTGTTCTACGAAATACCGAAAAGCCGTATGCCGGAGATAGACCAGAACGAACTGATCGCTCATGTGGAATGGAACGAAAACATCCATATCGATGAAAACCAGAGCCGTGTCAGCCAGTTATTCGCCTCTATCGACAATCAGGTACAAGAACACACGGCCTATGTCGGGCAGCAGCAATTCCTGTTGAACCGGGATCGCGAGATGTCGGTTTCCGAAAGCGAGTTATATTTCAAGACGGAGAAACCAACCGGAATCGCTCCTTTACAAAAATCGGTGGAAAAATGGATCAAAACGCATTACCCGATGGCAGTGATATCCTTCTCGCCTCCCGAAACAGTATTTGAAAAGCTGTTTGTGACAGGTGAAGCCGACATTGTCGCCGAATTGCACACCCGCAATAAATCTGAAGCACCGGAAGCCTCCGTCTTGAATAAAATAGAACAGCAAATCGAGGCGAAAACAGGACATACTCCTGTCGGTATCACCTTCGACAACCAATTAAATATCACAATAGACAGACAGAAACTTCTGCTTTATAACGTCGACTACAACGAAGTGTACCGGTTGCTGAAAACGGCATTCAAAGAGAATGAAGTAGCAACGCTCCGCTCCTACCAACAATATCTGCCAATCGCATTGGCCGGAGAGGAACAAACGGTAAATGAGGTCTTGCAGAAAACATTGGTAAACACTGTTCCTGATACGGAAGGCAACGTACGATATATCCCGCTGCAATCGCTGGTGCGTGTCACTCCGGGAGAGGACTTGAAAACGATCACGGCAGGAAAGAACGGAGAATACATTCCATTCAGTTTCTATGATATAGACAATGCCGAACAGTTGATGGAAAATGTAAAAAAAGAAATCGATACAGACTGGGATATCGATTTTTCAGGAAGTTTCTTTTCCAACCGGCAGATGCTGAACGAGCTGGTCGTGATTTTGTTCATTTCGATCCTACTGATGTATTTCATCCTGGCAGCCCAGTTCGAAAGTTTCCTGCAGCCGCTCATCGTGCTGCTTGAAATTCCGATCGATGTGGCAGCCTCCTTGCTGGTGCTCTGGATATGCGGCCATACCATGAACCTGATGAGTGCCATCGGTATCGTCGTGACCTGCGGTATCATCATCAACGACTCCATCCTGAAACTGGATGCTATCAACGAACTCCGCAAAGAAGGGGTTCCTCTTATGGAAGCCATACATGAAGCCGGACGGCGGCGCCTGCGCCCTATCATCATGACATCATTAACGACAATATTCGGAATGGTTCCGCTGCTTTTCACATTCGATATGGGCAGCGAACTGCAAAAGCCGCTCTCCATCGCCATGATCTCGGCCATGCTGATCGGTACGGCAGTCAGCCTTTTTGTCATACCACTGATATACTGGTTCATTTATCGCAAACATGAGGTTGGTAATTTGAATGTTGAAAATTGAAAATTGGAAGTTATGGACAGGAAATTCATTTATAGATATGTCATCACGTTGTTGATGCTTGCATGCGTGTTCGGAGGAAAAGCGCAGCTCACACTGACGCTGGAACGAACTATCACACTGGCGGCCGACAGTTCGCTGGACGCTTTCCGATACAAGAATATGTATCTGGCCGGCTACTGGGAATACCGGACTTACAAGGCCGGCCGTCTGCCAAGCCTTACCCTAAATCTGACGCCGGCACAATACCGCCGTTATTTTACCCAACGATATGACTCGGAGGCTGATATCGACGTATATAGAAAACAACAATCGTTTTATGCGGGCGGGCAATTGGAGATCGAACAGAATTTCGACCTCTTAGGCGGTACATTCTATTTGGATACAGACTTGGATTATATGCGCTATTTCGGCGACCAAACTTATAACCAGTTCTCATCGGTTCCGATCCGCCTCGGCTACCAGCAAGACTTATTGGGGTATAACGCTTTTAAATGGGAACGGAAAATCGAACCGTTGAAATACGAGAAGGTCAAGAAAGAACTATTATATAATGTAGAGCAAATGAGCGAGCAAGCAACGACCTATTTCTTCGCTCTGGCAATGGCACAGGTGGAATATGATCTGGCCAAGGAAAATGTCGCCACGACCGACACACTGTACCGGACAGGGCAGGAACGGCATAAGATAGCTTCTATCAGCCAAGCGGATTTGCTGACACTGAAATTGGATGCCGTAAACGCACGCAACACATTGAAAAATGCGGAAATCGCCCTAAAACGTGCCATGTTCAGCCTCGCCTCTTACTTGAACTTCGACAAGAATACAGAAATACGCCTGCGCCTCCCAAGCCGCCCGCGCAATATGGAAATCTCGGTCGACAAAGCACTCGAATTGGCACGTGCAAACAACCCGACCTTTCTGGAGTTGCGCCAGCAAATATTAGAAGCCCAGCAGCAGGTAGACAAAACCAAGAAAGAAGCGATGTTCAACGCCCAGATCAATGCCAGCGTCGGATTCAACCAAGTGTCCAAGAACATACAGGACGCCTACAAAAATCTGCAACAGCAGGAAATCGTCTCTTTGTCTGTTTCGATCCCGTTGGTAGACTGGGGCGTACGAAAAGGGAAGCATAATATTGCCAAGAACAACCTGCTTGTCACCGAAACATCCGCCAAACAAAAAGAATTGACAGTAGAAGAAGACGTGATTATGACAGTCGGCGACTTCAATATCCAGCAAGCCCTGATTGGGAGTGCCGAAGAAGCGGTAGACCTGGCAGAAACAGCCTACAGCGAAACCAAGCAACGCTTCATGATCGGAAAAGCGGATATCAACAGTCTTACTCTGTCGCTGAACCGCCAACAGGAAGCGCAGCGGAACTATATTTCGGCTTTACAGAACTACTGGCTGAGCTATTATAAGATCCGAAAACTGACGTTGCACGATTTCGAAACGGGAGTTTCCCTTTCGAACGAGTTCGAATATAAATACGGATTGTAACAAAAAATGAATAATGAGTGCATCTCCTAAAATATCCTCTTTCACCATCATCGTCACCTTCCTTTGCGTGGCACTGGCAGGGATTGCCTTTATACCGCTGCTGCCGATCAAGCTGTCGCCGTCACGCACGCTGCCACAGTTGACTATCAGCTATAACATGCCGGGCAATTCGGCACGCGTGATAGAGATGGAAGTGACCTCGCGGCTCGAAGCGATGTTGGCACGCATCAAGGGGATCAAGGAGATCAATTCCACTTCCGGCAACGGATGGGGATATGTCACGCTCGAGCTGGACAAGCATACCAATATCGATGCCGCCCGTTTCGAAGCGTCTACCATCATCCGACAGACATGGCCCAGCCTACCGGACGGACTGAGCTATCCAGTCCTGGAAATGAGCCGGCCGGACGACAAGGAAGTACGGCCTTTCATGAGCTACACACTGAATGCGGCAGCCACACCCATATTCATACAACGCTTTGCCGAAGACCAGATAAAACCTCGCCTAAGCGGGATTCCCGGCATCTACCGCATCGATGTCAGTGGTGCCACCCCGATGGAATGGCGACTGGAATATGATAGCCGTCAGCTGGCAACGTTAGGTATCAGCATCCCGGATATACAGAAAGCGATCAGCCAGTATTATCAAAAAGAATTCTTAGGAACCGGAAACGTGGAAACCCAGTTGGCGACTTCGTGCAAAGAAGGACAAAGTAGCCAGTGGATACGTCTCGCTTTGGTTCCTGAAAACGAAACAGACGGATTCAACCCATCGCTTATAACCGTCCTGAACAAAGACGGCAAGCTGATCCGCCTGGACCAACTGCTAAAAGTTACCCGTCAGGAAGAAGCTCCACAGAGTTATTACCGTATCAACGGCTTGAATTCCATCTATCTGTCCATCCGCGCCGAGGAGACGGCGAACCAGCTGGAACTTGCCAAACGGGTAAGAGCCGAAATGGAACATATCCGTACCTTGCTTCCACCCGGTTATGAAATACATACCAGCTATGACGCGACCGAATTCATTCAGGACGAACTGAACAAGATTTATGTCCGTACGGGGCTCACCGTCCTGATCCTACTGATGTTTGTCTTGCTGATCACACGCGAGATAAAATATCTGTTACTGATCATCATCAGCCTTTCGATCAACCTCAGTATTGCTGTCATCCTTTATTATCTGTCAGGACTGGAAATGCAGCTTTATTCGTTGGCAGGCGTCACAATCTCACTCAGCCTGGTGATCGACAACACGATCGTCATGACGGAACATATCCGGAACCGACATAACCGAAAGGCAATCCTATCCATATTGGCAGCCACTTTGACAACGATAGGTGCACTGGTCATTATCTTTTTCTTAGATGAAAAGATACGCCTCAATCTGCAGGATTTTGCGGCTGTCGTCATCATCAATTTAGGAGTCTCCCTATTGATCGCGCTTTTCCTGGTTCCCGCCCTAATCGATAAGATGAACCTGGAATGGAAAAAAAGCGGAAAAAAGAACATATCCGGAGAAGAGACCGAGTATACATGGAAAAGCCGGATCAGAAAAAGAACGAACCGCATTCTCAAACGTTTCCCTGTCTACTACAACCGGTACTATCAATGTCAGATCGATTTCCTTTGCGGATGGAAGAAATTGGCATGTTTCATTTTACTGTTAGCATTCGGCATCCCGGTTTTCCTGTTACCGGAAAAAATCGAATACGACACGAAAGACAAAAAGAAGGTCTACACGGCAACAGACACCCTGCTAATCGATACATATAATAAATTCGCCTCCAACGAGACGTACAAGGAGAAGATCAAACCCATCGTCGATAAGGCATTGGGCGGGACCCTACGCCTGTTCGTACAAAAAGTTTATGAAGGAAGTTACTTCACCCGCAACGAAGAAACGATCCTGTCTGTCAGCGCATCGCTCCCGAACGGGACGACCTTGCCACAAATGAATACCTTGATGAGCCGGATGGAAGCCTATCTCAGCACCTTCAAAGAAATACGACAGTTCCAAACAAACGTCTACAGCGCACGCCAGGCCGGTATCCGCATCTATTTTACGAAAGAGAGTGAACGGAGCGGTTTCCCGTACACATTGAAAAGCAAAATCATCAGCAAAGCACTTGAATTGGGGGGGGGGAGCTGGCAAGTCTACGGTTTGCAGGACCAGGGATTCAGCAACGATGTACGCGAAGGAGCCGGTTCTTTCCGTATCGTGATGTATGGTTACAACTACGACGAGCTGTACGAATGGGCCGAACAGCTGAAAGCCAAGTTGCTCACCCACCGCCGCATCAAGGAAGTGCTGATCAATTCAGAATTCTCGTGGTGGAAAGACGATTACCAGGAGTTCTACTTCAACCTCAACAAAGCCCGGCTGACCCAGGAGGACATACAGCCGATCGACCTGTTCGCCTCCATCAATCCCGTTTTCGGAAAGGACATTTATACCGGGACGATCGTCGTCAACGAAGAGACAGAGAAACTGAAACTCTCCTCCCGCCAGTCACAGGAATACGATGTGTGGAGCATGCAGTATGTTCCACAAACTATTGACGGCAAGCCCTACAAGTTAGCAGAACTTGCAAGTGTCGAAAAAGGACAGATGCCGCAGAAGGTTTGCAAAGTAAACCAACAATACCGCCTCTGTCTGCAATACGAATATATCGGGGCTTCCAATCAAGGAAATAAGATACAGGAACGCGACCTGAAGGAAATCAATGCCATACTGCCGATGGGTTATACCGCCAAGTCGGAAAGCGCTTACTGGTATTGGGACAAAAAGGACAATAAACAATATCTTCTGTTATTGCTGATCATCGTCATTATCTTCTTTACCACCAGTATCCTGTTCAATTCGCTGAAACAGCCGTTGGCCGTTATCTTTGTAATACCGATCTCTTACATTGGCGTATTCCTCACGTTCTATTGGTTCAAATTGAATTTCGACCAAGGAGGATTTGCCTCCTTCGTCCTATTGTGCGGCATAACCGTTAACGCAAGCATCTACATTTTGAATGAATACAACCAAATCCGGCAACGCAAACCGTTGATGTCGCCCTACAAGGCATATCTGAAAGCCTGGAATGCTAAGATCACGCCCATTTTCCTCACAGTCGTTTCGACCATCTTAGGCTTCATCCCATTCATGTTAGGTCCGGATAAGGAAGCGTTTTGGTTCCCGCTTGCCGCCGGCACCATCGGCGGGCTTGCCATGTCTATCTTAGGAATCTTCCTCTATTTACCTCTTTTCACATTAAAAAAACAACCCTAACCTTAACTTTCCCCTTTCAAATAAGGATTACCGTTTATCATCAAAATATTTTGTATGCCAGTCGTTTGCATATTGTCAACAAAATGTCAACTCTAACATTCACCCTCCAATAAAGCAAAATATACTTTTGCGACCTCTTTAGACCTGTTCAAATCTTTCCTCTCAAAAGGAAAACACACTGGCTTCTCTTTCTGTTTAAATAGGGTATACTTGCATCGGTCCATTTCTTTGCCATCCATTTGGCAATGCCTGACAGATAAGTTGTGAGAAGGTCTCTGCCTCTCAACCCACAGAAAGCAGAGTTTTTTCACATTTTAATAAATATAATTATGAATAATTTTTTTAGTTATCTAAGATTACTTTTACTCGCAACGAGTGGAATGTTACTATTGTGTATAATCTTCGCCATGAATCCGGAATTAGCAGACGGCACGCTGTCCGGAAAAATTTGCTGGTTTCATTTCACATCTCTATTGTTAGCCGGTGGGGTTCTACTTATGGAATTCACAACAAAGAAAAGCCGTTTTATCTTTTCATTACCGGATTCCTTATTATTACTTCTGTTCGGTATCGTATTGGTTTCTTACGACAAAGACGAGAATCTTCAGCCGGAACGTTTCCTTTTCATCGCTCAGCTGGTTGCTCTCTGGTTTATGCTCAGAGGTGCTTTACAGGCGCATCAGGAATTACGACCGTTTTTCATTACGATCATCATATTTACCGGAATCGTTCCGGCCATCTGGGGGATCAGCCATACCATCAATCCTGCTCCCATCACCCATCCTGTCTTCAGGCTGCTTGAAACATCGCTGAAACCAGAGCCTTTCTATGGCTATATCGCAGTCATTTTTCCAGTCTGTCTGAACACATTACTCCGTTTTAAGAATTGCGACAAGATCGCTTTGTGGAAATCCCGTACTTTCCTGTTCTATTTCTCCATTCTCGGATCTACTTTGATTATCACCACCTTAATATTCAAAACAGACCAACCCGTATGGCTTGCAGCCCTCCTTTCCGGAATCTGGGTTTGCTGGATGAGGCTGATCGGATGGAAACAGACGAAAAAAGCCATACAGAAACACATCCAGCTGTTTGCTATCTCTTCGATTATCCTGTTTGTTGCGATCACGGCAGTCATTTTGGTCGGGAATATCCAAAAAGCCCAGGCCGGAGATCGCCGGCTTTTGATCTGGAATATCACGACCCAGGCTATCATGGAACATCCGGTAACCGGCATAGGTATAGGCGGCTTTCCAGCCACATACGCAAAGGAACAATCTGCCTATTTCGAAACCGATACCGCTTCTTCCAAAGAAAAACAAACCGCAACCTGTCCCCAGTATGCATACAACGAATATCTGCAAATAGGACTTGAGTTAGGTATTACGGGGTTGCTGTTCTTCATCTTCTGGCTCGCATTTTCCCTTTATTATGGGATCAGACACAGACAGATTGGAGCATCCGGCGGAATTCTGGCACTCGGAATCTTCGCCCTTTATTCCTATCCGCTCCAACTCCCGACCTACTGGGTTCTGCTCTTATTCCTGACCACTATATGTGTGACCAATCCGAAGCATAACAAGCAGCGAGCACAAAGGAGTATCCCGTATATCAGTGCCATCGCCGCCATTCTTACCTGCATTCTTTTCTACGGACAGAAAGATACCTACTATACCTATAGGGAATGGAAGACGCTTCAGGAATTATATCATAATCAGGAGTACGAACAAGCAGCCAGCCGGTATGCCGGTCTGTTTGTCCAGTTATACCACCGGACAGATTTTCTATATGAGGGAGCAGAATGTTTCTATAAGACCGGACAGCACGATATTGCCATCAAATGGTTGGACAGGGCATTAAAACTAAGTGCAGCCCCCGAACTATACTATGCAATTGCAAAAAACGAAAAGGCGATCAAGCAATACCAGAAAGCGGAAAGTTACCTGCTGGAAATCAGCCGGATTTTACCGGAACAGGGATATACCTACTTCCTACTCGCCAAATTGTATACAAACCCCTCTTTTTTACATCCGGACAAATTCCATAAAGCAGCCAAGAGGTTTCTCGCCTTCCAGCCCAGTACACAAAACAACATAACGAAGGAAATGAAAGAGGAAATACTGCAAATCATCAGGAACTGGAATTTCGGCAAATAACAAATAGGAATTGAAGCATACCGATATGCCCATTCAGCGGTATTGTCGTACCCCGGCATATCGGTACATTCATGTATTATTCCACAACCGGAACCAGCCGCACTTTCAATGTTTCCTTCCGACCGGCTTTCACATCAACATCAAAAACAATCCGGACAGAACCGGGATTCGGAGCATCGTAGCTATGCGACGGAACATTATCGACCACAGAGAAGGCGGCAGCCGAAGGACTGTCGATAATCACATGTAATTTCTTACCTTCTTTCGTCAATTCTATCGTGTGGGAATCGAGCAGCTTAGGAGTGGCGGAGGTGACCATCGTCCACCGGACAGAAGCTGGTTGGCCGGCAGCCTGCACCTGATCCGTTACCTGCAAATACCGTTCCTTCACAAGCACAACCTCGCGTGTCGCTTTCTTCAGATTACTACCGAACAAAGAAGTCATATCCAAGCTGGCTCCCAACCGTGCATCTTTCGTATAAGTAGCGAGAATCGGAACCGCTCCTTTTACCTGGTGCTTTTCTCCGTTTACCGTCAACGTATTATGCACAAAGTTATTATAGCGGAAGACATCCCAACGTTGCCCGTCCTGATCACCGTTCCACAGTCGTACGCCTTCCTTTTCCAGAGAATAATACTCCTGCATACCCAAATCCTGTGCCCAACGAACTCCCTGAGCTTCGAACACAAATGATCCGGCATCCATATGAGCATGGTTGGCCGAAGCCGTTCCTCCTTTTATCCCGACATAAAAACCTTCACCCTTATCCCATCCGGTACGGATCAGAGCTACAGGCACTTTTCCATGTCCGGTCCAGATTTTCGAGACAGGAGGCGTCACTTCCTTCATATCGAAGCGGGAACCATAGATCAAGATAATCGGCAGGAAACGCTCTTCTTCCGCAGTAAAATGCGTATCCTCGCGTGTCAGGAATATTTTTTCGTTCCAGAGCAAGGAAGGATCGCCTAATTTGGATGCATACCAGAACATGGCCGGAAAAGATTGAGTCGTTTCGCGTGCATCACTGAAATTGAAGGCAAGACCGGTCGTTCCCGCCATATACTGCATGAACCGGGCCGAAGACATAAAGCCCTCCACCGCACTCAGTCCTCCATCCGAACCGAGAGCCGATTCCAAAGCGGCGATTAGCATCACATTGAAACTCGTCCCATATCCCCAATAATTATACCCTTCCGGATAGTTGCCGTCAGGCGCGTACACTTTCATCGACAGAGGAACAGACGACATAGCCCGTTCAATAACAGCAGCCGCTTCTTTGCTGTCCGAATCCAAAAGGGCAAGGGCTCCATATACCAGCCCGGTATTGCAAACCTGGTTCCAGTTGTTTTCTGCTTTCAGGAACCAGTTATATTGTTTGTCGTTCGACGGAGCAAAACCTTTCTGAAGAATCGATTCACGTACCACTCTCCTTGTTTCCGGAGACAGCTTATCGAACAGCCAGTCATAACCGATCGCAACCGCCATCGTCATCTCGCCGACATCCAAGAAATGAGACGGGTTCCAGTCGCCGAAAGAGCAGACGGACACCATCTCCTGCTCGGCACGCAAGCGGTATTTATCTTCGCCGGTCATCCGGTATACAAACGAAAGGTCAAAAATACGTTTCAAAGCCTCACGGGAAACGGCCAACAGACGACGTCCCTCTTTCTTATATGTTAACGTCGGACAGACCAACAGCCGGTCGGCTTCTCCGACAATCTGCTTATAGACGCGCTGCATTTCGGGGTTATCTTTCAGGCTTTCTCGTATCTGCTGCTCCTCACCCTGCTTCATCAATAAGCGGGGATGGCCACTCACTCGGTTATAATCAAAAGTCTGGGCAACAAGATGGGTGCCGGCACATAAAAGGAGACAAATAAAAATGAGATAAAGTGTCTTATTCATAATATCAGAATTATTTGAATGATTGATGGGGATAAAGATAGGAAAATAAAATTATCTTCCGGACATTTCGGTCAACTTGAAAAGTATTTTTCAGAAAGAGGGCACCAACATCTCTTGCATGTTTGAAATATAAGCCTTATCTTTGCCGAAATTTTGAAGATAGAGTTTCATGACACAGAAAGCACATAAGGATAATCCAGCGTACTTTTCCGGTTATATGTCGGACAATGAAGCTCATTTTTTTATTTTAAAGGATTATCATTTGGTTATATAGGATGCGTTAGTTATTTTTACTAACGCATTTTTTTTGCACCTTGTGATCTCGTAAGGCAATTATAACATTCTATAAAATCAATAAATTAAACAACCCAAATTACTATGTCGAAAAGTGGTATCAAAAAGGTGATTGTTCTGGGCTCGGGTGCCCTGAAGATCGGACAAGCCGGAGAATTTGACTACTCTGGTTCACAAGCACTGAAGGCGCTGAAAGAAGAAGGAATCAGCACCGTATTGCTCAATCCGAACATTGCAACCATTCAAACATCAGAAGGGGTAGCCGACAAGGTGTATTTCCTGCCGATCACTCCTTACTTTGTTGAAGAAGTGATCAAAAAAGAACAACCGGACGGTATCCTGCTGGCTTTTGGCGGACAGACTGCTTTGAACTGCGGAACCGAACTGTATACCAGCGGAACACTGGCCAAATATGGTGTAAAGGTACTGGGAACTTCGGTCGAAGCGATCATGTACACGGAAGACCGCGACCTGTTTGTAAAGAAACTTGACGAGATAGCAGTAAAAACTCCGGTTAGCCACGCTGTCGGAAACCTGGAAGATGCCGTGAAGGCAGCCTACGAGATCGGCTTCCCGGTCATGATCCGTTCCGCATACGCATTGGGCGGTATGGGTAGCGGTATCTGCAAAGACGAGGCAGAACTGCGTACGCTGGCAGAAAGCGCTTTCGCCTATTCTCCCCAGGTGTTGGTGGAAGAATCGTTGAAAGGCTGGAAGGAAATTGAATTTGAAGTAATCCGCGATAAGAACGACCACTGCTTTACGGTTGTAAGCATGGAAAATGTAGACCCGTTAGGCGTACATACGGGCGAAAGTATCGTTGTCGCTCCTACCTGTTCACTGACAGACAAAGAACTGGACCTATTGAAAGAACTTTCAATCAAGACGATCCGCCATTTAGGTATCGTCGGCGAATGTAACATCCAGTACGCATTCAACTCCGATACTTGCGATTACCGTGTGATCGAAGTAAACGCCCGCCTAAGCCGTTCTTCCGCACTTGCATCCAAAGCGAGCGGTTATCCGCTGGCATTCGTGGCTGCCAAGCTGGCATTAGGTTACAGCCTTGACGAAATCGGTGAGATGGGAACTCCCAACTCCGCTTACAAAGCACCAGAAGTAGATTACATGATCGTAAAGATCCCGCGTTGGGACCTGACTAAGTTTGTCGGTGTAAGCCGCCAGATCGGTTCGAGCATGAAATCTGTCGGCGAGATTATGTCGATCGGCAAGAGCTTCGAGGAAATCATGCAGAAAGGTCTGCGTATGATCGGACAGGGCATGCACGGTTTCGTCGGCAACAACGACGTGGAATTCGATAACCTGGACGACGCGCTGGCCAACCCGACCGACCTCCGTATCTTCGCCGTGGCCAAAGCGCTTGAAAAAGGCTACACGGTAGACCGCATCCACGAACTGTCCAAGATCACTCCGTGGTTCCTGGAAAAACTGAAAAACATCGTAGACTATACGAAAGTATTGTCTGCTTACGATAAGATCGAAGACCTGCCTGAAGATGTGCTGAAGGAAGCAAAACGCCTGGGATTCTCCGACTTCCAGATTGCTCGTTATGTTGAAAACCCGGAAGGCAACATGGAAAAGGAAAATATCCGCGTGCGCAACCTGCGTAAGAAATTAGGTATCCTGCCGAGTGTAAAACGCATCAATACGATCGCATCGGAACATCCCGAACTGACGAACTACCTGTATATGACATACGACGGCAGCCAGCACGATATCTCTTACTATCCGAACGACAAGAGCGTCGTGATTCTGGGATCGGGCGCTTACCGCATCGGTTCTTCCGTTGAGTTCGACTGGTGTTCGGTGAATGCCGCACAGACAGCCCGCAAGTTAGGCTATAAATCCATCATGATCAACTATAACCCGGAAACGGTTTCCACCGATTATGACATGTGCGACCGTCTGTACTTCGACGAGCTTTCGTTCGAACGCGTGCTCGATGTCATGGACTTAGAACTGCCGAAGGGCGTAATCGTCTCCGTAGGTGGACAGATACCGAACAACCTGGCCATGAAACTGTACCGCCAGAACGTACCTGTATTGGGTACTTCACCACTGTCGATCGACCGTGCCGAAAACCGTCACAAATTCTCCGCAATGCTGGATACGTTAGGTATCGACCAGCCACGTTGGGCCGAGTTGACCAGCATGGAAGAGATCGACGCCTTTATCGCAAAGGTCGGTTTCCCAATCCTGATCCGTCCGTCTTACGTGCTTTCCGGCGCAGCCATGAACGTATGCCACAGTAAGGAGCAGATGATCGAATTCCTAAACTTGGCAGCCAAGGTTTCCAAAGAATATCCGGTAGTTGTTTCCGAATTCCTGCAAGGGGCGAAAGAGATAGAATTCGACGCGGTAGCCATGAATGGCGAAGTGGTCGAGTACGCCATCTCCGAACATATCGAGTTTGCCGGTGTCCATTCCGGTGACGCGACATTGGTATTCCCGGCACAGAAGATCTACTTCGAAACAGCCCGCCGTATCAAGAAGGTCAGCAAAATGATCGCCAAAGAGTTGAACATCAGCGGACCGTTCAACATCCAGTTCCTAGCCAAGAACAACGATGTGAAGGTTATCGAATGTAACCTGCGTGCATCCCGCAGTTTCCCGTTCGTATCAAAAGTCCTGAAACGCAACTTTATCGAAACGGCAACCCGCATCATGCTTGACGCTCCTTACACCAAACCGGACAAGAGTGCATTCGACATCGACTGGATCGGTGTGAAGGCTTCGCAGTTCTCATTCGCCCGTCTGCATAAGGCCGACCCTGTACTGGGCGTAGATATGAGCTCTACAGGTGAAGTAGGCTGCATCGGCGACGACTTCAACGAAGCATTGCTTTCTGCCATGATCGCTGTCGGAAATAGAATCCCGCAGAAGAACGTACTGGTTTCTTCCGGTGCCGCCAAGAGCAAGGCTGAACTGCTGGAACCGTGCCATATGCTGGCAGTCAAAGGTTACAACATCTACGGAACGGCTGGAACGGCTAAATTCTTGAATGAAAACGGCATCTCTGCGACAGCAGTTTGCTGGCCGGACGAACAGGGCGACCTGAACATCATGGATATGTTCAGCAAGCACGTGTTCGAACTGGTTGTCAACATTCCGAAAGACCACAGCAAGCGCGAGCTGACCAATGGCTATAAGATCCGTCGTGCAGCGATCGATCACAACATTCCATTGATCACCAACGCCCGCTTGGCAGGTGCTTTCATCAGCGCTTTCTGTAATATGGACGAAAAAGACATCCAGATTAAGAGCTGGCAGGAATACAAGTAAATAGGAATTTCATTATATTTGTAACCTCATTCAGGCACGGAAGTATTGGACTTCCGTGCCTATATTCATTTAGACTTATGTACAGACTGCTGACCATTCTCATTTCTTTTCTGTTCACGGCACATGCCATGCGCGCGTCAGTAGCCATTCCTTATGTATTTGTAAAAAACTATACGGTCGACGATTATAAAGCGAGCTGCCAGAACTGGGGCTTTTCGCTGACACCCGACGGTATGCTGTATGTCGCCAACAATTCCGGCCTGCTTGCTTTCGACGGCAACACATGGAAACTATATTCGCTGCCGGGACAGGAAGAGGTGACCGGCGTAACGAACTACAACGACACGATCTACACCCGCAACGAGACGATGTTGGGAAGCTGGACATACGACAAAGACGGAATCCTCCGCTACCACCCGCTGGACACGGTCCCGCCAGAAATCCGCTTCACTCCACCCCCTGTTGAAATACCTTTTACTTTACCGAAAGAAATACAGGATGCACAGCCGAGTGCCTTCGCTACCAACGGAACGCTCTTTTTCATCGGAACCCTCACACAAGGATTATATATCACAGACTCCGACGGTACGATCCTGCAACACCTGTCTTTACAGAACCAACTACAAGACAATATCGTCCGCTTTATCTGCGTACAGGACAACCGGCAAATCTGGGTGGCGCTCGACAACGGATTATCACAAATCTCTTTCGATCCTCCGATCACTTTGTTAGGAAAAAGAAGCGAGATCGGCAAACTGGTGAATGCCGGACTAGATGGCGAAGAGTTGTATATCCAAACCAACCTCGGCTATTTCAAGCGCTCATTGGGAGCCACAAGCCCTTTCATCGCCGTAAGCAAAGCCGAAGCGCAACCTTGCTTTAGGATCGAAAAAGACCCCGCTCCGACCGTTAAGAAATTATTTAGGGACACGGAAGCAGTGGGCGTATTTGCCGATGCCGAACATGTTTATCCGGCCGGTGACAACCTCTACTGGCTTTCCATCGAAAACGAAGCCGGACTGTTTCACGTAGCGGACGGCATCGGAACATTGAAATGCCGCCTGCTCTTCGACAATTACAATATGAACCTCGTGACGAGAGGCAAACGGATCATCCCTTTGAACGACTCCCTGGTCTTGGTCTCTGCCATGCAAGGGACTTTATTGGTCAATATCCGGGAACTGATCGGCAATAGCCTGGGCAGCACTCCCCTGAAAGTTTCGGGACTCGAATACGTCGATGCTTCCGGTATCCATCACTTGCCGATCAACACGCAACGCATTTCTCTCCCGCACAACTTCCAGGAGTTCAATGTCTGGGCAGGCACCACGATATTCACCTCCAACCACCAGATCAGCTACAAGATCGAAGGCGTATCTTCAGACTGGTCAGCCTGGCAACACGACGGGAAAATCACTTTCCTGCAATTGCCGGAAGGGAGGTATGAATTGAAAGTCCGCAAATACGTCATCAAGGGTCCCTATCCCGAACTCACACTGCCCATCGAAGTCCGCCCTCCCTGGTATAATACCGTATGGGCATGGCTGGTCTATATCACACTCGTCTGGTTTCTCGTACAGGCCGTGCTCCGCTACAACCTGAAGAACCTGCATAAGGAAGAACAGGAAAAAGCCGAAGCCGAACGGCAAGCCGAGCAACAGCAGATGCAGGTCATAAAAAACCGGATGCTCGAAGCCGAACTGCAAAACAAGAACAACGAACTGACACTTCAGACAACAGCCCTCGTCAAACGCAACCAGGCCATCCAAAGCCTGTTGGAAGAACTGGAAAAACAAAAAGAAACGCTAGGCGAACGTTATCCGAACAAACTCTACATCCGCATGAAGACGCTGATGGAAGAGACTTTGAACAACCAAGCGGACTGGGTACTGTTCGAAAGCTATTTCAACAGCACGCACCAAAATTTCATGGACCGCCTCAGACAGCGATACAGCGATCTCACGACAGGCGATCTCCGCATCTGTTGCTTGCTCCGCATGAATCTCTCCACAAAGGAAATAGCATCCCTCATGAACGTATCCGTACGGGCAATAGAGCTGCGCCGATACCGTCTAAGGAAGCGTTTGGAGCTGGAAGGAGATACGAATCTCGTCGATTTCCTAATGAATTTCTGAAAATATTTTCTCAGATTTTCACATCTTATATACTATTACATATCAGATAATTAAATGCATCATAAAAAGACATGAGAAAGTAATGTTGTAGTATTTCTTTCCACTCAAAGCACTTGCGCAAGCCATGTAGTAGTCCTTTCTTTGTACGCTCCTGCGGATTATCCTTTCTTTGCGATCAAAATCTAATTTTCATACATGATGAAACACGAACTGGAAGATCAATTAAAGGCGTTCGAGAAGAAAGGTATCGACCGCCGCCACTTTTTCAAACTGATGGCAATGGCCGGTTTACTGACTGCTGCAAGTACCCAAAAGGCAAAAGCATTTTCAAGCAAAGCCAAAGGTAAAATTGTAATTATCGGCGGAGGTGCTGCCGGTATCAGTATGGCTGCCCGTTTAAAGAGTTGGCTGGACAAGCCGGATATCACTTTGATCGATCCCAGTGACCGTCAGTTTTATCAGCCGGGGTTCACCTTAATCGCATCGGGTGTATATCAACCGGATGACGTCTGGAGAAAGCAGGAGGACTGCATACCCAATGACATCAAATGGATTAAAGATTCTGTTGCTGCCGTCGATCCCGTATGGAATCAGGTAACGACCAAAAATAACGGAAAGATCGCCTACGACTTCCTGGTCCTGACTCCCGGAATCCAAATCAACTGGGAAAAGGTAGAAGGTATCACGCAAGCGACACTTGGACAAGGGAACGCCCACAGCATCTATGATTTCGAAGGTGCACAAAAGACTTGGAAAGCCATACAGGAATTCTCCAAGACGGGTGGACGTGGAATCTACACTGATACTTATACCAAGCACAAATGCGGAGGTGCTCCCAAGAAAATCTGTTTGTTGACAGAACACTATACCCGCAAACAGGGTACACGCGAAACGGTGGATCTGAATTTTTACACAGCATCCAAAGAGCTGTATGATGTCCCGTTTTTCACTCCCCGCTTGTTGGAAATCTACAAAGAGCGTAACATTCCTATCAACCTGAATGTACGAGTGAAAGGTGTGGATACGGCTGCCAAGCAGGTTCATTTCGAGAAGATCGAAACAGTGGGCGATCAGAAAGTCTACACTCCGTTTGTAGAAGATTATGATTTCCTGCATTTCACACCGCCGATGTCGGCCCCCGATTTTGTAAGAGAAGCCGGACTGGGCTGGACGGAAGGTAAACTGGCTGCCGATGCCTGGGTTATGGTAGACAAAGAGACACTGGTACACAAAACATATCCGAATATCGTTTCCCTAGGAGACGTAGCCGGAATCCCGACCAGCAAAACATCCGCTGCAATCCGCAAGCAAGTGCCGATCGCAGCCAAGAACCTGATCTCGCTGATGGAAGGCAAAGAACCGGCAGAGAAATACGACGGATATGCCGCCTGCCCGATCGTGACGGACTACGGGCATGTTCTCTTGTGTGAGTTCAACTATAAGAAAGAGGCGCAAAACTCGTTCCCGTTCACGTTGCTGGACACATCGAAAGAGCAATGGGCCGCATGGCTGTTGAAGGTTTATTTCCTGAAACCCATGTATTTCTACGGAATGTTGAACGGTTGGGCATGATAACTTAAAACAACTCCCTATAATAAAAATGCCAAACTGAAAATCCCCCGGCTCGCTTGTAAGAGTACGGGGGGATTTTATTTCCTTCCGGTTCTATCTCTTATGCTTGACCAACATCAACACGGGATTCGACTCTTCGTCCAAACCGGCCGCAATCTCTTTCAACCCGCCTTTCAACTCACCTTTCCCATAGGCCTCGACCAGCCGGTCGGCAGAAAGAATCTCATAGGCGGCCACTTCCTCGTTTCCGAGACGGGATATCAAGTCCACCCTTTTCCGGGTCGTATAATCAGCATTGAGTACTATCGGCTTGAATACAACCTTTTCACGGCTGTCGTACATCAAATCCGTAGTCGGGAAACCCCTTCCTTTTTCAAAATTAAACTCTTTTCCAATGGTTTGCATGAAACAATAACGACCAGTGTTCACCCCCATCGTAAGGAACATATCCGGATTTTCCGCCGGCTTTTTTACGATGAACGGGATTAATTTGTCTTTTCCGGGAATATAGCGATACACCGTATCGGAAGAGGTATCGGCAAGCAGCCAGTTTCCCTGGTCAGGCGTGATAGAGCGAACGGAAGCGACAGCAACCATATCCCCCTTTTGAACAAACGGAGCCTTGATTATGTCAAAAGGAAGCGGAATTGCCCGGGTGACACTTCCGTCCTGCTTCGATATGAGTGCATGGTAAAACTCCTTATCCCTTTTCTGCCCGTCCTTATAAGAAGCAGACATATCGTAGCAGATCAGATTGTCGGCGTCATAATCGAACACATCCAGATACTGCGCGCCCTCGGCATGCTGGAAACTCCGCTTGAAATTTCCTTGCAAGTCATAGACGAATATCTTCTTGTTCGAAGCACTATTGACAAACATCTCGTCTTTTTCCTCATCCAGGATGATCCCGTTGATAAAAGCATACTCCTCGGCTCCCTGTCCCTTCCGATTGATTTTCCTGACCGCCTTGCCTGTTTTTCTGTCAAAAACGAAGATATTGCCATCGTTGAGCAGATTCGTCACCAGCACGAACCGCTTTCCTATCGCCTTGACACTGCCTTGGGTGATAAACTCGTCGTTCGTTTCCAACGGGATGTATTCCACATCCAAAAAGTCTTGAACAACCCATTCCTTTTCCGGATAATCGGCTTTTACATCAAGAGTCATAAGTGCCTCGACCGTTTCCTGCTGCTTACAGCCGAACATTCCCATGAGAGATAAGAGGGTAAGCGTCCCAATCGTTATTCTTTTTTTCATTGCAAATTGAAATTATATTTCATTATTCATTTGTTGGTGACACTTTGCACCGCTACTTCCTTCCTTTTGTCTTGATTGCATGCCACGACAAGAATCAAAACGACAAGGAAGGTGCCATATTGAACTATCTTATTCAGACTCAATCACAATCTATACGCACAAATGTAATCATTAATCGTGGAATATGGTCTGACACATACTTCTTTTATCAACGAC
>ENA-UEQS01000834-UEQS01000834.1-human-gut-metagenome-genome-assembly--contig:-NODE-834-length-21835-cov-7.946778_pt1 | contig 21835 bp, 17 predicted proteins | sample MGYA00242953_ERZ507953 | MGnify/ENA primary metagenome ERZ507953 (study PRJEB26167, sample SAMN06115474) | human gut metagenome | host: Homo sapiens | place: China:Jiangsu | collected 2016-07-06...
TTGCGTAAGCGGAAAGTATTTGTGGGCTTTGCCCACACCCACGACCTTTGAAAAGGTCGACCAAACTTTTATAATTGCTTGGCTAAACTGTGCACTCAACCAAATTTATATTAATTTCTAATATAAAAATCCACAAACACAAAAGCCACTTTTGAACTAAATCAAAAGTGGCTTTCACTCTTATATAATAAAACTTTATGAAATCATATCTTTAAGTTTCTGTTCAACTGCTGCAGCATCTGCTTTACCACGGCTGTTCTTCATTACATTACCGACAAGAGCCTTAATAGCTTTTTCCTTACCGTTCTTGTAATCATCTACAGCCTTAGGATTGTTCTCTATAGCCTGTTTACAAAGTTCATTTACAGTGTTTTCATCAAGTCCTGCCATATCACTTTCACTGATAAAATCAAGTGCTCCCTTGCCGGAATCAAGCATTTTCTCAAGTGTAGCCTTAGCAAGGTTATTGCGTATCTTGCCGCTGTCAATCAATTTTACAAGCTCATTGAGTTGTTCAGGTGTTATTGATACATCAAATGTTTCCTTATCAGCCTCGGTTTCTGTTCTGCGGAAAATCTGACCGATAATAAAGTTAGATACAGACTTTGCGGATTTTACACCCTCACAAGCCTTATCAAAGAACTCGCTGATTTTTCTGTATTTTGTAAGAAGTTGTGCATCTTTTTCAGGAATTTCAAGTTCTTCAATATATCTCTTGCATTTGTCAGAAGGAAGTTCAGGCATTTCAGCCTTTAAGCTCTCCACAACATCTCTTGAGACATTGATTGTAACAAGGTCAGGATCTCTGAAATAACGGTAATCGTGAGCGTCCTCTTTACTGCGCATTGAAGATGTAGTGTTTGTTGCATCATCATAACGGAGAGTTTCCTGCACTACTTTGCCGCCGCTCTCAATTAAATCTACCTGACGCTCATACTCATACTCCATTGCTTTGGCAATATTTGTAATTGAGTTCATATTCTTAATCTCTGTTCTTGTTCCAAGAGTTTCACTGCCCTCAGGACGAACAGAAATATTAACATCGCAACGCATTGAGCCTTCCTGCATACGGCAGTCGGAAATTCCTATATAGCGCATTACCTGCTGTAATTTTTCCACATACTCCTTAGCCTCGTCAATAGAACGAATATCAGGCTCCGATACAATCTCGATAAGAGGAACACCGCCACGGTTGTAGTCGACATATGTGTCGCCGTGCTGATGAATAAGTTTTCCTGCATCTTCTTCAATATGAATATGATGAAGTCTGATTTTTCTGCCGTTTGAAAGCTCTACATAGCCGCCGATTGAAAGCGGTGCATAAAGCTGGCTGATTTGATAAGCCTTTGAAAGGTCAGGATAGCAGTAGTTCTTTCTGTCCATTTTAGAAATCTCCGCAATCTCACCGTGAGTGGCAAGACCTGCCTTGATACCGAAGTTTACAACCTCACGGTTAAGTTTTGGAAGTGTACCCGGAAGTCCGATACATACAGGACAGCAATGTGAGTTAGGTGCACCGCCAAACGCTGTTGTACATGAGCAGAAAATTTTTGTCTTTGTAGCAAGTTCAATATGGGTTTCAAAACCCGCAACTAATTCATATTTCACAGCTTAACACCCCACTTTGTATCCTTAAAGTTTTCTCCGGCAGCCTGCTGATACTTAAACGCTGCATTTAAAATTTCAGCCTCGCCAAAACTCTTGCCGATAAGCTGCATACCGATTGGCATACCGTTTGCGTTAAATCCGCACGGTACGGATACACCCGGAAGTCCTGCAATATTTACGGGTACGGTACAAATATCTGTAAGATAAGTTTCAATCGGATCGGAAACTGCGTGACCTGCCTCGAAAGCAGTCATAGGAACTGTTGGAGCAAGAATTACATCACAATGCTCAAATGCATCTGTAAATGCCTTTACAATAGTTCCACGCAAATTCTGTGCCTTTTTATAATAAGCGTCATAATAACCGGCAGAGAGTACATATGTGCCGAGAAGAATTCTTCTCTTAACTTCCTCACCAAAGCCCTCTGAACGGGTACGGCAAATCATATCGTGAGTGCCGTTATAGTGCGGAGTTTTGTAGCCAAAACGAATACCGTCGTATCTGCCGAGGTTTGAAGATGCCTCTGCACAGGCAATAATGTAATAAACAGGAAGAGCAAACTTAAGTGCGGGCATATCAAAATACACTATTTCTGCACCGAGTGATTCATAAACTTTTGCGGCATTGAGAACTGCCTCTTTAACATCGTCACGAATACCGTCAAGATACTCACGGGCAATACCGATTTTCATACCTTTGATGTCATTGTTGAGTTTTCCGTAAGTTGCGCCGCCGACATTACCCTTTGAAGTGCTGTCTTTTTCGTCATACTGTGAAATTGCATCAAATACAATAGACGCATCTTCAACGCTCTTTGTGATAGGTCCAATTTGGTCAAGTGAGCTTGCATAAGCAATAAGACCGTAACGGGATACACTGCCGTATGTCGGCTTAAGACCGACGATACCGCAAAAACTTGCAGGCTGACGGATAGAACCGCCTGTATCAGAACCAAGTCCGTATGCTGCAATGTTTGCGCCGACAGCGCTTGCTACGCCACCTGATGAACCGCCGGATACATACTTTGTGTTAAACGGATTCATTGCACCGCCAAAGCATGAAGTTTCACACGAAGAGCCCATTGCAAATTCGTCCATATTTGTTTTACCGAGCATAACTGCATTTTGTGCAGAAAGATTCTCCCATACAGTTGCATTATAAATCGGCTTGTAACCTTTAAGGATTTTAGAACAGCAAGTAGTTTCAATGTCCTTTGTGGAAAGGTTATCTTTCAATGTCATCGGAACACCCTCGAGCATACCGATTTCTTCGCCCTTTGCAATTTTTTCGTCAACAGTCTTTGCGGTTTCAATCGCTGTATCGGGAGTTACATTTACATAAGCGTTAAGCTCGCCGTTTGATTTTTCTATTTCTTCAAGATAGCTTTTAGTAAGCTCCGTACACGAAACCTGCTTGGAAACAAGCATTTCGTGAATTTTTGCAATACTACCCATTTTTACACCTCTTATTCTCTGCCTCTAACAAGGAAATGTGACTCTGCCTGTTCAGGGGCATTTTTCAAAATTTCCTCGCTGTCATATGACTCAACCACAACATCCTCACGAAATACATTTGAAAGGTTGTTTATGTTGTCAAAGCTCTCACCGCTTGTGGGAGCATTATTGATTGTATCGGCAAAATCTATAATTTCCTGCATTGACTGTGTAAGGCTGTCAAGCTCCTCTTCGGGAACGAACAGCTTTGAAAGCAACGCAATGTTTTCAACATCTTCTCTTGTTACCATAAAAACCATCCTTTGTATAAACAGAATCAGGGCAAGTTATAAAAACAACTCGCCCTTTGAGTATATATGAAGTTATCTTAATTTAATGTGAACTTCACGAAGCTGCTGCTCTGTTACCTCTCCCGGTGAACCGAGGAGAAGATCCTGAGCATTTGAGTTCATTGGGAAAGCAATAACCTCTCTGATGTTCTCTTCTTCAGTAATGAGCATAATCATTCTGTCAACGCCCGGAGCCATACCTGCATGTGGCGGAGCACCGTACTGGAATGCGTTGTAGAGAGCAGAGAACTTAGATTTAAGCTCATCTTCGGTATATCCTGCAATCTCGAAAGCCTTAATCATAATATCAAGGTCGTGGTTACGAACAGCACCTGATGAAAGCTCAACACCGTTACATACGATGTCATACTGATAAGCAAGAATATCATCGGGGTTCTTATTAAGCAAGCTGTCCATACCGCCCTGTGGCATGGAGAATGGGTTGTGTGTAAATATTACCTGACCTGTGGTTTCGTCATGCTCATACATTGGGAAGTCAACGATAAAGCACATCTCAAACTTTGACTTGTCAATAAGGTCAAGACGGGTAGCAACCTCTGTACGAATCTGACCTGCAAGCTTTGGAGCGTCTTTTTCTGTATCTGCGATAAAGTAAATAACATCGCCTGCGTTAGAATTATTACGCTTAATAAGCTCCTCTCTGTCGCCCTCTTTAAGGAACTTATCGATAGGACCGTCAAAAGTCATATCATCTCTTACCTTAACATAACCGAGGCCCTTCATTCCGATAGAAAGTGCAAACTCTTCCATCTTCTTGAACCAGCTCTTTGACTGCTTTGCGGCACCCGGTACATTAATTGAACGAACAGTCTTTTTGAGGAACGGCTTAAAGTCAGTTTTCTCAAACATATCGCTAATCTCCACGATAACAAGCGGGTTACGGAGATCAGGCTTGTCTGTACCGTACTTTAACATACTTTCAGTGTATGGAATACGGGCAAACGGAGGCTTTGAAACCTCTTTATCTGTAAACTTAGTGAATGTTTCGTAAAGAACTTCTTCTGCAACCGCAAATACATCTTCCTGTGTGGCAAAAGCCATTTCAAAGTCAAGCTGATAGAACTCGCCCGGCGAACGGTCTGCTCTTGCATCCTCATCTCTGAAACAAGGTGCAATCTGGAAGTATCTGTCAAAACCGGAAACCATAAGGAGCTGTTTGAAAATCTGCGGAGCCTGCGGAAGAGCATAGAATTTGCCCTTGTGCTTACGGCTCGGAATAAGATAATCTCTTGCTCCTTCCGGTGATGAAGTTGAAAGAATCGGTGTCTGAATTTCATTAAATCCCATCTCGTTCATTTTTGCACGGAGGAATGTTATAATCTGTGAACGGAGCATAATGTTATTATGCACCTTCTGATTACGAAGATCGAGGAAACGATACTTTAAGCGTACCTCCTCTGAAGTATTTGTTGATGTTGCAACCTCAAAAGGAAGAACATTTTTACATTTGCCGAGAACGGTAATATCATCTGTGTGTACCTCAACATAGCCGGTAGCAATCTTAGAGTTGATAGTTTCTTCATCTCTCTTTACTACCTTACCGCTCAATGTTACGGTACATTCTTTGTTAATACCCTTAAGTAACTCGTCATTGTGAACTACTACCTGAAGAACACCGTACTGATCACGAATGTCAAGGAACATTACGCCGCCGTGGTCACGGATATTTTCAACCCAGCCTGCTACACGAACTTTCTGTCCGATATTTTCTTCTCTTAACTCACCGCAAGTTACGGTGCGATACTGATTAGCTTTTATCATATATCTACAGTTCCTTTCACTGATATTGTGCTAAATTGCCTATTCTTTTGTATTATACCACAATTTGCCTAAGCAATCAATATTTTAAGTGATTTTTATTTCAAAAATTCTATCTTTTTCAGACAATGCCGCACAAATAATGTGCGGCACCGTTTATTCAACACTCTTAAGGCTTTCAACCATATTTACTTTTTTAATCTTAAATCCCATTGCAAAATTCACAATCAAAGCAAATGCAAATGTCAGCAAAGCCGCAAAAACGAATGATGTAGGCAAAATATCTCTGCCAAACATTACATTGTCAACCTCAACGGTCTGAATAATAAATCTTGTAAGTAAAATACCGAGAACAAGTCCCGAAAGAATACCTCCGAGAGTAAGCACGATATTTTCTTTATAAATAACGCTTGAGGTTTCTCTGCTGTAAAATCCGAGCACCTTAAAAGTTGCGATTTCACGCACACGCTCGGCAATGTTGATATTTGTAAGATTATAAAGCACTACAAACGCAAGTGCCGCTGCACAAATAATCATAACAAGCACAACCATATTAAGCGAATTGAGCATATCTTCAATTTCACCCATACCTGATGAAAGATAGGTTACACCCGCTACTTTATCATTCGTCAGCATTTTTTCACCGAACGCAGTCTGTTCGTCAGGATTTTTCAGTACAACCTGTGCCATATTAAACTGCGGTTCTTCTCCGAATTTTTCACTGTAAAGTTTAGGAGAAATAAACACATAATTCTTTATATACTGTTCATAAATTCCGCCTACTGTAAGTTCTGCGGTTTTATCATCAACAGTTACACTTACGGTATCACCGACTTTGACAGACAATTCGTTCGCCATTTTTTCATTTATCATTACGGAATCATCGGTAATATCAAGGTGCTTTTTGTCGCCCCTTGTTCTAAGTTCTGTAACCTCCGAAAATCTCTGCGGATCTTCCATTACCGTAAGATAAGTGCTTTCATCTTTTACAACATTATTTTTCTTTACAACAACTTCCTGCTGACCTGCAAGCATAATTGACGCTACATCGCCCGTATTGTTTATTGTATTTTTCAGATAATCAAGCTGTTCGGCAGTTCCGCCTTCTTTAGGAATAACAACCGCATTATATTTGAATATTTCGCTAAACTGTGTATCGGTAAGCGGAATAAAGCTGTTTTTAAGTCCGAATGCCGCAACTATCAAAGCCGTGCAGCCTGCAATGCCTATGATTGTCATAAACATTCTTGATTTATATCTGAAAATATTTCTTGTAGTCAGCTTTGCGGAAAAATTCATATGTTTCCATATCGGAGTAATTCTCTCAAGCAGTATCCTCTTGCCTGCTTTCGGAGTTTTAGGTCTTAGAATTTTTGCACAGCTCTGGCTTAATTCTCTTACACATACTATTACAGAAACAAGCAATGTACAAAGTACGGCGGCAAGCGTACCGAGTATAATACTCTGTGCATCAGGTACAATGCTGATGTCAGGCATATAATACATAATCTGATATGCATTATAAATAATATACGGCAGTGTATTTATGCCTATTAATACACCCACGGTACAACCGATTACACCTGCAAAAACAGCATAAATCGCAAATTTCATTATTATGCTTAAGTTATTGTAGCCGAGCGCTTTTAATATTCCGATTTCTTTACGCTTTTCCTCTACAAGTCTTGACATTGTGGTTACACAAACCAAAACCGCAACGAGTAAAAAGAACATCGGGAATACTGATGCCACTGCACCGAGTCGCTCAACATTCTGCGCAAAGGTTGAATAACCCGGATTATCCGATCTGTCAAACACATACCACTCGGGAGCTGCTATAGCGTCTATTTCTTCCTGTGCGTCGGCAATTTTTTGTTCCGCCTCTTTAAATTTATCATCAGCCTCGGCTTTTGAATCGTTGTATTCTTTCCAACCGTCATCAAGCTTTTGTCTGCCGCTTATTTTCTGTTCCTCAAGTTCGGACTTTCCGTTGTCATATTTTTCCTGTGCTGTCGCAAGTTCGGTTTCAGCCTGCGATATTTGAGCTTGTCCCTCTGTTTTTTTACTTTCAAGCTGTGCTTGTCCGTCCGCAATCTGCTGTTCTGCACTCTGAATTTGAGCAAGTGCATAGTCAAGCTGTGCCTGTCCTTCCGCTTTTTGTGTTTCAAGCTCTTGTTTTCCGTTGTTCAGCTGTTGTTCTGCCGTATCAAGCTGTTCTTGCGCCATAGCAAGTTTTGTTTCACAATCTGCTAAAACTGCCTGAACCTGTGTAAGCTGTTCCTGCAATACAGCACGAGCGGTTTCGTCCTCTGTAACCTCAATTTGTGCCTGTAAAGCCTCAATCTGTGATTTGCAAGTTGCTATTGCGGTTTCAAGCTGCGGCTTTTGATTGTTTTCAAATTCACTTTTTGCGGCATTGAATTCATCTTCTTTTTCGGCAAGAGTTGCTTCCGCTATGCTGATTTTTGAATTATATTCTTCAACGCCTGCATTATATTCGGCTTTTGCACTGTCAAGTTCCGCCTGCGCAGAAGAAAGTTCGCTTTCACCTGTCGCAATGCCGTTTTCGTATTCTTCTTTAGCAGTTTCAAGCTGACTTTTTCCGTCATCTATCTGCTTTTTGGCTGTGTCAAGTTGCGATTGTGCATCTGAAATCTTATCTGTATATTCTTTTTCCGAATTATCTAAAGTTGTTTTTGCATCATCAAGTTTTGTAAGAGCCTCGGATTTTTCGGTTTCATAATCGTTTTTACTGTCCTCAAGTTCCTGTTTTGCTTTGCCTATAACATCTTTATCAAATGCCTCACAGCGTAAATCGGCGGTATTTTCAAGAACAGTTGTAAAGCTTTCAATGCCTTTTTCGTATTCATCATCAAAGGCTGAACCGTCGCCGTCAGAAAAAACGGTTTTCACATACATTTCCGTATATCTTTCGGTTACAAAATCATCCTGATAAATATACATAAATGCTGCAATATTGCCGTTGCCGATTGTAGTTGAGCCACGCTGATACGAAATATACATAGGTGATTCCACTTTACCGACGACGGTATATTCAAGCGTATCTACCATATCAAGTGCATTGGATTCTCCGCTTTCACTTCCAAATACAACCTTGTCGCCGATTTTATAATCACTGCTGCCGACACTGCCGTATTCAACAAGGATTTCACCCTTTTTCTCGGGTAGTCTTCCCTCTTTTATGTTTAATGTATTAAGAGCTTTATTATTGTTATAACTTTTAGGTGCAGCGGTTACTCTTATAACCTTGCCGTTACCGCCGTTTCCGTTTGATTTTAAAACAAGGTCGGCAAAATACGATGGCATAACATCGGTTACATTGTCAAGATTTTCAACCGCTTTTACATCATCTTTATCAAATCCGACAGTAGATACAAGCCTGTAATCCATAAGATTGGATTGAGAATAATACTCGTCTGCCATATTGTACATTGACGGAACCGTAGCTTTGATTCCGGCAAAAAATCCAACACCGAGTGCAATAATCGCAAGTATAGAAATAAACCTTGCTTTAGAATTTGCAATTTCTCTGAAAGTATTTTTTAACAGGGTTTTAGTCAATGTCCTCTCCCCTTTCGCAGAAAATATGAATTACCATTCGATTTCTTCAACATTTTTAGGTTCATCATTGTGAACATCCATAATTACCCTGCCGCTTCTCATCTTTATAATATGATCTGCCATTGGGGTAATTGCTGAATTGTGGGTTATGAGAACTACCGTCATATTTTCTTTTCGGCAGGTTTCCTGCAAAAGTTTTAAAATCTGTCTGCCGGTGTTATAGTCAAGAGCACCCGTCGGCTCATCGCAAAGTAAAAGTTTAGGTCGCTTGGCAAGTGCTCTTGCAATAGAAACTCTCTGCTGTTCACCGCCCGAAAGTTGAGCGGGAAAGTTTGCACTGCGCTGTGAAAGTCCGACGCTTTCAAGCGCCTCTGTACTGTCCATCGGATTTTTACTTATCTGCGTTGCAAGCTCTACATTTTCTTTTGCGGTAAGGTTAGGTACAAGGTTATAAAACTGAAATACAAAACCAATGTCAAACCGTCTGTATTCAATAAGCTGTTTGTCTTTCAGCTTGCTTATATCTCTGCCGCCGACAATAATACTGCCTTTTGTACAGGTATCCATTCCGCCGAGAATATTAAGAACGGTTGTCTTGCCTGCACCCGATGCACCGACTACCACGCAAAACTCGCCCTGCTCTATATTAAAAGAAACACCCTCGACAGCGTTAATAGTCACTTCGCCCATTTTATATATTTTGTAAACATCTTTAAATTCAACAAGGCTCATAATATCCTCCCTTAACGGTAATTTTTCTTTGCTTTTTAAAGTGCTGAATATACAGAATAAACCTGCTTATAATATAATATTATAGCACTTTTTACACCTCTAATCAATATACAAATACAGTGTTGATGTCGAATAAACCACAATATGACAAAACCGACCAAATTAATTGGCAATTGGCTTGACGAGGGTAAAAAATTATGCTAAAATACTAACGAACATAGGTTATTGCAGTGTAGATTGTTTGGTAATTACAACTCACCGCAAATTCTGATACTATGTAATTTAAGAAACAGAAAGGTTGATACTGAAATGGCAAAGATTGATTTAACTAAGTATGGTATTACCGGTACTACTGAAATTATCCACAATCCTTCCTATGACGAACTCTTTAACGAGGAAACAAAGGCTGATTTGGAAGGCTATGAGGTTGGACAGGAAACTGAGCTTGGCGCAGTTAATGTTATGACCGGTATTTACACAGGCCGTTCACCTAAAGATAAGTTCATCGTTATGGACGAGAATTCAAAGGACACTGTATGGTGGACTTCTGACGAATACAAGAACGACAACCATCCTGCAACACAGGAAGCTTGGGAAGCTGTAAAAGCGCTTGCTAAGAAAGAGCTTTCAAACAAGAAGCTTTATGTTGTAGATGCATTCTGCGGCGCTAACCATGATACAAGAATGGCAGTTCGTTTCATCGTTGAGGTTGCTTGGCAGGCTCACTTTGTAACAAATATGTTCATCAAGCCATCTGCTGAAGAGCTTGAGAACTTTGAGCCTGATTTCGTTGTTTACAACGCATCAAAGGCTAAGGTTGAAAACTACAAGGAGCTCGGTCTTAACTCTGAAACAGCTGTAATGTTCAACATCACAAGCCGTGAGCAGGTTATCGTAAACACATGGTACGGCGGCGAGATGAAGAAGGGTATGTTCTCAATGATGAACTACTACCTCCCACTTAAGGGTATTGCTTCAATGCACTGTTCAGCTAACACAGATAAGAACGGCGAGAACACAGCTATCTTCTTCGGTCTTTCAGGTACAGGTAAAACTACACTTTCAACAGATCCTAAAAGACTTCTCATCGGTGATGACGAGCACGGTTGGGACGACAACGGTGTATTTAACTTTGAGGGCGGCTGCTATGCTAAGGTTATTAACCTTGACAAAGAGTCAGAGCCTGACATCTACAACGCAATCAGAAGAGATGCTCTTCTTGAGAACGTAACAGTAGATAAGGACGGTAAAATTGACTTTAACGACAAGACAGTTACAGAGAACACTCGTGTATCTTACCCAATCAACCACATTGAGAACATTGTTCGTCCTGTATCTTCAGCTCCTGCTGCTAAGAATGTAATCTTCCTTTCAGCAGATGCTTTCGGTGTACTTCCGCCTGTATCAATCCTTACTCCTGAGCAGACAAAGTACTACTTCCTCTCAGGCTTTACAGCTAAGCTCGCAGGTACAGAGCGTGGCATTACAGAGCCAACTCCAACATTCTCTGCTTGCTTCGGTCAGGCTTTCCTTGAGCTTCACCCAACAAAGTATGCTGAAGAGCTCGTTAAGAAGATGGAAAAGAGCGGTGCTAAGGCTTACCTCGTAAACACAGGTTGGAACGGCACAGGCAAGCGTATCTCTATTAAGGATACAAGAGGTATCATCGACGCTATTCTCGACGGTTCTATCACAAAGGCTCCTACAAAGACAATCTCTCACTTCAACTTTGAAGTTCCTACAGAGCTTCCTGGTGTTGATCCTGCAATTCTCGACCCACGCGACACATATACAAATGTTGCTGATTGGGAAGCAAAGGCACAGGATCTTGCAGCTCGTTTTGTTAAGAACTTTGCTAAGTACGAAGGCAACGAGGCAGGTAAGGCTCTCGTAGAGGCAGGCCCTAAGGCTTAATCTTTGTATTAATTTTAGTACAAGCTAACTAAATAAATTTAAGGGTGCTTTCCATACGGACAGCACCCTTTTATAATGCGTAATATACTTAATATTTAAGACCTTAATAAAAAGTATCAACCTTTTACTTGCACAAAAGACTATTAAACAGCATAGATTTATCCCCGTACTTTTAATAAAAATCAAGAAATAGAATTAATAAAAACAACTGCCGCACCGATCATCATAATTGCGAATACAACAACCGCAACTATCATTGAAATATTATTACTCAATGCGTTTAAATCCAAACTGTTAGACGAATTAGACTTTTTATTGGGGGCAAGCACCGGAATGTGACATTTCTTTGCCCATACAATCAGTGAATTGTAATTATCACACCAATTAGAAACACCTACAAGTTTTTTGCCGTTGACATAAATTTTAGCGGTTTTAATCCTGCTCACCTTTATGTAATTAATCTGATCATAATGATATGGTTCATCTTTATAATAAAGATAGCTCGTCTGTACACTCGGGCATTTTTTTAGTTTTAAACATATAAGTAAAGCTATAGCAAAAAATATTGCAGTGCTCAATATGCTTATTAGCAGCACATGGCAGCCGTGCAGGTGGGCATAGCGCGGGTCAGCGGCGTTAATCGCCACGGCGGTGTCGCCGAGCATGGTTTCGGGGCGGGTGGTTGCCAGTTCCAGCATCTCGCCCGTCTCCTTCACAGGGTACAGCAGATGCCAGAAGTTGCCTTCCTTCTCCTGATATTCCACTTCCGCGTCCGAAATCGCGCTCTCGCAGCACGGGCACCAGTTGACCAGCCGGTTGCCGCGGTAAATCAGCCCCTTTTCGTACAGGCGGACGAACACCTCGCGCACTGCCTTGGAGCAGCCCTCGTCCATCGTGAAGCGCTCGCGGCTCCAGTCGCAGCTGATGCCCATGCGGCGCTGCTGGGTGACGATGCGCCCGCCGTACTCTTCCTTCCACTTCCACGCGCGGTCGAGGAAGCCCTTGCGGCCGAGGGACTCCTTCGTCATTCCCTCTTTGCGCATCGCATCGACGATTTTCACTTCCGTCGCGATGGCGGCGTGATCCGTGCCGGGCAGCCAGAGCGTCGGATCGCCCTTCATGCGGTGATAGCGGACGGCGAGATCCTGCAGGGTGCAGTCCAGCGCGTGGCCCATGTGCAGCTGACCGGTGATGTTGGGCGGCGGCATGACGATGGTGAAGGGCTTCTTGCCTTCCACGCGGTGCGCCTCAAACGCGCCGGAGGATTCCCAGTCGCGGTAGATTTCGCTTTCCACGGCTTGGGGATTGAATGTTTTCTCCATTTCCATGTGAATGACCTCCTATATACGATTTACAGTTAGCACAGGTGAATTTGGAAAGAGTATCATGCAAAAATGAGAATTGCGCCGACGAGTGCGATGACGCAGCCAACGATTTTGGTAATGATATTGGCCTTTTCGCTGCCCGAAAACAGCTTTCGGGCGACGATGCCGGACGTATAGACGAGGATTGCGCCCAGCACGAGCAGGAATGTGCCCGGCTGGAGCAAGCGCTCCGCGATCTGCTGGAAGTAGTTCATACAGGTGTCCTTTCCGCGTGAAATGATTGCCAAAACGCAAAAACAGCCCCATCCCGAAGGACGGAGCTGTTTCCGTGGTACCACCTTGCTTCGCAGCGCAAACACTGCCTCAAGCGCACGGTCACGGGTGCGAACCGCATTCGGCTACTTTCCATGCGGAAAAAAATCCTGCATCATCCTCACCGAACGCTCTGTGAAGCGACCTTCCCCTGACGGCTGTGCGAGCGGCCTCTCAGCCGGTGAACCACCCTCTCTGAGCCAGCAAAATCAGGGTACTCCTCATCACGTTGCGAGCATATGGAATTGCGGGGAATGTAGGAAATCAGGCAAAACAGGATGACCCCGCTACTGCCTTCCTACCCTCATTTGCCCCCCGGATACCAATTAGGCGTTCTTTTCCTCGTTGACCGCAACGACCTGCACGCCCTTGTAGAAACCGCAGTGCTTGCACACGCGGTGAGCCAGCTTCATCTGATGGCACTGGGGGCACTCAACGATGCCGGGCACGGTGAGCTTCCAGTTCGCACGACGGCTGTGCTTGCGAGCCTTAGAGATTTTTCCCTTCGGAAGAGCCATGGTTACACCTCCTCGTTATTGGCAGCCAAATTGCTGACCGAATTATTCTTTGTTGTCGGACTTTTCAGCCAGCAACTGCTGCAATGCCGCAAAAGGACGCTGTACATTCGCATCGTCCCGGCAATGCTTGTGTTGGTTGACCTCCTCGTACTCCTCAAATCCCCTGCAATCTTCCTTGCACAGGAAGCGCATCGGCAGATTGAGCAGCACATGCGTCAGGGTGAGTTTCGCAAAATCAAGCTGCGCGCCTTCATACGCGAAAATCTCATCATCCTCCGGATCGCCCCCATGCAGGAACGTTTCCCGGAAATCCCCCGTAACGGGGCAGGACGCAGGAGACAGGCATTTGGCACAATGGGCATGAGCGGTTGTCGTCAGACTTCCTTCTACCACAACACTGCCATCTTCATTGGCAGTCAGATGCCCGGAGAGCTGCACGGGGTCAAACGTGACCTCTTCGCCGCTCACATCCTGCGGGGCAATGGTCTGCTCCACAGCGAACGCGTAAGCCGTTCCCGGATCACGCAGGGCATGAAGTACATCCAGCTTCAAATGCTCACCACCTCAAATTAGACCATTTCATATTATAGGTTTTTTCGCGGGTTTTGTCAACACCTTTTCGCGGAAAAAAGCGTCTTTTCCCCGAAAAAAGTTGCGCGCCCCCGCGAAAAAAGCCTGAATGCCTGCCTAATACTATTTCCAAATGAGAATGCGCCAAGATGCGAAGCGAATTTTTTCTTCTGGCTAACGGGAGTGCAACGCAGCGTAGCAGCGCTACGCTAAGTGGAACGACCGAACGCCAGAAGGAAAAAGGCGCAAGCAGCTGGTGCAGGCGAATGCAGGAAATAGTATATTACTTGTTCGCGCCCTCGACCAGTTCCTTGGTGTCGCGCGCAATCATGATTTCCTCGTTCGTGGGGATGACGCAGATGGTCACCTTGGAGTCGTCGGTGGAAATGACGGCTTCCTTGCCGCGCACCTTGTTCTTCTCCACGTCCAGCTTCGCGCCCATCCACTCCATGTCCTTCATGACGGATTCGCGCAGTTCCGGGCCGTTTTCGCCGATGCCCGCCGTGAACGCGATAATGTCCACGCCGCCCATCGCCGCCGCGTAGGAGCCGATGTACTTCTTGATGCCGTAGTGCAGCATGTCACGCGCCAGCGCCGCGCGTTCGTTGCCCTCATCCGCCGCCTTGTCGATGTCGCGCATGTCGGAGGACAGACCGGAAATGCCCATCAGGCCGGACTGCTTGTTCATCATCGTCAGCACTTCGTTGACGGTCATGTGGTCATTGTTGGCGATGAACTGCACAACCGCCGGATCGCAGGAGCCGGAGCGCGTGCCCATGACAACGCCTTCCAGAGGGGTCAGACCCATCGACGTGTCAACGCACTTGCCGTCCACCACCGCGGACATGGAAGAGCCGTTGCCCAGATGGCAGATGATAATCTTCTTGCCGATGGGGCTCACGCCGAGGAACTCGCACACGCGCTTGCTCACATAGCGGTGGGACGTGCCGTGGAAGCCGTAGCGGCGGACGCCCATTTCCTTATAATAGCGGTACGGAACGCCATACATGAACGCCTTCGGGGGCATGGTCTGATGGAACGCGGTGTCGAACACGGCCACCTGCGGCGTGTGCGGCATGACTTCCTCGCACGCCTCAATGCCCATCAGGTTCGCCGGATTGTGCAGCGGGCCCAGCGGGATGAACTTGCGGATGGCAGCCTTCACTTCGTCGGTGATGATGCAGCTGGCGGTGAACTCCTCGCCGCCGTGCAGCACACGGTGACCCACCGCGCCGATTTCATCCACGGACTTGAGCACGCCCTTTTCCGGGTCAAGCAGCGCGCGCAGCATCAGCTTCGTCGCCACGACGTGGTCCGGAATCGGCTCATAGAGGTCGATGACCTTCGACATGTCAGGGGTCTTCTGGTTCAGGTGGGAGCCTTCAATCGCGATGCGCTCCACCTGCCCCTTGACGATCATTTGCTCGTTGTCCATGTCCACCAGCTGGTACTTCAGGGAGGAAGAACCCGCGTTGACAATCAGAACCTTCATGGATGGTTACACTCCTTCTATTTCTATCAACCAGATGTTCATTTATTCGTTTGTTTCCGGCGCTTTGACCGTCACGCCGGTTTTCTGCGCCCAGTCCCACGCCGGGCTGCCCTCCGGGGTCACCAAGACGTTTTGCGCAAAGGACGTAATGCTCCCGCTGCCCGCTTGCCCCTCGACCGTCCCGATGGCGGTCACGCTTTGGGGAATGACAATTTCCGTCAGCTTCGGGCAGATGCCGAATGCCAGCAGACCAATCGTTTCCGCACCTTCCGGCAGAACGATTTTCTCCACCGTCACGTCGTAGTGGAATGCAAAGGGGTCAATCGTCTTCATCCCTTCGGGGAGGATGATTTCCTTCTGCGGCGCGAGGTGGAAGAAGCAGTGCAGCAGACGCGCCTTGTCAGCGGTCATCAGCAGCCCGTTTTCCGCGTCGTAGGTGAAGGCCGTACTGCCTTCCGCCACGGAGACTTCCTCCAGCCCGTGCATCATCAGGAAGTTCATCTGCTCGATGTCGGTCACGCCGGCGGGGATGGTCAGGTGCGTCAGGTAGAAAATCGACTGAAGCGCGCCCGCGCCGATGGTTTTCAGCCCCTTGGGCAGCTCGAAATCCATCAGCGAATAGCAGCTTTCCAGCGCGCCATACGACAGTTCCGCCAGTCCATCAGGCAGCGTCAGACTGACCAGATAGTTGTCGCCGGAGAAGCACAAATCGCCGATTTCCGTCACGCTGTCCGGCACGACAACGGTCGTCACATGCTTCTCATAGAACGCCTTGTCCGCCAGCATCGTCACCGGAAAACCGCCAATCTCCGACGGAATCAGCACATGTTCGCGCGTCCCAGTATAATCGGTAATGGTCACTTCGCCGTTTTCCGCCGTGTAGGCGAAATCCGACGCGGGATTGACCCGTTCGTCCTTCCGATGGAACACGCGCAGCGACTGACCCACTTCCAGCGCCTGCTGCACAAACGCGTCGTCGTCGTTGGGGAACATGAGGAAGTACAGGTCGCCCGAATCCCCAATCCAGAGGATGTCAAAGCCCTGCCCCTTCATCTCCACCAGCACCGCCGGCATGTCGTTGATGGTCATTTCCTGCAAGCGCGTGCTTTGCGGGGTCGTGATGCCCAGCATCACCGCCGTGCCTTCGGGGATGAACGAGGTCAGCCCCAGCCGGTCGCTCGCCTCATTGGGCGTGTAGTCCGCCGGAATCTTCACCATCATCAGAAGCTGTTCGCTGTCGTTCATCGCGTAGGCAATGGGCGGCACGCCTTCCAGCTCTACGAACTGATAGCCCCAATCTACGGGCAGCTCAAGGACGGTGTTGTCATCCAGTTGCAGCGGGAACACGTCGTAAAGCGGCATCCGGGTGGAAGATGTTTCCTCCTCCGCCGCGCAGACGGGCAGTGCCGTCAGCAGCAGCGCAAGGGTCAAGAGAAGCGCGGTCAAACGAGATTTCATGCAGGGTTTCCTCCTTTTGTTCTCCAAACGGTTCGCCAAACGTTTTGCAAACGTTTTGTAAACATAGAACGCTTGGGGCGTAGAAAACCCTGCATGGCGATACAATTTTTCCGCGAAAAAGCCAAATTGATGGCTATGGGCTTACTTAACGATTTCGCCCATCTGCGCACGGCCGCAGCCAGCCGCGTTAGACTCGTCGGTGTCAATATGCATCGCCAGCGCGTACTTGTCGCTCACGCGGACAACCACGTCGCCGAAAATCAGGGAACGGCCGTCGGTATCCACCTTCACGGACACAACGTCCTTGTCCTTCACGCCGTGTTCCTCAGCGTCCGCGGGGGTCATGTGGATGTGGCGCTTGGCGGCGATCACGCCCTCGGTCATCTCCACTTCGCCCGCCGGGCCAACCAGCTTGCAGGCGCCCGAACCCGCGATGTCGCCGGATTCACGCACAGGCGCGGTCACACCGATGGAACGCGCATCCGTCAGGGACAGCTCCACCTGCGTCGCGCTGCGAACCGGGCCGAGGATGCTCACGCCGGTCAGGGTCTTCTTCGGGCCGACAACGTCCACGCGCTCCGCGCTGGCATACTGACCGGGCTGGGACAGCATCTTCTTGACGGTCAGCTCATAGCCCTTGCCGAACAGGGTTTCCAGATCCTGCTGGGTGACATGAACGTGACGAGCGGAGGTTTCCACGATGAACTGCTTCATATGAATTACTTCCTTTTCATGGTCTTGTTTGGGGATGAACCCAATCTATTATACCATCTTTCGGCGGTTCTGTAAAGGCAAAAACGGCGGCAAAATTGCATCATTCCACGTCATTTCGCGCGTTCGCTTGACGTTTCTGTTCTTTTTGTTATAATAGGAACGCACCTTTTCATTGCTCATTGCTCATTCCTCATTGCTCATTAAAAGGAGTTTTTCCATGCGCATTGTCGGCGTGATTGCCGAGTACAACCCCTTCCATTCGGGGCACGCGCACCAATTGCGTCAGGCGCGGGAAGCCGCCCACGCGGATGCAGTCGTCGCCGTCATGTCCGGCTGCTTCGTGCAGCGCGGCGACGCGGCGATTGTCTCCCCCGCCATCCGCGCAAAAATGGCGCTGCAAAACGGCGCGGATGCCGTGATTCTGCTGCCCGCGCTGTGGTCTGTCCGCGACGCGGAGCACTTCGCCTTAGGCGGCGTACATCTGCTGACCGGCTTGGGCTGCGACGCACTCTCCTTCGGCGCGGAAACGGCGGATTTGCCCCTGCTGCAAGCGGCGGCGGATGCGCTCGAATCCCCCGATTTACCCGCAGCGATTCAGCCGCATCTGTCTGCCGGGCTGCCCTATCCCGCCGCGCTTTCCGCCGCGATGGCGGAGGTCGCCCCGGATGCCGTGCGCGTCCTTCAATCCCCCAACAACACGCTCGGCGTGTGCTACCTGCGCGCATTGCGGCGGTTGGGCGCGTCCACCGACGTGTACCCGATTGCCCGCGCGTCGGATTATCACGCGTCCGCCATTGGGGATGGCTTTTCGTCCGCCACGGCGATTCGCTCCGCCATCCTGCGCGGCGACTGGTCATCCGCCTATTCCGCCATGCCGGGGAGTGCGGCGGACTTGCTGGAAAATCAGGCGCTGGCGAATCACCTGCACCGTCCGGAATCGCTGGACAGCGTGCTGCTGGCGCGGCTTCGGCTGATGGATGAGGCAGATTACGCCGCGCTGCCGGACATCAGTGAAGGCATCGAGCGCCGACTGCGCCGATTTGCCGACACTGCCCGCACGCGTGATTCACTCCTGCAAGCCGCCAAGACGCGGCGATACCCGTATGCGCGCTTGTCGCGGCTGGCGACGCACGCGCTGCTGGGCGTGACACAGGCGGTCGTTGACAGCAATCCGCTGCCGCCCGCCGCGTTCCTGCTGGGCTTCCGGCGCGGGTGCAAACCGCTGCTGTCGCATTTGGCGCAAGGGGTGATTCCGCTGGTCAGCAGCGCGGCGCAGTGCGGGAAAGACGCGGCGTGGGCGCAGGTGGAGCGGCGCGCGTGGGGGCTGTGGGCGCTCGGCGCGGGGGTCGATGGCGATATGTGGCAGCGATATGGCGTGGTGCGGGCGTGAGCATCCCGAAGGGCGTTCCCCCGCGTTCCAATCATTAACTGCAATTATTTATATAGGAGCAAATCATCATGAATCATCACGAATACAACCTCTACGCCACCGCCGCGTTCGGGCTGGAGGGCATCGTCGGCGCGGAACTCAAGCGCCTGAAAATGCAGAATGTCCGCGCGGAACTCGGCGGCGCGCGCTTCACGGGCACGCTGACAGACGCGTTCCTGTGCAATCTGCGGCTGCGCAGTGCCGACCGCGTGCTCATCGTGCTGGCGGAGGACGAATGCCGGACGTTCGAGGAGCTGTTCCAACTGGTCAAGTCCATCGCGCGGGAGGACATCATGCCTGCCGACGCGAAAATCAACGTGTCCGGCAAGTGCGTCCGCAGTCAATTGATGAGCGTCCGCGATTGTCAGGCGATTACCAAAAAAGCCATCATCGAGCGGCTGAAAGCGGCGACGCACCGCGCGGTTTTCCCGGAGACGGGCGCGGTGTACCCCATCGACGTCGCCATCCACTCAGACCGCGTGCGCATCACCCTTGACACCTCCGGCGAAGCCCTCAACCGCCGCGGGTACCGCACCTGGAACGGCGAAGCGCCCCTGCGCGAAACGCTCGCTGCGTCTTTGGTGGAGCTGTCCCCGTGGCGGCCGGGGATGCGCCTCTACGACCCCTGCTGCGGCACAGGCACGCTGCTGATTGAAGCCGCGTTCCGGCAGGAGCACCGCGCGCCGGGGCTGACCCGCGCGTTCGCCATGGAGCAGTTTTCCATTTTCCCGGCGGAGGAATGCCGTCAAATCCGCGAGACGTGCAAGGCGGACGTGCTGCCCGACCACGTTTTCGGCATTGCCGGATCGGACAAAGACCCCGAAGCGCTCGAACTGGCGCGGCGGCATGTGCGTCAAGCGGGGCTGGAGGGCAAAATTGAGCTGACGTGCCAGCCGCTGGAAAAGCTGAAGCTGGATGGCGAACCGGGTGTGTTCCTGTGCAATCCGCCCTACGGCGAGCGACTTGAAGACCGCCGGACGTGCGAGGGCATCTACCGCGAACTGGGGCGGATGATGCGCCGCCACCCCGGCTGGAGCCTGTGCGCCATCACGTCCGACCCGACGTTCGAGCGTTCGTTCGGCCGCCGCGCGGACAAGAAACGCCGCCTGTACAACGGACGGCTGGAATGCGAATTTATGACGTTTCTTGACCCGAAATCCGCAAAGCGCAAGTAAGGAGGAACTACCAGAATGAACATGCCCGCATCCGGTTTTTACGCCCCCGCCGCTGACCGCTATGCGCACATGCCCTACGTCCGCTGCGGCCGCTCCGGGCTGAAGCTCCCCCGCGTCTCCCTCGGGTTGTGGAACAATTTCGGCTCAGTCACGCCGCAGGATACCGCGCGCGACATGCTGCTGACGGCGTTCGACGCGGGCATCACCTACTTCGATTTGGCAAACAACTACGGCCCTCGCCCCGGCGCGGCAGAAGAAACGCTGGGGAAAATTATGGACAGCGACCTGCGTCCGCACCGCGACGAGCTGATTCTCGCCACCAAAGCAGGCTACACCATGCAGGACGGCCCGTATGGCGACGGCGGCAGCCGCAAGTACCTCATGAGCAGCCTTGACGCAAGCCTGCGCCGCATGAAGGTCGATTATGTGGACATTTTCTATCATCACCGCTTCGACCCGGACACGCCGCTGGAGGAGACCATGCGGACGCTGGCGGACATTGTGCATCAGGGCAAGGCGCTCTACGTCGGCATTAGCAACTACTCCGCCGAGCAGACGGCGCAGGCGGCGGACTTGCTGGCGACCTTCGGCGTGCCGCTGACCATTCACCAGCCGCGCTACAACATGCTTGACCGCTGGATTGAGCGCGGCACGCCCAGCCTGTGCGACGTGCTGCTGAATCGCGGCATCGGCGCGGCAGTGTTCTCCCCCCTCAATCAGGGCTTGCTGACTGACCGCTACTTGCACGGCATCCCGGCGGATTCGCGTGCGGCGTCCTCCTGCGTGTTCCTGAACGAAGGCAACGTGACGGCGGATATTCTGACGCGCGTGCGGGCGCTGAACGCGATGGCATCGGCACGCGGCGAAACGATGGCGCAGTTAGCGCTTGCGTGGGTTTTGGAGAATCCGGCGATTACGACCGTGATTACCGGCGCAAGCCGCCCCGCGCAGATTCTTCAAAACGTGGAAACAGTGCGGAAGCATGTGCCGCTGACAGGCGAGGAAAAAGCGGCGATTGAGAAGATTTTGGGGTAAAGGGAGACGAGGGGCTTTGCCCCTAACCCCCACCAGAGGCTCTGCCTCTGGACTCCGCAAGGGACTTCGTCCCTTGACCCTTTCTCGCGATGGCGTTGAGTGCGCTCTCATACTTCTTCCGCGTGTTGATTGAGGGTGACCAAGGGGCGCTGCCCCTAACCCCCGCCAGAGGCGCTGCCTCTGGACTCCGCAAGGGACTTCGTCCCTTGACCCTTTCGCGCGATGGAGTTGAGCGCACTTACATACTTCTTCCGCGTGTTGATTGGAGCACGAAAAAGGCGGTTCGGTGTTTATGCCGAATCGCCCTTTTTCGTTGGATTTTGCGGATGGCGCAGTGTCCCCTCATTCCGCCCGTGCCAGCTTTTCCGTCGCCGAATTTGCGTCGGGCTGGAAGAAAATATCCCGTCCT
>ENA-UEQS01000842-UEQS01000842.1-human-gut-metagenome-genome-assembly--contig:-NODE-842-length-21652-cov-7.937196_pt1 | contig 21652 bp, 18 predicted proteins | sample MGYA00242953_ERZ507953 | MGnify/ENA primary metagenome ERZ507953 (study PRJEB26167, sample SAMN06115474) | human gut metagenome | host: Homo sapiens | place: China:Jiangsu | collected 2016-07-06...
AAGGGGCAGCGCCCCTTGCGGAGTCCAGAGGCAGAGCCTCTGGCGTCTCCCGCAATCAATGTGGAAGGGAAGGAAACCGATGAAAATCCTGATGGTCAATAAGTTCTTGTACCCGCGCGGCGGGGCGGAAACGTATATGCTCCGCATTGGGGAAGAACTGACGAGACGCGGTCATCAGGTGGAATATTTCGGCATGTACGACGAGAAAAACACCGTCGGGAACGCCGAAGGACTGACGACGGTCAACATGGACTTCCACGCGTCTGGCGCGGAAAAGCTGCTCTACCCCTTCCGCATCATCTATTCCGGCGAGGCGCGGCGCAAAATGCGGCAGGTTATCGACCGCTTCCACCCGGACATCATCCACTTCAACAACATCAATTTCCAGCTTACCCCGTCCGTGATTCTGGCGGGCGCAGAGAAAAATATCCCGATGGTGCAGACCGTCCACGATTTGCAGATGCTCTGCCCGAACCACATGATGATGGAATTCGGGACGTGGAAGCTCTGCGAGGAATGCAGCGGGAAGAAGTGCAAAATGGCGTGCGTGCGCAAAAAGTGCATCCACGGGTCGCGTGCAAAGAGCCTCATCGGCGCGATAGAAGGCACGATTTATACCAGCAGCCATGTGTATGACCGCGTGGCGCGCTACATCTGCCCCAGCCGCTTCATCGAGGAAAAACTGCTGTCTGTTCCGCGGTACGCCGGAAAAACCACCATGATTCATAACTTTTTGAGCAAGACGGCGGAGATCAATGTGCCCAAGGGCGATTACGTCCTGTATTTCGGGCGCTTGTCGGAGGAAAAGGGCATCGACCGCATCCTTGCCGCCTGCCGCCTGCTGCCGGAGATTCCATTCGTCATTGCGGGCGGCGGGCCGCTGGAGGAACTCTGCCGAACATGCGATCTGCCCAACGTCCGCTTCGTCGGCTTCAAGACTGGGCGAGAACTGCAGGAGCTTGTCGCGGCGGCGTGCTTCACCCTCCACCTCTCCCTGTGGTACGAAAACTGTCCGCTGGCGCTGCTGGAATCGCAGTCGCTGGGCACGCCGGTGCTGTGCAACCGCATCGGCGGAATGCCGGAGCTGGTGGAGGAGGGCAAAACGGGCATCCTCAACGACACCTTCACGCCCGAAGCGTACGCGGAGAAGATTCGCGCGCTGTATAGCGATTCGGCGCTGCTGGATGAAATGGCGCGCAACTGCCGCGCGAAGAAGGAAAGCATGATGACGCTCGACCGCTACTGCGACCGGCTGCTGGAAATCTACATGGAGGAAATCGGAGGAAAACGCGCGTGATGGATGGCAAAAAGCGCAAAGTAATGTTCCTGATTTACAGCCTGTGCGGGGGCGGCGCGGAGCGGGTGCTGGTGGAAACAGTCAACCGCCTCCCCAAAGACCGCTACGACGTGACGCTCATGACGCTTTTCCACGACGATACCCGCGCCGGGATGCTGTCGCCGGAGGTGCATTACCGCCCGGCGCTGCGCGTGAAGAACGACAAGGCGCAGAAAATTCTCAGCGGCATCATGCAGTACATCATCCCGCCGAAATGGCTGTACTGCTGGTTCTTCAGGAGCGACGCGGATGTGGAAGTCGCCTTCATGGAGGCGTTCCCGACAAAAATCCTCGCGTACTCCACCAATCAGCACGCGAAAAAGTATGCGTGGGTGCATATCGACGTGCAGACGTACACCAAGCAGGATCGCCTGTTCCGCTCCATGCGGCATCAAAAGGCGTGCTATGAGCGGTTTGACGGCATCTACTGTGTGTCGGAGAACGTACAGGAAGCGTTTTCCGCGAAATTCGGCTTGACGGAGCGCGTCCATGTCGCCTATAATATGCTGGATGAGCAGGCAATCCGCCGCCGGAAGGACGAGCCGGTGGACGACATCCCGAAGGGCGAGTTCCTGATGGTCAGCGTCGGCAGCCTGATTCCGCGCAAGGGGTTTGAGCGGCTGATTCATGTCTGTGGGCTGCTCAAAAGCCGTGGCTACCACTTCCACCTGCTGATTCTGGGCAAAGGGGAGCTGTACGAAAATCTGGCGATGCAGGTGATTGACGAGCATTTGCAGGGCAGCGTGCAGCTGCTGGGCTTCCGCGATAACCCATACCCGTATATGGCGGCGGCGGATTTGTACGTCTGCCCGTCCTACGTCGAGGGGTTCAGCACGGTGGTGAGCGAAGCCGTTGTGCTGGAAACGCCCGTCGTGACGACGGACTGCTCCGGAATGCGCGAGATTCTGGGCGACAGCGAGTATGGCCTGATTACGCAGAACACCGAAGAATCGCTCTTCGAGGGCTTGCGGACGATGCTGGACAAGCCGGAAGTCTACCAATACTACCAGCAGCGCGTCCGCGAGCGCGCACCGTTCTTCTATATGGAAGAAAGACTGAAGGCGTATGAGGAGATTCTTGACCAGTAAGGGAAAAATGTTATGAGCGACATCCTGCGAAAACTCCGCCGCGGCGCCACCCTGCTGGGCGAACTGATCAAGTACGAGGCGGCAGCCCTCTGCGCCAGCGTGCTGAAAGTCACCAATCCGCGGTACCGCCACGTTTGGCTTGTGTCCGAGCGCGGCAGGGAAGCCCGTGACAACGGCTACCACTATTTCGCGTACCTTCGGCGGGCGCACCCCGAAATCAACGCCGTCTACGTCGCAGACCCTAAGCTTCCCGACTATGACCGCGCTGCGCAGCTGGGCAGCGTCGTGCCGTATCGCAGCTGGCGGCACTACCTGCTCTGCGCCGCGTCGGAAATGAAGGTTTCCACCCATGTTTCCGGTTATACGCCTGATATTGAACGCTATTATATGCTCGATAAGCTCCACATCGTGCGCGGAAAAAAGGTGTTTTTGCAGCATGGCATCATGATTGACGACATGAAGTGGTACCATTACCCCAACGTCGTCATGGATTTGTTTGTCACGACGCTGCAAAAGGAGCGTGATTTCGTCGAGTCGGCGTTCGGGTATCCGAAAGGCGTCGTCCGCCGATTGGGGCTGTGCCGATATGACGCGCTTCTGCATCCGCACGAGACGAAGCGGCAGGTGCTGTTTATGCCGACGTGGCGGACGTACGCCGTGGAGGGCAAAACACAGGCGGAGTTTGAGCAGACGGACTATTTCCAGCACTGGCAGGCGGTCATTTCCGACCCGAAGCTGGAGAAGCTGCTGACGAAATACGGCTATGACGCCGTGTTCTACCCGCATTTTGAGGTGCAGCGCTTCCTGTCCGCCTTCCACACGGAGAATCCGCGCGTCAAAATCGGCGCGCTGGGGCAGATGGACGTGCAGACGCTGCTGATGGAGTCCGCGCTGCTGATAACGGACTTCTCCAGCATCCAGTTCGACTTCGCGTATATGCTCAAGCCCGAAATCTACTACCAGTTTGACGAGGCGCGGTACTGGGGCACGCACCACGACCGCGGCTATTTCGACTATCGCGTGGACGGCTTCGGGGAGGTCGTGACGACGCAGGAGGCGCTGCTGCAAGCCATCGAAACCGCGCTTGCGTCGGAGTGCGCCGTCACGCCGGAAATGCAGAAGCACATCCGCGATACTTTCGGCGCGCTCGACGACCACAACTGCGAGCGAAATCATCAGGCAATCAGGGAGCTGATGTCATGAAAGCAAACGACGGGCAGGCGAACCTCATTCTGCTGGACAGCGCGCCGCAGCCGGAATGGAACTTTGCGGCGCTGATGGAAGCGGAGACAGGGGAGAAGTGGAACATCTGGCACATTGACAGCCATTTTTCGGACAGCGCATGGAAGAAGAAGGCGAAATTCTTTCTCTTTCCACTCAAAGTCCTGCGCCACCGCAAGGAATTTGGCACCATTCTGTCCTACCAGCAGTTTTACGGGCTGTTTTTCGCCTTTTACAGCGCCATTTTCCACCTGAAAAAGCACTGCCACCTCATCGTCACCACGTTCATCTACCGCCCCAAGCAGGGCTGGAAGGGCAAACTGTACGCGTGGTTCATGCGCAAGGCAGTGAACAGCCCCGCGCTGGACAAAATCGTCTGCTTTTCCAGCAGCGAACCGGCGTATTACCAGTCCATTTTCGGCACGGACAAGTTCACCTATGTGCCGCTGGGGCTGGGCGATTTGAACCGCGGCGGGCACATTCCGCAGGGGGAGGAGCGATTCATCCTCGCGGCGGGAAAGAGCAACCGCGACTATGACTTCCTTGTGGATGCGCTGAAGGACACGCCGTATCAGGTGCGCATTCTGTCCGACGCGTACAACCACCCGAACCCCGGCAGCAACATTCGCATTTATCACGATGTGTTCGGCGAGAAGTACTATCAAATGCTGTCAGAATGCTGCTGCGTGATTGTGCCGCTTGCCGATGCGCGCATTTCGGCGGGGCAGCTGGTGTTCCTGCAGGCGATGATGTTCGCCAAGCCGATTATCACCACGGAATCGGACACCGTGCGCAACTACATCGAATCGGGCAAAAACGGTCTGATCATTCCCAAACAGCGTGATGCGCTGCGGGACGCGGTTCGCCGGCTCTACGAGGATGAAGCGCTGTACCGCGGCATGGCAAAGGAGGGCAGATGCCGATTCTTGGAAAACTATTCTGTGGCAAGCATGGCGCGGCAAATTGGGTCAATCTGGCGGAAGCTGGACGAAAAGAAATGCTGAAAAAGGACATTCAACCGCGCCCGGCGTATCTGAAATGGGTGTATATCGGCATGATGACCATCGCCTTCTGGAATGGCGGGCTGGGGCTGCCGTGGTTCACGAAATATGTGCTGCAAGTCGGCGTGCTGGGCATGGCGCTGCTGTTTATGCTGGTGACGGGCGACTTCCGGCGGCTGAAAACCGTGGGACAGTTTGCGGTGATGTTCGGGCTGCCGTTTGTGATGATGGCGGCGCTGTCAATGCTGTACTGGGCATTGGATTTTCAGCAGCTCAACTACATGTCGCGCGGCTGCTCGACGATTCTCTACCATGTCATATCGCTCAGCGCGATGTGCAGCGCGGTGTACCTCTTCGGCCGCAGGAGCATTGATTATACGCTCTATGGCATGTGCGGCGCGAACTGCTGCATTGTGCTGGGATCCATCAAGGAGAACGGCATCGGGGCGTTTGTGACCGGGCTGATTGCGTTTGCAAAGTCCGGCGGCATTGACACGAACGCCGCCATCAAGGCGCTGGAAGTGCATGACCTGACGTTTGCCTTCGGGCTGATGCTGCTGTTCGCCCTGTGCTGCGAGCGAGGCAAAAAGCGCCTGATTTATGCTGCCTTATCGGGACTGTTCTTCTTTCTGGGTCTCAAACGCATCGCGCTGATTGGCTTAGTCGGCGTGTTTTTGATGGGCGAGTTCATCCGCAGGAGAAAACCGAAAGCCCAAAGCGTCCTGATTATCCTCATTTCCATTGGCGCCATTGTCATTTGCTTCGGGTATGTGTACCTGATTCAGTCGGGGCTGTTCAACGAAATCGTCCACGCGCTGGAAATTGACACGATGGGGCGCGACAGGCTCTATGCCGCGTTTCAGGAGGTTTACGATTTTTCCCCCAGCTTCCGAGGGTATGGCATTGGCTATGTTACACGCTATATCAGCATCATGACGGAAGCGGGCATTGGCGTATTCGGCACGCACAACTTCGGCGGAATGCACAATGATATTGTTACCATGTACATCGAGTTAGGCTTCTGGGGCTTCGCGTTCTGGATTTGGTACAGCTGGAATGGGCGCATTGTGTGGTGCCAGAAGGAGTTCGGGATGCAGACAGCCCTGCTGCTGCTGTACGAAACGATTTACGGCTTCATTACCTACGCCACCGACAACACGGTCTTCTACTGCTATATCAACACGGTCTTTATGCTGCTGCCGATTGCGATGGCGATTGGCGAGCAGGAACAAGGCGAGGAGAAAGGCAAGCATGAAAGAAAAGAACCGGAAACGAGCAAGGAGCGGCGTGTGGTCGCTTCTTGAGCGGATGCTGCAGGGTGTGTGGAGATACCGCCTGCTTTGCCTGCTGCTGATCATCGCGGCGATGGTGACCACCAGCGCCCTGATGCATCCGGGAAAGATGCAGTCGGCAACCGCCCTCATTGCCCTGAACTATGAGGAAGCGACAAGGGGACTTTATCCGAATCAGACGCGATTCAACATTTCGCTGCTCAAGTCTGATGAGGTGCTTTCGCGTGCGCTTGAAAAGGCGGGCGTAACGAACATGAAGCCCCTTGCGCTGGCGGAGCACATCAGCGTAAGCGCGTCAAGCGTCGGCGGCATGTCGATTGATTCTGGCAGCGCCAGCGCCTACAAGATTGCCACCACCTACACCGTCTCCTACAAGCGCAATGAGGAGCTGCCGGCAAGCATCAGCACCGGCGACATGCTCCAGCTGATTATCGAGGCGTATAAGGAAGCGTTCTACGAGAACTACACCTACGTCGATACGGCGCTCAATCCGAACTGGAATGAACTGGATGAACGGGAGTATGTGGAAATCGGCACATTCTTCGAGAAAGAAATCGGCAAAGTCAGCCGCTTTTTGAAGAGCCGCGCGAACGAGAACGGCACGTTCCGTTCCTCAGCCAACAACGAGACGTTTATCTCTTTGCAGAAGAAGACACAGAATTTCTCTAACATTGACCTTGAAAAGTACAACGCGTATGTGCGGCAGAGCGGGTTATCCAAAAATCGCGACCGCTATGTGTCCAAGCTGAAATATCAGAATCAGCTGCGCAACATTGAGTATCAGAAATTCATGAGCCACTATCAGAACCATCTTGCAACGATTGACATGTACGATTCCGCGCTGACAAGCGTTGTGCTGATTCCGACGCTGGATACGCAGGCAAACTTCTATATGTCGCGCACGAAGGTGGCGATTGACTATCAGGCAAGCTCCGCTGAGACGGAAAACTTCCATGCCCATGATACAAAGGAGAAAATCAAGGACAATGAGTACACCATCGAGAAGATGCTCGCGGAAGACGCCAATGCGGCGGAGAACATCGTCACGGCGGAGATGCTGATTGATACCATGAAGACCAAATTGGCGGATTTGATTGAACGCACAAATGTCATCAACCGCGAGTATGTCCGCTATAAGACGCGCAATTACCTTACCGTGTCCTATGAGCAGATGAGCGCGATGGATGAATACAGCATCAAGTGGTCGATCTTGATGGGCGGCGTGACGTTCTGCGTCTGCTGCGTGCTGTTGCTGGTGATTGAGGGCAGAAAAAAGCATGAAAAAGTTTAACATCATCCGCTACTTAAAGCGCTGGTGGCCGCTGATTGCGCTGATGTCCATCTTTGCCGGCGCGTTCTTCATGCGCTATGCCAGCAACAATCAGGCGTACACGGCGCAGGCCGTCATTAAGTACACCTACGACGCGGCGTCGGAGGGCTTGACCCCGAACGGCGAGCCGCTGGACGTTTCCGAAATCTTTTCCTCGACGGTCGTCAAGGAAGCGATTGAGCGCCTCGGCTATTCCGTCAATGTCGATACCATCCGTTCCGGCGGCACGGTGACGGGCATCACCCCTGCCGATGTGCAGACGCGGCAGGATGCGCTGGCGGAAAAAGGTGAAGAGGTGGAGGAATACTATCCGACAGAATACGTTGTCAAGCTGACCGTTGGCAGCAGCAGAAGCGCTGAGTTCGCGCGCTTGATGCTGGATGAAATTTTGAGCTGCTATTTTGCCAGCTTCGGGGAGAAATATGTGGATTACTCCACCATCCCCAACAACGCGGAAAACGTGCTGGCGGGCGGTTATGATTACATTGAGCAGGCGGAAATTCTCAGCAATTCGGTGGATGAGATTATCGCGCAGTTAGGCAACCGCCAAAGCGCTGCGCCGGATTTCACCTCGTCGCGCACGGGTCTGTCCGTCTCCGACCTGTTTGACGAATACAGCTATATCCAGTCGGTGCGGATTCCGTACCTGTTTTCGGAGATTTTGGGCGAAAGGCTGACGCAGAACCGCGAAATCCTGCTGAAAAAGTATCAGGAGCGGTATGCGAATTACATGCTGACAAGCGGCACCGATGGCGACAAGGTGGCAAGCGTCAAGGAAGTTATCGAAAGCTATGGCAATAAGAATAAGGAAGGCTCGCTGTACTATGCCGGAACGAACGGCACGGACACGAATGGGCAGAACGGCTTCGTGCTGGGCGACGTCTACGAAGAGTACGACGCGAACGGCAATATCAAAGACCGCACGACGGTCTACGACACGCTCATCAGCGACTATGTGACGCTGCTCAACCGCAAGTCCGACAGCCTGATTGATGCGGCGTACTGCCAGTACATCATCGACACCTTCTCCAAGGCGCCGGACGCGACGGAGAACACCGCCGAAGACCGCGCGTCGGTGGAGGCGGAAATCAGCGCGCTGCAAACCCGGCTGGATGACCTCTATCAGGTGCTGCTGGTGACGATGGAGGAGTACAACGAGTACATGGGCGCGGTGAACGTGGGCGTGCTGTCCACCACAGCGGTGAGCGCGCGCGTCAACGTCAAGCTGTACATGATGTTGGGCGTTGTCGTGTTCTTCATCCTCGGCGTCTGCGGCGCCATCCTGCTGGGGCGAATCCAGGACTTCGTGGAGTATCTGTTCTTCACCGAGCAGTCGCTGGAAATGCCGAACCGTACGGCGTGCGACCTGTACATCAAGAACAACACCGAGCGCGTGCTGGGCGACGACAACGTGTGCGTTGTGCTGGAGCTGACGAACCTGAGCCACATCAACAACGAGCTGGGGCGCGTGAAGGGCAACGAAGTGCTGCGCCGGTTCGCGGACTTCATCAAGGAAGCGTCCGCAACCTGCGGTACGGTGTATTACAACGGCGGCTGGCAGTTCATCGGCTTCTTTGAGCAGTGCCGCCGCGAGGACGCGGAGAGCTTTGCGGACTACATGCACCGCCTCGTGCACGCCTACAACGAGGAAAGCGGCGACGCGAAGATGGAATACAGCCTTGGCATGGCGGAAAGCCGCACCGCCAACGCCCATACGCTGCGTACCCTGCTGCGCGGCGCAATGATGGACCGCAGAAAGCAGGAGGACTAAGCCATGAAAAAGTGGAAAAAAGCGCTGCTGCATGTGCTGACCGTGCTGCTGGTGATGGCGGGCGTTTGCGGATACTTCCTCTTCCTGTATCCGCATGAGCAGGACTTTGTGGAAAGCTACTACAAAGTGCAGTCGGATAAGCTGACGAGCCATCTGCGGATTGTGCAGCTCTCCGACCTGCACCTGCGGGAGTTCGGCGAGAACAACTGCGATTTGGTGGCGCGGATTCGTGCCTTGAAGCCGGACATCATCGCCATCACGGGCGATATGAACGACAAGAAAAGCGACGACACGCACGTCGTGACGGACTTGTGCGCGCAGCTGGTGGAAATTGCCCCGGTGTACTATGTGCCGGGCAACCACGAGTGGCCGAAAATCGTGTTCGAGGGCAGCACACTCGCGTCGGATTTGGAAGCGTTGGGTGTGCACTTTCTGGCGGATAAGTACGAAACCGTGACCATCAGCAGCAATACGCTGCTCATCGGCGGCATTGCGGAAGCGCCGGTATCCTATGAGAAGTACGCCAGCGGATTTCTGGAGGATTTCGCCGCCCAGCCGGGCTACAAGATGCTGCTCGTCCACTATCCGGAATACTACGCGGAGGATACGGGCGCGCTGATTGGCAAGGACATCGACATGGCGCTCTGCGGCCACGCGCACGGCGGTCAGGTTCGCCTTCCGTTCCTCGGCGCGCTCTACACGCCGGATCAGGGCTTCCTGCCCGATTTGACCGAAGGCGTGCAGACGATTTCCGGCACGAAGGTCATCATCAGCCGCGGACTGGGGGACGACGTGGGGCAGATTCTGCCGCGCATCAATAATCCGCCGGAACTGGTGATTATTGACGCAAACTGGTATTGAGGCAGGGAGAAAACGAAGATGCTCCGAATTGGTGTGCTGAAAAAAGAATACTACTGCGAGAAGCGCAACGTCACCGACCGAGTAAACATGCACGAAAAGCGCGCGGAGTACGTCATCATCAAGGGCTACGACCTCCGCGCGTGCGCCGGGGTTGCGCTCGACAAGATGCGGAAGAAGCTGCGCATGAAGGGCGTTTCGCCGCTGCACTCCAACCGCCTTCGCGACTATTATCATCCCATTGTGTCGCCGAACGTGGATGTCATTCACACCTGCAACGTCGTCTGCGAGACGAAAAAGCCGTGGATGGCGACGTTCGAGGGCGCATTCCCTCTGGGGCAGCGCGAGCAGAATTTGCCAGAACAGCGGGCGTGGATGCAGCGCTGTTACCAGCAGATGGCAGCACCGTCGTGCAAGCGGCTGCTGGCGTTCTCGAACTGGGCGGCGGACTGCACCCGCGAGTGGATGCGGCGGAACAACTGCCAGCAGTACGACGAAATCAACAGCAAAATTGAGGTGCTGTATCCACCGCAGCCCGTGCAGTTGACGGCGGATGAGGTCATGGCGAAATTCCAAGACGTAAACAAAGAGTTACGATTCTTCTTCGTTGGTCGCGACTTCTATCGCAAGGGCATGTATGAGTGTCTGCTGGCGCTGAAAAAGCTGCGGGAGGCGTATCCCGTCCATTTGACCATCGTCAGCGGGCTGAAGCAGGAGTATGTCTACCGTGTGCCGAAGTACACAGCGCAGGAGGAAGCGGAGGTGCAGGGCATCATCCGCGACAATTCTGATTGGATAGAATATCACGAATCGCTGCCGAACGAGCAGGTGCTTGCACTCTGCAAGCGGGCACACATCGGTCTGCTGCCGACCTACCGTGATTCCTTCGGGTACAGCACGATTGAGATGCAGTCGTGCGGCTGCGTGGTGCTTTCGACGGACATTTTCGCCCTGCCGGAGCTGAATGACCTGGACATCGGCTACGTCTGCGCGATTCGCCATGCGGTGGATGCGCTGACGGATGGCAATGACGCGGCGGTTCAGGCGCTTCGTCCGCTGCTGGCGGCGCAATTGCAGGAGCAATTGACGCGCATTGTTGAGGAGCGCGGCAAGCTGGTGGACAAGGCGCAAATGGCGCTCGCACGGGTTGCGCAGCGGTACGACCCGGAGCGCCACGGCGAGCGGCTCTATGAACTGTATCAGGAGTGTGGAAAAAAGTGACGGATGCACAAAAACTCGTCAGCGTCATTATCCCGATTTACAAGGCGGAAAAGTATCTGCCGATGTGCGTGGACAGCGTGCTGAATCAGACATATCAGAACTTAGAGGTTATTCTGGTGGACGACGGTTCGCCGGACAACTGCCCCGCCATCTGCGACGAGTATGCCCAAAAGGACAAACGAATCCGTGTGCTCCACCAAAAAAACGCCGGGTTGTCAATGGCGCGCAATGCCGGATTGGACATCTGCACAGGCGACTATATCACCTTTGTGGACAGCGACGACGCGCTGCATATTGACTTCGTGGCGCGGCTGCTGGCAGCGTGTGAGGATAACAGTGCAGAAATTGCGATTGCGGACTTCAAGAAAGCGGCGGTAGCGGAATATCTGCCGAAAATTGCCGCACCGCTGGAGAATAAGCCTGTGCGCGTGGTGGATGGGCACGAGGCAAACATGATGCTTTACCGCAGGCCGGAATGGGTGCGAATGATTACCGCATGGGGAAAACTCTACCGCCGCAAGGTTTTTGCCTGTGAGCGCTTCCCGATTATCAAGCTGCACGAGGACGAAGCGCTGGTGTACAAGCTGCTGTACCGCTGTCAAAAGGTGGCTCTGGTGGATGAACTGCTGTATTTTTATACCGATAATCCGGACAGCATGATGGCGAACCGCTTCAAGCCGGAGCGCATGACGATGATTGAAATTCTTGACGAGCGCCTTGCGTTTTACCGCGAAAACGGCGAAACAGGCGACTTAATCCGCTTTACGCAAAACCGGCAGTTTATGTTTGCAGCGGCATATTACCGTCAGACGCTGCATTACGCGCCCAAAGAGTGGCGCTTCCGCCATCAGCTGCGCAAACGCCAGTGGCAAATCTACCGGGTGCTGATGAAGTCGGAATATCCGGCGGACAGAAAACGAGAATTGACCTGTATTATGCTGCTGCCGCTGCTGTTTCGCAAGCTACGGTTAGTGGAGCAGTGAAAACGGCAAAAAATACTTTTCCGCGGGCGGGAACAATCCGCCCGCCTTTTTCGTCTGTTAGAGTGCAGGGCAAAAGAAGCCCTGACATTTCCCCACAAGGAGAAACACGAATATGAAGAAGATGTTTGCAATCCTGATGGCGCTGCTGATGGCGGCGCTGCTGCTGCCCGCTTATGCCGAGGAAGGCGACGTGGCGGAAATCGCGGAAACCGCCGGGACGGTGCTGGAAATCGGCGAAGAATCCATCCTGCTGGAAACGCCCGAAGGGCAGCTGATTGAGGCGATTCTGACGGCGGACACCATCCGCGAGGGCAAGGAAATCGCGGTGGGCGACTTCATCCACGTCATGTACAACGGGCAGATGACCCGCTCCTACCCCGCGCAGGTGACGGCGCAGCACATTGGCTGCTACGTCCTCACGGGCACGGTCAGCGACATCACCGACGAGGGCTTCACCCTCACCACCGATGAGACGACTTACATCGTTCACGCGACGGCGGAACAGCTGGCGCAAATCACCGATGGCGCGGAAATCAACGTGTATTTCAGCGGCGTGATTGCGATGAGCCTGCCGGGGCAGATCAGCGCCGAGCAGATTACCGCGGTGGAGGAGGAAGCCGTCCTCACCGGCACGGTCGTCGAGGCGTACATCACCATGGAAACCGCGGATGGTCAGCAGATTCAGGTCAACCTGACCTCCCTGACGCAACTGCCGGACGGCATTCCGGACTTGGGCGACACGGTTCGCGTGACCTACAATGGGCAGATGACCAGCTCCATCCCCGCGCAGGTGACGGCGGATACGGTTGATATTGCCGTGACCATCGACGAACTGGCGGGCGAAATTGTCGAAATCACGGGCGACGGCATCCTCCTCCAGACGAAGGACATGCAGGTGCTGGTCAACGTGGACGAGGGCACGGTCTACGAGACGGACGGCGAACTCGCGGTGGGCGACTACATCCACGTCCTCTACGACGGCATCATGACCCGCTCGCTGCCGGCGCAGGTGTACGCGCAGAAAATCGGCTGCTACAAGACCACCGGCACGGTCAGCGAACTGACGGAATCCGGCTTCCTGCTGACGACGGAAACCGACGTGGTGCAAGTCAACGCGGACGCGGCGCTGCTGGACGGCATGGAGAACGGCATGACCGTGACGGTCTACTCCAACGGCGCGATGACGATGAGCCTGCCGGGGCAAATCAGCGCGGAAAAGATTGTCAAGGCGGAGTAATTGCATATTGAAAAACGGCGCTCGGCAGGGGAGAAATCCCGCTGAGCGCCGTTTTCTGTCAGTCCTCCGGAATATTGATGCACGCGCCTTGCTTGAAGTCGCTCGGCGCAAGGCACGGATTTGCCCGCAGCAGCGCCGACAGCGACACGTTCAGCAACAGCGCCGTCGTCTCCATCGTCTCGTCCTTGTCCAGCGTGTATGTGTTGCCCGGCGGGCACGCCTGATTTTCCGGCACGCACAGCACCTGCCCTGCCTGCAGCGCGTCCAGGTTCACATCCGGATTCGCGGTTTCCAGCGTATGGCGGTTGACGTCCTTTTTCAGCTGCACATCCGCCGCCGTTTCGCCCTGCAGCACCGTGTAGCGGTCAATCTCCGGGCAAAAGCTGATGTCAGGCGTTTCGCCGCCGGGGGTCGCGGGGGCGTTCATGTCGGCGGCGGGGGTATCCAGCGCGTCGTTCGTCGTGGTGTCAGAGACGTCGGGGGTGGTCGGCGCCGTGATGTTGGTATCGGGCGTTTCCGCCGCCGCGCCGGGGATGCACAGCACGTCGCCCACCATCAGCCGCGCCGGGTTGATGTCGCTGTTCGCCTCCAGCAGATCCTTCAGCGGCACGCCCAGGCGATGCGCAATCAGGTAGAAGCTGTCCCCACGGCGGACGGTGTACTCATACGCGCACGTTTGACTTGTTGTCTGCGACATAAACTTTCTCCTCCTCGTTCAAGAGTCGGTTCAGTCTATGCGCGGGAAGCGGCGTTATGCCTGCAAAATCAGATTCGTGACCTCTTCCATGCGGCGAATGTCGCCCGTCAGCACCGCGCCGACCAGCTTTCCGCCTGCGGAATAGTACCGCGCGCCGGGCATTTCGCCGATTTCGTACGCGATATTCGCCTGACGGCCCGCATCGCCGAACGCAAACAGCTCCGTGCCGAAGCCGTGGAAGATGAGCGGACGTGGCAGCGCCTGATACGCCGCGTCGCCGCCCGCCGCGTTGATGCCCGCGATGCGCCCCATATCCGCCGCTTCCGTCCACAGCGCGTAGCTCACGCCCATCGACGCGCAGTCGCCCGCCGCGTACACGTCCGGAAGGTTCGTGCGCATGTGGTCATCGACGGTGATGTGGCGCTCGGCCGCAATGCCCGCGTCCTTGGCGAGGCGGATATTTGCCCGTACGCCCGCAGACACGATGACCAGCTCCGCCGGAACGCGCGTGCCGTCCACGAGGGTGACGCCGGATGCGTCGATGCGCGCGGAATCCGCGTTTTTCAGCAGCTTCACGCCTTTGCCCGCCATGGCGGATTCAAGGTGCTGCGCCGCCTGCGCGTCAATCTGCCGCTTCATCAACTGATCGCCGTGCTCCAGCACGGTCACAGACAGCCTTGCTTCCGCCAAGGACGATGCCGCTTCCAGCCCCAGCACGCCGCCGCCGATAACCGCCGCGTTTTTTGCCGTTTTCGCGATTTCCCGCACGCGCGCCACGTCGTCAAAGGTTCGCACGGCGACGACGTTCGCGCCGTCCGCGCCCGGAATCGGCGGCACAAAGCAGCTTGCGCCTGTCGCCAGAATGAGGGAATCCCAATGGAAGGGGGTACCGCCCGCCACGAGCGTTTTTTGGGCGGGGTCGATGGCAGTCACGGTTCGCCCGGTAAGGACGACAATATCCTTTTCGTCATACCACGCGGCGGATTCAACCGCCAAATCCTGCGCCGTCACCTTGCCCATGAGCTGCTTGGTGAGCATCGGGCGGCTGTAGGGAAGGAAATTCTCGGCGGAAATGAGGACAATCAGCGCGTCCCGCTGGGTGCTTCGGGCGGATTTTGCCGCTTCGAGGGCGGCGATGCCTCCGCCGATGATGAAGATTTTTTTCATGTGTTTATACCCTCTTGCTTTCTTTATGGTGATTGTTTGTGCGGGAATTTCGCTCCTGCGGGAGCGACCAAAGGGCTTTCCGTTCGCCCTTTGGAAACCTTCGGTGCCCCTTCGGATGTTGCTTGATTGGTATTGGAAGTTTTTTAGTTTGTGTACCTTTCGTTCTTCCAATAAACATAACCATATAGTAACATGGGAGTGCGCTGCGAAGGGGTCAAGGGGGCGACCGCAAAGCCCCCTTGTCGCCTCCGCAGAGGCGAAACCTCTTGCAACAAAAGTATACGCTGCTTTGCTTATAACTGAAACAAAGCAGCGTAAAAACATCAGAACAAGCCCACAATTTCGCCGTTTTCGTCCACATCAATCGCTTCGGCGGCAGGCACCTTCGGCAGCCCCGGCATGGCGATAATATCCCCCGCGAACGCCACCACAAAGCCCGCGCCCGCGTTCAGCCGCACTTGCCGAATGTGCAGCGTGTGACCCACCGGCGCGCCCAGCAGCTTCGCATCATCGGAGAAGGAATACTGCGTTTTTGCAATGCAAACTGGGCATTCGCGCCAGCCTTCGTCCTCCAGCTTTTGCAGCTGCTTCAGTACGCTGCCGGCGAATTCCACCTTCGCCGCGCCGTAGATGCGCGTCGCAATCGCCTCGATTTTCTCCTTCAGCGGCAGGGTGATGTCGTAGGTGTAGCACGGCTCGGACTTCGGCGCGCTGTCCACAATGCCGCACACCCGCGCCGCCAGCTCCTTTACGCCGTCGCCGCCCTTTGCCCAGCCGTCGCAAAGCTCCACCGGCGCGCCCGCATCCGCGCACGCCTGACGCAGCAGCGCCATTTCCGCCTCCGTGTCGCTGACGAAGCGGTTCAGCGCGACGACGACCGGGCGCTTCCACACATTGCGGATGTGGTCGATGTGCGCCAGCAGGTTCGGCAAGCCCTTGCGCAGCGCCTCGACATTCTCGTGCGACAAGTCCGCCTTCGGGCAGCCGCCGTGGGATTTCAGCGCGCGTACCGTCGCCACCAGCACCACCGCGTCCGGGAAAATGCCGCTCATCCGGCACTTGATGTCCATGAACTTCTCTGCGCCGAGGTCAGCGCCGAAGCCTGCTTCGGTCACGACGTAATCCGCCAGACGCATTGCCGTCGTCGTCGCAATCACGGAGTTGCAGCCGTGGGCGATATTCGCGAACGGGCCGCCGTGCATCAGGCAGGGCGTGCCGTCAATGGTCTGCACGAGGTTGGGCTGAAGCGCGTCGCGCAGGAGCGCCGTCATGGCGCCCGCCGCGTGCAAATCACCCGCCGTAACGGGCTTGCCGCTGTACGTCCGCGCGACTTGCAGGCGGGATAAACGCGCTTTCAAGTCCTGCAAATCCTTCGCCAGGCAGAAAACCGCCATCACTTCGCTTGCGGCGGTGATGTCGAAGCCGTCCTCGCGGGGGGTGCCGTTGGGCTTGCCGCCCAGCCCGCTGACGATGGCGCGCAATTGCCGGTCGTTGACGTCCAGACAGCGCCGCCACGTCACCTGACGCGGGTCAATGCCCAGCGCGTTGCCCTGCTGGATGTGGTTGTCCACCATCGCGGCAAGCAGGTTGTTCGCGGCGGTGATGGCGTGCAAATCGCCCGTGAAGTGCAGGTTAATCTGCTCCATCGGCAGCACCTGCGCCCTGCCGCCGCCTGCCGCGCCGCCCTTCATGCCGAACACCGGGCCGAGCGACGGTTCGCGCAGCGCCAGCATCGCCTTTTTGCCGATTTTCGTCATGCCGTCCGCCAAGCCGACGGAAACGGTCGTTTTGCCCTCGCCCGCGGGGGTCGGGTTGATGGCGGTGACGAGAATGAGCTTGGCGCGCATCTCGCTGCCCACGCCTAACTGCATGGGGTCAACCTTCGCGATATACTGCCCATAGGGGCTGATGGCGCCCTCGGGAATGCCCGCTTTTTCCGCAATCTCCTGAATCCGCTTCGGCTGTGCCGCCTGTGCAATCTCCAAATCCGTCGGCATGATGATGATCCTCCTGATTTTTTCCGCATGAAATTCAGCTATCCTACATTATTATACTGAATAATGCCGTACATTGCAACAGTAAATCCGCAAAAAGTTTCGGATTATTCGCCGCGAAAATCATCCGCGTGAGATGCAAAAAAGTCGAAGTACGTCCGCACGGCGGGCAGCTCCGTCCACTTGCGGCGGACGATCGGGTCAGCATCCAAATCGTAGATGCGCGCGCCCCGCATCGCCAGCAGGAATGGCGAGTGCGTGGCAATGATGAACTGACAGCCGTAGAAACGCGCGGAATCCTCCAGAAACCGCATGAGTTCCAGCTGCCGTTCGGGCGATAGGCTGTTTTCCGGCTCGTCAAGCAGGTATAATCCGCCGTCGCCGATGCGGCTGGTGAAACAGAACATCGCGCTTTCGCCGTTCGACTGCTCGCGGATGTTGCCGCCCATCTGCTTGCGGACGTAGGCGGATTGCGTCGAACGTCGCGCCAAATTCACGCGCTTGAGCTGGTCGTAATCCGCCATCGTGCGGAACGCCTGCGTCACCTGCCGGTCAGCAGCGTACTGCCGGAACATGTCCTCCCGCTGCGCGTCGATGCCCTCATTGAGCGCGCGCAGGTTCAGCATGTAGTCAAACACGTCGTCCGAGGTGATAATCCGGCTTTCAGGCGGCAGATTGCCCTGCACTTCCGCGTCGCACAGGGCGACATACTCCTCGAAAAACGTCGAGCGATTATACCGCGCATCCCGCGTCAGCGCCAGCTTGTCCGCCATCACATTCAGCATGGTGGATTTGCCCGACCCGTTGCCGCCATAGAGGATGGTGACGGCATCCATCGTCAGCACCGTCGGGTCGAAGCGGCACAGCACGCCGAACGGATACGCCGTGTTGTAGCACTGCCGCCGCGCGCCGTGGAAGTTGAAAGACTCCCGCTCCTGACTGGGAAACGTGAAGCTGCGCAGATACAGCATCATCAGCACCTCCTTTGCGGATAGTATACCGTCATCCGCAAAAAATTGCAAGCGAAAAGGGGACTGCCCGCCCGGACAATCCCCCCCGCTCATTTCGCCTCCGCGAAGTATTCCAGCGCCTCGCGAACATCCGCAATCAGCCCGTGCCGCGCCAGCACCTGCGCCAAGATGCCGAACTGGTCGAGCGTCAGCCGCCAGCGCATCGTCTCCTGCACGCGCGGACGCGTGCTGGTCTCCATCGCGTACCCATACGCCCGCACCGCCGTTTCCAGTGCGCCAATCATCGGGTACTGCGCCCGCAGTTCCCGGTCAAGCGCATCGCAATTCTGATACCAAGCCTGTGTGCTGCACACGTCGTCGGGCATCTCCTCTCGCATCCGCCGCACCTGCTGCCAATCGCACCGCGCCGCCATTTCTCCCGGCGTCAGCAGAAGCTCCTCTGCCTGCCGTTCCCTCTGCCGCTGAAACGTAACCACCTGCATTCCTCCCTTCATCATAAGGTATGCGGGAGAATGCGCAAAAAGAATGCGCCGGACGGAATTTCTGCGGAAAAAAATTGCAGAAAAATATCGGAAAAGTCCGGAAACCCCTTGACGAAAACAAGAAAAGCAACTATGATAATACATGTGTGCTTTGCGTCAAAGTAAAGGGGGGGAAGGTGGATGTATATGGTCGATTACGAGGGTACTATGCCCATTTTTGCCTACGCCTACCTGACCCACGACCGCCGCTGGACAGGCCCGCGCGCCTACCGCATCACCATCTATCAGGACGACACGCTGATGTGCTGGACACCGATTTCTTCTATCTTGTGCCGGGAACGGCGGCAAAGCTGACCGTGCAGATTGAACACGAGGGCTGGTGGATGGGCACGGTTCCGCTGCTGATTCAGGCGGATTCCAAGCCGCATAGCACGAGCATGTTCGGGTTTTCGGGGCATCCGATGTTCCGCTGCGAGGATTTAGGGAACATGATTGCGCGTGATTTCGGCAGCCACCGCGGGCAGCTGGCGCGTGGATTGTATTTTATGCTGGAAAACACGGCGATTCTGCTGCGGCAGAGTAATTTGATATTGAAGCTGGATAGTTTCGAGTGGGACTGGGCGAAGGCGCAGATATTTACGCCGGCATACGCACCGCCGGAGACGACCGCGCCGACGGTTCCGCAGAAGGAAAATGTCGGTTAAGGGCAAAAAAGCCGCTTAGCCCCAAAAGCAAGGATAACGCGCTCAAGCCGGGGCGCAGCCGAAAGGGTCAAGGGGCAATTGCCCCTTGCAGGGTCAAGGGACAGCGTCCCTTGTGGGGTTTGGGGCAACGCCCCAACTCTTACGCGGGCGACCAGTATGCAAACGTCTCCAACAAAGGCGCAGGCAGCGAAGCGTCCCTGCCAGTAACTAAAAAGCCTTTCAATACAGCTTAAGCAGCATGGAGGGCGACCGCCGAAGGAGTCCAGAGGGCGATCGGAAAGCCCTCTGGAAGCTGCTATCATTACCAGTATGATAGGAAAGTCAATTTTGGCTAAAAAAAATCAGCAATCTTTTCATGATACAGGGGATTTTCGCCTCTGCGGAGGCGACAAGGGGGCTTTCCGATCGCCCCCTTGACCACTTCGGGCTGCACACTACCATACTTGATTTGGTATGTTGCAGAGAAGTTTGAAAATCAGCAGTATTCGCTTCGGCGCACCCAATCTGCGCTCAATCGGCGCATACTGCTTTTTTATTCGCAAGCAAATCAGCATAAGGAGGAGAAAAGAGATGGGTGAACGTTCGATTCAGGAGAAGTATCAGGCGTGGCGGAAGTGCCCCGGCATGAATGAGGAGCTGCACAATCAGCTCAAAGCCATGTCGCCGGATGAACTGAATGACAGCTTCTATCGTTCGCTGGCGTTCGGCACGGGCGGGCTGCGCGGGGTTTTAGGCGCGGGCGAAAACCGCATGAACCTCTACACCGTGTCCAAGGCGACGCGCGGGCTGGGACGTTACCTGCTGGAGACGTGCGAGAAGCCGTCCTGCGCCGTCAGCTGCGACAGCCGCATCCATAGCCGCGATTTTGCCGAGCTGACCGCCGCGACGCTGGCGGAAATGGGCATCCGCGTCTACCTCTACCGCACGCTCATGCCGACCCCCATGCTGTCCTACGCTGTGCGCCACCTGCACACCAGCGCGGGCGTGATGGTGACGGCGAGCCATAATCCCGCGAAATTCAACGGCTATAAGGTCTATGGCGCGGATGGCTGCCAGATTACGATTGAAGCCGCCGACCGCATCTATTCCTTCATCAGCGCCGAACAGACGCTCCAGCCCTCCCTGCCGAGCTTCCAGAAGTACCTCGATAACGGCATGGTCAGCTACATCGACGACGAAACCATTGAGAGCTATTACCAGATGATTAACGGCCTGCGCATCGCCCACACCGACGAGCGCCTGCACATCGTCTACAGCCCGCTCAACGGCACGGGCAATGTGCCGGTGCGCGAAATGCTGAAGCGCATGGGCAATATCGACGTGGATGTCGTCGCGGAGCAGGAAATGCCCGACGGCCATTTCCCGACCTGCCCGTACCCGAACCCTGAAATCCGCGAGGCGATGAAGCTGGCGATTGAAAAGACCATTGCCACCGGGGCGGATATGTGCGTCGCCACCGACCCCGACTGCGACCGCATCGGCGCGGGCGTGCGGCAGGGCGATACCGTCACGCTGATTTCCGGCAACGATATGGGCGTGCTGCTGCTGGACTATGTGTGCAGCCACCGCAAGGCGCAGAAGGGCGAACTGCCGCCCGTCGCCGTCAAGACCATCGTGACCACCGAGATGGCTGTGCCGATTTGCAAGAAGTACGGCGTGGAGCTGCGCAACGTGCTCACCGGCTTCAAGTTCATCGGCGAGCAGATTGGGCTGCTGGAAAAGGAAGGCCACACCGAGCGCTACATCTTCGGCTTCGAGGAAAGCTATGGCTACCTGTCCGGCACGTCCGTGCGCGATAAGGACGCCGTCAACGCGGCAGTGCTGGTTTGCGAAATGGCGGCGAATTACAAGGCGCAGGGCTTGACGCTGCTGGACAAGCTGGAGCAGCTGCGCGAGGAGTTCGGCTTCTATGCCCAGCGCCTGCTGACTTTCCAGTACGAGGGCGAATCCGGCGCGGCGAAGATGGCGGACATCATGCGCAAGCTCCGCGCCCCGCTGAACACCTTCGCGGACGCGCATTTCCCGACCGCGACCCGCATCGACTACCAGAACGATGAAACGGGTCTGCCCAAGAGCGACGTGCTGTCCTTCGCGCTGGCGGATGGCAGCAAGATTATCGTCCGCCCCTCCGGCACGGAGCCGAAGCTGAAAGCCTACCTCTTCGCGCGCGGCGAAAATCAGGCAGCCGCCGAAAAGGTGCTGGATGAACTTGAAACGCTGATGAACGGGTATTGCAAGGAGTAATACTATTTCCAGATTCACCTGCGCCATCTGCTTGCGCCTTTTCCATTCTGGAAAT
>ENA-UEQS01000859-UEQS01000859.1-human-gut-metagenome-genome-assembly--contig:-NODE-859-length-21436-cov-10.730137_pt1 | contig 21436 bp, 16 predicted proteins | sample MGYA00242953_ERZ507953 | MGnify/ENA primary metagenome ERZ507953 (study PRJEB26167, sample SAMN06115474) | human gut metagenome | host: Homo sapiens | place: China:Jiangsu | collected 2016-07-06...
TTTACTTCAAATAATACCATATAGGAGCTTTGTTGTCAAGAGGCTGTATGTCTAAAACACCCGGCGAGTTTTTCATAGCCTGCGCTTTTTGTGTTCTTTCCGCCCGAAAGCATTGACGCACCGCGCCGAATCCTGTATCATGAAGCTGTTCATTCGGCTGTTTCTGCCCGTTTGGGCATTGTGCATATTATGAAAGGAGTCCTTTCTTCATGGCGATGAATCTGACCCAGAAAATCCTGTCCGCGCACCTGCTCAGCGGCGAGCTGGTTCCCGGCTCGGAAATCTCCATCCGCATTGACCAGACGCTGACGCAGGATTCCACCGGTACGATGGCGTACCTGCAATTCGAGGCGATGGGCGTTAAGCGTGTCAAGACAAAGAAGTCCGTGGCGTACATTGACCATAACACGCTGCAAACTGGCTTTGAAAATGCGGATGACCACTACTACATCCAAACGGTGACGAAAAAGCATGGCATTTACTGCTCTAAGCCCGGCAACGGTATCTGCCATCAGGTGCAGCTGGAGCGCTTCGGCGTGCCGGGCTACACGCTGCTCGGCTCGGACAGCCATACGCCCACGGGCGGCGGTATTGGGATGCTTGCCATCGGCGCGGGCGGACTGGATGTTGCGGTCGCGATGGGCGGCGGCGCGTATTATCTGGCGTGCCCGCGTGTCGTCGGCGTGCGCCTGCATGGCAAGCTGTCCTACGGCGTTGCGGCGAAGGACATTATTCTGGAAGTCCTGCGCCGGCTGACCGTCAAGGGCGGCGTCGGCAAGGTGATGGAGTACATCGGCGACGGCGTGAAAACGTTGAGTGTCCCGGAGCGTGCGACGATTACGAACATGGGCGCGGAACTCGGCGCAACGACCTCCATCTTCCCGTCGGATGAAGTCACCCATGCGTTCCTCAAAGCGCAGCAGCGTGAGCAGGACTTCGTGCCGCTGTCCGCAGACCCGGATGCGGCGTATGACGAAATCCTCGACATTGATTTGACCGCGCTTGAGCCGCTCGTCGCGAAGCCCCATATGCCTGACATCGTGGAAACCGTCAAGCAGTGCGGCCCGATTAAGGTCGATCAGGTGTTTATCGGTTCCTGCACGAACTCTTCCTATACCGACATGATGCGCGTCGCCCGGATTTTGAAGGGCAAGACTGTGCACCCGGACGTAAGCCTGGTCATCGGCCCCGGATCGAAGCAGGTGCTGACGATGCTGGCGCGCAACGGCGCTTTGGCGGACATGATTGCGGCGGGCGCGCGCATTCTGGAATCCGCTTGCGGGCCGTGCATCGGCATGGGGCAGTCGCCGCGCACGAACGCCGTCTCCGTTCGCACGAACAACCGCAATTTCTACGGCCGCAGCGGCACCAAATCCGCCGGCATTTACCTGGTCTCCTGCGAGACGGCGGCTGTCACGGCGCTGACTGGCGTGCTGACGGATCCGCGCTGCCTTGACATTGACCTCGATATCCCGATGCCGGAGACGTACACCGTCAACGACAATCTGGTCATCCCTCCGGTCGCGCCGGGCGAAGAGGACACGGTGGAGGTTGTCCGCGGCCCGAACATTCAGCCCTTCCCGTTGGGCAAGCCGCTGGCGGATGCCATTTCCGGCAAGGTGCTGCTGAAGATGGAGGACAACATCACCACCGACCACATTGCGCCGTCGGATGCGAAGCTCCTTCCGTTCCGCTCGAACGTGCCGTACTTGTCGGACTTCTGCCTGACCCCCGTGGACGCGACGTTCCCGGCGCGCGCGAAGAAGGAAGGCGGCGGCATCCTTGTTGCGGGCATGAACTACGGGCAAGGGTCGAGCCGCGAACACGCCGCGCTTGTCCCGCTGTATCTGGGCATCCGCGCCGTCGTCGCGAAGTCGTTCGCCCGCATCCATCAGGCGAACCTTATCAACAATGGCATTCTTCCGCTGACGTTCCAGAATGAGGCGGATTACGACCGCATCGCGCAGGGCGACACGCTGAGCCTGCCGAACGTCCGCGAGACGGTGGAAAGCGGCAGCGACACGTTTGTGCTGCACAACGACACGAAGGACGAGGATTACATTGTGCTGATGCCGCTGACCGCGCGCCAGCAGGGCTGCATCCTCTATGGCGGACTGCTGAATTATACAAGAGAGAGCGCAAAGACGGAATAAGATAAGTGTCCCCCGGAGGCATGAGCTTCCGGGGGATTTTGCGTTATTATTTCAGGGGGAATGGAGAGACTTGCGAAAATCTGCTGCTTTTGCTACAATCAAGGGGAAGGAGGCTGCCCTGATGAAAAATATCAAGTACACCGTCACGCATCCTATCTTTGTGTTCATGAAGAAGCATTTTTGCCCGCACTGCAAGGCAGCACTCACAGTGGAAACGGCGCATCATTTGGTGAACTCCTGTTCCGAAGAAGCAAAGAACTACGATTTTTCCACGGAAGACGGCAGGATGATCGGCACAGTTGACTTCCGCAATCCGTATTTTGCCTGCCCGAACTGCCATGCGGAGTTTTCGGTGGAAGAATTGTGGAAAATGGAGAAGGGAAAAAGGGCAAGCAGATAACGCAGGTGAATTGAAAAAATCGTATGAAGCACAAAACAGCCGGGGACTGCCTTGCCAGCAATCCCCGGCTTTCGTAATTCCTATGAATTTTTATACTATTTCCAGATAAGAATGCGCCAAGATGCGCCGCGAATTTTTCATTCTGGCTAACGTGAATGAAACGCAGCGTAGCAGCGCTACGCTAAGTGGAATGAGCGGACGCCAGAAGGGAAAAGGCGCAAGCAGATGGCGCAGGTGAATCTGGAAATAGTATTACTTAACTTCCAGCAGGTTCTTGCATTCCGCGAACGCGCGGCGGCCAATGATTTCAATCGTCGCGGGCAGGGTTACGCTCTTGAGCTTCGTGTTGCTCTCGAACGCCTGCGCGCCGATTTCCACCACCGGCAGACCCGCCACCGTGTTCGGAACGGTCAGCGTCGATGCCGTGCCGTTGTACTTGACGACCACAATGCCCGTTGAGTCGTCACGAACCGCGAACACGAAGTCGCCTGTCACGGTGAATGCCTTGTTGACAGATTCGAGCTCCGTATTGCCGGACAGCGCCTTAATCGTGATGGTGTAGTCGCCCGGCTGCAGCAGCTTCAGACCCGGCACCGTGTAGTTCAGCGCCGCCGTTTCGCCCAGCAGCGCAGCTGTGCCGTCGGGCGTGGTCAGCAGCAGCTGATACTTCGTTGCGCCGCCAGCAGCCGTCCACGTCACCGTCAGGTCCTCGCCCTGCTTCGCGGCAGGAACGGTCACAGTCAGCGGATCGTCGGTCACATACAGCGTCAGGGACTGCGCCGGAGAAAGCTCGCCAGCGGTCGTTCCGTAGTAGGGCTTGAACTGAATCGTGCGGACACCGTTGCCGCTGCCCAGCGAAGCGAAGGCGCGCTCGATAACCGTCACATCGCCAGTCGTCGGGTAGCTGGTATTTGCCTTGCCGTCCACATACAGGACGACCTTCGTCGCGTTCTTGGTGTTGACCGTGAACGTCACCGGCACATTCAGCTTCACGCGGCTGGGATTCATGGTGAAGTTGACGACTTCCGGCTTGTTGACCACGGTCGTCGTCAGTGTAATCGTGTACGCCTTAAACTTTTCGCCCGCCGTCGTGCCGTTGTAAGGCTGGAACTGAATCGTACGGACGCCGCCATTATTCCCCAGCGACGAGAACGACATCGTGAACTCGTACTTCGACATGCTGGTCGTTACGTCCTCAAAGCGGCGGTTCACCTGCCCGTCGACATACATCAGCAGCTTCGTTGCGTTGTCCAGATAAACAGTGAATTTAATCTGCTCGCCCAGCACCGCGGTCGTCTTGTCAATCTTGACATTCGCAATCACGGGGGCAGCAGACGAACCGCTCGTCAGGGAAATGGTGGTTGCGGAGGTCTTGTCGCCGCCGACCGCGCCGTTGTAGGCTTGGAACGCAATGGTACGCTTGCCCCCGTTGTTCCCCAGCGAAGAGAACGCCATGGTGAAGGTGTATTCCGTCATATCAGGGGTGATGTTCTCGAAGCGGCGGTTGACACTGCCGTCGATGTACATCAGCACCTTCGTGGCGTTCTTGATGCGCAGGGTGAAGGTGATATTTTCGCCCAGCGTCGCGTTCGGATTGCTGATTTTCAGCAGCTCAACCCGCGGCTTGTTCGCCACGCTGATGGTAATCGTCTTGGTGTCGGACATAGCGCCGGGCGTGCTGCCATTGTAGGGCTGGAACGCCACCGTGCGCACGCCGCCGTTTGAACCGAGCGTCGAGAAGGACATCTGGAACGTCGTTGCGCCGTCCTTCACGTCGTAGATGTAGCGGTTCAGCTTGCCATCAATGTAGACACGCATCTTCGTCGTGTTCTTGGTGTTGATGGTGAAGGTGATGGTTTCGTTCAAATCAACCGTGGATTTGTTCAAACTCCAGCTGGTCACGGTCGGCTTGTTCGGGCTTTCGTTTGCGACAGTCACAACACGTTCGGAGGTCTTTTCACCCGCCGTCGTGCCGTTATAGGCTTGGAACGCAATGGCGCGCTTGCCCCCATTGCTTCCCAGCGACGAGAAGGACATGGTGAAGGTGTATTCCGTCATATCGGGGGTGATATTCTCGAAGCGGCGGTTGACACTGCCGTCGATGTACATCAGCACCTTCGTGGCGTTCTTGATGCTCAGGGTGAAGGTGATGTTCTCGCCCAGACCCACGGTCGTCTTGTCGATATTCTTTACCGTTACCTGCGGCTTGACAGACGGCTTTGTCAGCGTAATCGTCTGTTCAGCGGACTTTTCGCCGGGCGTATTGCCGTTGTAGGCTTGGAACGCGATGGTGCGCTTGCCCCCCTTGCTCCCCATCGAGGAGAAGGCCATGGTAAGCGTCGACGTGTCAGTGGGCACGTCGTAGATGTAGCGGTTGACGCTGCCGTCAATGTACATCAAAATCTTGGTGGCGTTCTTCGTGTGGATGGTGAAGGTGATATTCTCGCCCAGCTCCGCCGTCGCCTTGTCCATTTCGAACGTCGGTTTGCCCGGAATAATCACATCCGCGCGGTCGATGTTTTCGAGGTCATCCGGCACGTCCGTAGGCGCGGGGGTCGACGCGGGTTCCTCGGTCGGCACGACAACAGGCTCTTCAGTCGGCACGACAGCGGGTTCCTCGGTCGGCTCAACAGCGGGTTCCTCGGTCGGCACGACAGCAGGTTCCTCAGTCGGCTCAACAGCGGGCTCTTCCGTCGGCACGACAACAGGCTCTTCGGTCGGCACGACAACAGGCTCTTCAGTCGGCACGGCAACAGGCTCTTCGGTCGGCACGACAGCGGGCTCTTCGGTCGGCTCAACAACGGGTTCTTCCGTCGGCTCAACAACGGGTTCTTCCGTCGGCTCAACTACAGGCTCTTCGGTCGGCACGGGCGTGGGTGCAGGGGTCGGCACGGGTTCTTCCGTCGCAGCCGCAAGCACCAGCAGGGCACTGGGCATTTCCACGCCGCTCGCGAAAACACCGGTGTGACGTTGATTCTCAACGCCCTCTTCCGGCACAGGATGCACTGCATCCGCCGCCAGATAGCCATATGCAACGCCAGCCGTCTGGTCATACACGCAGACGGAAATCCGTTCATTCAGCTGACCCTTCTGCGGACGATGCGTCACATACACTACGCCAGTTACCTGACCAACCAGCTCATCGCCCGTCGGATTCAGGTACAGCTGTGCGCTGCTGAACGTCGCGGCAAAGCCGGAGTCAAAGAACTCGTTATCCAGCACGGAGCGGCTGTAATCTACGGCTGCTTCGTCCACGATTTCGGGCGCTTCCGTTATCTCGGGAACATCCGTCGTTTCGGGGATTTCCGTTGCTTCGGGAACATCCGTCGCTTCGGGGATTTCCGTTGCTTCGGGAACATCCGTCGCTTCGGGGATTTCCGTTGCTTCGGGAACATCCGTCACTTCGGGTGCTTCCGTTGCTTCGGGAACATCCGTCACTTCCGGTGCTTCCGTCGGCACGACCTCAACCGTTTCCGTCGGCGGAGTTTCCGGCTCTTCTGCAGCCGCCGTCAGCACTGTTCCCATACTGCCCGTCACCATGAATACAGCCAGCAGGAAAGACAATGCCTTTCGCATCCACTTTTTGTCCTTCATCGTCCTCACTCCTTGTTCCGTGCAATCTTCCGGCACGACGTATGGTTGTGCCAGTGGCAAGAGACTGCTGCTTTCCATTTTCTTTTCGCGGCGAGCTGCAGTGCTTCCGGTGGATATAGCAATCTCTTTCCCAATTCCAGCTATATTGTAACAAATTACAAGTCGGCTGTCAATACTTACCGCGCAGAAAGCCGCATTTTATACGAAAATCAAGGCACTTTCTCTGCATCTGTCTCTCGGAACTGATTTTTCCATTGCCGAATTGCCGTGGTCGGCAAATCAATTTGCGTCTCCCATGCGGAACAGATGCGCTCCTCCAGCACATCCAAATTTCCGCCGCGGGGCAGGACGGGCAGATTCGTGTCCTTCGCAATTTCACTTGCGCGGTTGTCTACCGCCAGAATCAGGCTTCGGCAGCCCATGTTCATTGCGTGGATGCCGCCGTGCAGCCGCGTGCCAACGTAGTCAATCCCGCCTGATGCCAAAAGCGCTGTGTAATCTCGCAGATTCGGCTGAATCAGGTGCAAATTCTGCGTCACGCGCGCATCCATTTGGCGCAGGCAGGCGTAGTCCTCAACTGCTTGCAGCCACACATACACCTCGCGATAGTGCTTTTGCAGCATGGTCAGCATCTGCGCATCCTGCTCCGGGCTGCTGCGGTAGTCTGTCAGCGTTGTCACGACGCGCTCCGCCTTGTGCGTCGGAATCTGCGCGCATTTGTCGGCTGTCAGCCCCCACATTGTCGGACACGCCGTATTCAGCACGTTCGTGATACCCAGCTTCAGCAGGCGCTGGCGCGTGTATTCGTCGCGCACCGCGTGCAGGTACTGCCCATCCAGCAGCGCTTTTAGAATCCGCTTCGTGTACCCTGTCGGCTCGTCCTGGTATTGATACCACCCCGCGCCCAGCAAAATGACATGCGTGCGCTGAAATTTCTCACGAATCAGGCGGAAATTCAGCAGCTCCCGCTTGTGCAAATCGCCGCAGCGCATCATCACCGCGTCCCGCAGGCGGATATTCCACATCCTTTGGTGGCGCATGTCTGAGGAAAGCAGATTTGTCCCGCAGACAAATGCGAAATCCGCACTGCCGACGTGCTTCATCGACACTTTCGACAGCCTGTCCCGAACCGGCACGGCGACGGACAGCTGCACAGGAAAGCAGTCGTGCAGCACATGCTCACAGGCGTTGCGGATGATGAAATCTCCCTGATTCGCTGTTGAAATGGTAGGGTCAAAACGCACAATTTTACGGCAGTGCTGCATTTCCTGATCGATCATGCCTTCTTCCTCCATTTGCGCAAGAAACTCCGCCCTTTTTCAAGCATCCAGCGATATTCTGCCGTCCGCCCCAGCGCCAGCGTATACAGGAGCGTCGTCACCGCCGCGCAGGTGATGCCCTTGAGGATAATCCACATCAGCGTATGCCCCATCCGCGCGCACAGCAGCAGCGACAGCGCCATCACCGCGCCGTTGAGCAGCAGCAGGCCGCCCTGCGCCTTGAAATACGCGGCAACGCTGCGCCCGAAGGTGCGATGGAACAGCACTTTCGGCTCATACCAGAAGATGGTGCAGAGCCGCGCCAGCCCGGTTGCGCCGATGATGCCCGCCACGCCGAAGAAATGCCCCAGCAGGATGGACAGCAGGATGTTGACCAGCGCCGTCATAAACATAACATACTTCATTTGCCGAAAGAGCCCCAGCGTTTCGCGGTACATCCACACAGGCGCGACGATGGTGCTCAGGTAGAACGTGAACAGCACCGCTGCTACCGTCCCTGTGTCCATCAGGTATTCTTCGCCCACCCAGATGGGGATGAAGTCCTGCACAACCGCGCCGTACGCGGCGACGCAGAAGCCTGTAATCGCCCCGAAGAGGACAATCAGGTTGCGGAACATGGTGTACGACTTTTCCGAATTCTTCTCGGCATTCAGATTTCCCAAGCTGGCGGAAATGCCGGTAATCACGATGGAAACGAACGTTGTCACATATGTCGTCAGCGACGCGTAGTTGGAGTAGTAGCCGACGAACACCGTGCCCAGCATGACGGAAATCAGAATGTTGTCCGTGTTGTTGATGAGTATTGTCGCCAGCTTGTAGAGAAACATGGAGCGGATGTTGTCGTTCAGCTCCTGCTTGCGGTGCATCGGCTCGTGTTTCTGCTTTTCCCGCAGGAAGGGGTACATCTTATCCGCTAAATGGCTCAGCACCGCGTTCTGCAGGAGGGTGCAGGCGATCTGAATCAGCAAATAGCCAAGATAGCTGCCCCAAATCAGCAGGCACGCCATCTGCGCCGCATACTGCACCACCAGCGCCGCGGCGGAAACCATGTTTTGCAAATATGCCTTCTGGTCAGCCTGAATCAGCGTCGTTTTGTAGATGACCAGATAGGATGCCACGGAGTTCGCCAGGTACAGCACATAGTAGATGATTAGCTGCGCCATCGGCAGCTCACTGCTGATGATGAGCGGCAGGAAGGGGATTACCGCCGCGCCCAGCAGCGCTACCGCCAGCGCAATCAGGCGGTAAATGCGACGATAATAGCCCAGCAGGTGCTGGATTTCGCCCGTGTCGCCCCGGTGCAGCGGTGCGTACAAGCTGTACACCAGCACGTTGCCCACGCCCAGTTCCGCCAGTGACAGCATGGCCAGAATGTTGCTGTACAGCCCGTTGACACCTGTGTAATCCGCACCCAGTCGGCGCACAAACACCGTTCGCACGGCAAAAGCCAACAGCAGCGTAACCACCTGCCGTACTGCGCCTACACCGATGTTGCGTGCCGTGTTTTCGCTCCTTGATGCTGTGTTCATGATTCCTCTCCGCCTGTTTCGCCTGTCTGCTCCTGCGCCGCGTCCTCCGGCTGCGGGTTAAACGTCAGGCGCAGTTTTTCCGGCGGCACAGTGCAGCGCCTCCTGCGTTTCCTCTGCCTGCGCGCATTTGCCGGCTGATCAGGCGCTTCCTCCGCGTCCGGCTGCCACTTGCCCAGCAGCCCCAAAAACAGTATGTTCAGGAAAACGCCCTCCGTGTTGATGCACAGGAAATACAGCAGGAAAACGCCCAGCACATACAGCAGCCGCTCCTTGGCAAATTTGGTGCGGATACCGAGGTACATCAGCCATAGCCAAACTGCCGGGAGAATCAGGCCTGTATCCATGACGAAGGCGGCAAAGCCATTGGAAATGTTCTGCACCTTGTGCTCCAGCAGGATTTCCGCCTTTCGCTCCGAGAAAACGCCCTGTCCCGCAATGGGGGATTCCAGCCCGATTTCAAAGCCGCTGAAGGTGTCGTTCCACCGCGTGTAGAACGAACCGCCGGAATTTCGTCCGATAATCTTGTTTTCCACCACGCCCGTGGCAGACTCGATGACAAACAGCAGTACCAGCCCAATGAACGCCGCCATCTTGATGCTGCGCGCCATTTTCCCGCCCTTTTTGCGGAATGCCACCGTCAGCAGCACAACGCCCAGACAAATAAAGCCTGTTGTGGACAGCGTGCTGAGGATGGTGACGATCAGCAGCGCAATTGCCCAGCAGTATTTCTTCTTGCTCATGCCCATGCGCGTTTCGTCGCTCATCAGGAACAGCAGCGCGAAGTTCAGGAAAATCTGGTGGCTGCCCGGCTCGTTGAACATACCCGCGTTGCGGTGGAAAACCGGGATGTTCAGCCAGCCTAAGGTAAAATAAGGCGTCAGATAAAATCCGTTGACGCTGGAAACTTCGTAGTGCAGCAGCGGCAGCGGCAGCGACAGCAAATCGCCGATGACGAAGGAAATCAGGCTGATGGCCGCCTCTGCCAGCATGACTTTGGTATACAGCCGCATATACGTCCGATACCCGATGCAGCTTTGCAGAACCAGCACATAGCCGATGTTGCAAAGCCAAATGACAATATCGTTGATGTGAATGCCGTTCTGCGGGTTGACAAAGCTCGTCAGCAGCAGCGCCGCCGTCAGCAGCAGCGTCAGGCGTATGTTCTGGGCGCTGATTTTCGGATGATGCGCCCGCGTCAGCAGCAGAATCGACGCAATCAGCATGGCTGCCATCAGCGGCATCCGCAGCACCTGAAAATACAGCGAACCCATGCCCAGCACGCCAATCAGCACACAGAGTGCATCCACATGGTTCTTTGTGATTCGGATTTTCATCGTGCAATCTCCGTATAAATCTGATGCAGTATCTCCAGATTCTTCTGCGCATCATGCGTTTTTCCAGCGTGTTCCCGCCCGGCGCGCGCCATCTGCGCCGCTTTTTCCGGATGCGCGAACATCTCGCAGATATCATATGCCAGCAAATGCGGGTCGTCTGCCGGATAAATCAGCCCTTCCACGCCGTGCGTCATCAGACAGCGCACGCCGCCGACATCCGACGCAATGCACGGTACGCCAAGCAGCATCGCCTCGCCCAGCGAATTGGGGGAGTTTTCAATGCTCGATGGCAGCACAAACACCTGACTTTTTAGATACCGCTCCTTCATTTGCTGTGCATTCAGGCTTCCGGTAAAAACAACATGGTCGTAGAGGTCGTTTTTGCGCAGCAGACGGTGGATGTACCGTTCATAAGCATTGCGCGCAAGCGGCGGAATGCGCCCATAGTCCTTGCGCCCCACATAGAGCTTGACATCGGGATAGCGCTTGCGGACAATCGCCAGCGCCTGCAATAGCAGATGCAGCCCCTTGAGCGGCACATGCGCCTGACTGCAGAAGATGCTGTGCGGCTCGCAGTTGTCCAGCGACCATTCGCCGGTGTAGAACTCGTCCCGCAGCGTTTCGTTGTTGAAATGATAGGCCGCCTGCGGGGCAAGCTCCGCCATGCAGGCAGCATCCCAGTCGGTGCGCCCGATGACGTGCCGCACCCTGCGCAGGGCTTCCTGTTCATACTGCCCGACGCGGCGGTAGATTGCTTCCTGACGGACGATATTGCCCTTCACCAAGTCCTTCAGCGTGTGCCCGTGGCAGACGTGTTCCGGCAGATAAGCGCGATAATGCTCCGCGTATATGGACAGAAGCCCCTGAATGGAAATTACAATCCGCTCGCGCATCCCCATGTGTTCCGCCGCGTCAACCATGGCCAGCGTGTGCTGATTTTCCGTGCCCCAGAGGTGAATGACATCCGGCTGCTCTTTGCGCAGAATATCCTCCAGCTGCCGGGTGTAGGCTTCGCCGCAGCGCTGCGTAGGGCGTGTGGGGTTGACAAGCCCGTAATAGCGGTAGCCGTCCACTTCGCCCGTCAGCGCTTTCGGCGCGTCAAACACATACGTCAGCGCCACATCCGGCAGCTGCGTCAGCCGCCGCGACAGCCCGACCAGCCAGCCCACGATATACACAGGGGGAAGCGATTCTTTTTCCGCAATGGCAGGGAGGATAATATTCCCCATCCACATGACCTTCACGCTTCAGCCCCTCCTTTCACTTTGCGCTGTGCGGCATGGTTATTCCACCGCGCCCCGCGTCAGAAAATCCCGCAGCGTTTCCCGCTCCTGCGCCTGCGATTGGCAGTAGCGCGCAATGTTGCGCACATAGCGGTCATGCACGGCTTCATCCAGCAGACTTTCCGGCGCAAAATCCGCCATGCGGGATACCGTTTTGCCCAATTCGTTTGCTTCCACCATTTGCAGCGTCCCGCAGCGGCTGCCCACAATCGGCACGCCCCGGAAGAGAATATCGAACACAACGCCGCTGCTGTGCAGGGAGTAATTCTCCGAATAGTTTAGGATGCAGTAGCGGCATTGGCGAATCGCCTCGTCATACGCCGCTTCGGACAGGTATTCCAGCCGCAGCTCGATGTTCTTTGCGCCCGCGCAGACTGCCCGCAGTTCCGTTTCCAGCGGCGCTTCCTGCACCCGACCTGCAATCAGCACCCGATACGGCGTGTTCCGCAGCTGTTTTGCCGCCTCAACAACGCCTTTGTCCGACGTAATCAGCCCGACCATGCCGAAATCATAGCGCTGCTGCGCATACGGTACAGGCGGCTGCATCGTTCCTGTGCTGATGTAATCGGACACGACGCACATCGGCCGCCCGTACGCCGCGCCAATGGCTGCATTGGGGCAGATAACGCCGCTGATTTTCCGCCTGCACAGCGCATACAGCCCCCGTTTCAGCGCCGAATTGACACCGTCGGTGCTGTACTGGATGGCGTAGACCCGCGTTTCTTTCTTCTTGAACAGTGCAAGCCCCAGATACGCTGTTGCGACGGCGCTGCACTGGAGGACAATCACGTCATCCTGCGCTTCCCGAAGCAGCGCGCGCACGTTCTGGAACACGGCGCGTTTGTTGCGCACCGCCGAACTGCCCACGATGTAATCATGCGGCAGACGAATCAGCTTGTCCCCGAAGCGGTCGCCGTACACCGGCCCGCCCGCAATGCGCACATCCATCTCCGCGCCGAACAGGTCAAGATAATTCTGCGCGACGGTGAAATAATGCCCAGCGGCAATGCCGTCTGTGCTGGTGCTCCGTACATCTGCCACAATCAGCCGCATGATGGTTCGTTCCTTTCGCCGCTTTTCTGCATCGCCTTGCTGTAAATCGCCATCAGCTGACGATAATTTGCTTCCGCCGTGAAATTCTCCTGATACGTTTTCAGCGCGCCCTCGCTGACAGATTCCGCGTGTTGCAGCCGGTTGAGCGTCTGCGCCAGCTGCTCCGCCGAGTCCGCCGGAAACTTGAAGCCCGTCACGCCGTCCGAAATCAGGGAACCTGCGTTGCCTAAATCCGAGCAAATCACCGGCGTGGCGGCGCTGAAGGCTTCCACAATCGTCATTGGGAAGCCTTCATACCACTGTGTCGGCAGAATCAGCGCCTTGGACTGCCCCGTCAGCGCCCGTGCCGCCGAATTTGGCACAAAGCCGCGCAGTTCCGCCTGCTTCAGCTTTTCCCGCGTCAGATATTCGCGGCACCATGCTTCCTCCGGCCCTGTACCGCAGATGATCAGCTTCATGCCCCCGCCTGAACGCTCGTAGCGCGCCCACGCTTCCAGCAGCAGCCGAATGCCCTTGAGCGCATCCAGCCGACCGATGTACACCACCTGATTTTCGCGCGCCGCATATGGCACAATCGTCTCCGGCGGTTCCACAAAGTTCGGCTTTACGGACACGTTTGCCGGCGGAATCTGCTTAAGCGCCAGCAGCTTCTGACGGTTGAAGTCCGTCAGGGTGATATAATGCAGGCGGCTGTACGTTTTGAGGGCGCGGTGCAAACGTGTGCTGAGCACGCAGAGCACCGTCTGCAGGCGGCTGCCGCGGTAGCAGCGGTGCTTCACCGCGCAGTGCAGCCCCTTTTTCGTGCAGTCCTCGCAGATATGGCCGTCGCGGTAGAAAAGCGCGTTCGGGCAGAGCAGGCGGAAGTTGTGCACCGTTTGCACCACGGGAACGCCCTCGCGCAATGCCGCGTAATACACTGCCGGGCCAATCAGCGGCAGCGTGTTGTGCACATGCACCAGCGAAATCCGGTTTTCGCGGATGCTCCGCCGAACCTCGCGGTATGTACGGATGCTGAAAAACATCCCCAGCGCACTGCGGATTTTCTCCAGCGTTCTCATGCGCGAAATTTCCTCGTTCCGCCGCGCATACAGCGCCGCAGCGTGACCGTGCGTTTCCAGCAGGTGCTTCTCGTTCGCCACAACGACATCCTCGCCGCCGGGAACCTGATAATAGTCGTGTACCAGCAGTACAGCGGGCTGTTTTGTCGCTTGCTGCATTTACTTTCTCCTGATGGCCGCGTTCCAGATGAATTTCAGATTCGTACTCCAGTAGCGCTGGAATAGCCGCTTCGGGTCTTGCATCAGGCGATAGAGCCATTCCAAGCTGTGCTTCTGCATCCATAACGGGGCGCGCTTGACGTTGCCCGAAAAGAAATCAAAGCCCGCGCCGACCCCAATCATCAGCCCGTGCACACGCCCTTGGTGCGCCGCCATCCAGCGCTCCTGCTTCGGCGCTCCCAGCCCGACCCACACAAAATCCGGCTGCGCCTGATTGATGCGCGCCACGGCAAGCGCATCTTCCTCCGGTGTCAGTTCGCGGAAAGGCGGCACGTCTGTGCCCGCAATTATCAGCCCCGGATACTCCTGCTGCAGGCGCGTAATCATTTTCTCCTGCACTTCCTGCGTGCTGCCGTAGAAATAATGCCGCCAGCCGTGTGCCGTGGACTGCCGAAAGACCTCCATCATCAGGTCAGGCCCGGTTGTCCGCTGAATCTGCGGATACCCGCGCCGCCGCGCCTCCTGCGCCAGCGGATTGCCATCCGGAATCGCCATCAAACCGCCGTTCTGCACGGCACGGTAGTCCGCATCCTCGTAACTGACGACGGTTGTATGTACATTCGATACGCAGATGTAATCTCCCTGCAATTGATGAATATTCTGCGCCAAATATTTCAGCAGCCAATTCATGTTGATGACAGCAATATTGACCCCTAAAATCGGACAGACCGGAATTTCACGCTTGTCCACTTTGCGGCAGTACTGCGCTGCTCCTTCGTGCGCCGTGGCAAACACCCCTTTCCCCACTTCCCCAGCAAGAAACCTTGAATCATAAATTACCATTTTAATTATAACGCAAACATCAGTAATTTGCAAGCATTTCCATTTCAGATGATGAAGAAATTTCCTTTTTTTCTGCGGATGAATTGCCGCCCCGTATTCGTTCTTTCATTAGCATACCAATGCGAAAGGAGTATTCTTTATGAAGAACTGTATTTCCCGTTTCTGCCTGCTTGCCTTGCTTCTCCTGATGACCATCGCCCCTGTCCGCGCGGAAATTATCGGGCAGACGACGGAGAACGAGTACATCCACCGCCTGATTGCGGACAACGGGCAGGAACTCTGCTTCGTGTCCGGCGAGAAAGACCCGTACCTTTCCTATGCGGATGTCAACTTCGACGGCATCAACGATGTGGTGATACTGACACAGCGCGGCGCGAGCAATTTTGTCTACCAGTTTTTCATTTTTGATGGCGAACAGTATGTTCTCTGTCCGCTGACGTTCACGAATTACGACCTTGATGCAGAACACAAGATTGTAAGGAGTTCTGTGAACGGCGGCTTGGCGGGCGGCATTCACAGAGAAACGCTGTACCGTTTTGATGGGACGGAGGCGGTGCTGCTGCGCTGGGCAGTCGGCGAAGAGAAAGAGGACTGGACGTTCGACGCGGATGGTTATACCGTCCGGCGCTACAACAATGTGCTGACCCTGCGGGTCTGGGAACATGACCCGGATATGGACGGCATCCTGATTTTTGAGCAGGATGTTTCTACTGAAGATGAAAATGCGCTGAGGGAAGCGTTTCAGGCGGAAAATGACGCGCTCTGGTCGGGCATCCGCTAAGGCACCACCGCACAATTCGGAGGCGCGGCTGGCGATGTCTTTTCTGCCATCTGCGGCATGCAAATTCCTCGATTTACCGCCAGTAAATCTTCGAAATTTGCATTTGTATCTGACGAAAAATCCATTCGCCTGCCGACCACCTCATTTGTACGGTGTTACCTTAAAAAAGTTAGTCACATCGAACGAAACCGCTTGACAATCCGCCGCACTGGTGCTATCATTCAGATACCCCGACGGGGTATATTGCATTCATCGAAAGGATGAGGGCTGATGACAAAAACGACGCTGAAAATTGACGGCATGATGTGCGGCATGTGCGAGAGCCATGTCAATGACGCAATCCGCAAGGCTTTCCCGGCGGTCAAGAAGGTGACTTCCTCCCACGGTAAGGGTGAAACGGTGCTCATTTCCGAAGACCCGCTGGACGAAGCGCAGGTGAAAGCTGCGATTGCCGCGACGGGCTATGATTTCAAGGGCATGTCAAGCGAGCCGTATCAGAAGAAGCGTTTCCTTTTCTTCTGATGGTTTCATTCGCACAACAAAAAGCAGGGCTGTCTCCGGCGTGGAGGTAGTCCTGCTTTTTGTGTTCTGTGTTAGTTGATTTTTGTCGTGCAGAGGGCTTCACCTCTGCGGAGGCGACAAGGGGGCATGAAAACAGATGAAGTCAGCGGTCGCCCCTTGCCCCCCTTCGCTATTTCCCCCACTTGATATGCTTCATGTGCTTCATCACCAGCGTGGCGCTCACGCCGGTCAGCGCGCCGAAGAGAATGCCGCTGAGCATCAGGACAGCCATGTAGTACGCCAATTGCGACGTGTGGAGGATAATCATCGCCATCACGATTTGCCCGACGTTGTGCATCACGCCGCCGACAATGCTGACCGTGACCGGGTGCATCCACTTCATGCGCGAAAGGAGACACATGCTTGCCAGCGACAGCACGCCGCCGGCCAGTGCGTACGGCAGCGCAGCCACGCCGCCCAAAAACAGCGAGGACAGCACCACTTTCAGCAGCATCAGCACCCACGCCGTCGGCAGGGACAGCATGTAGACCGCGAAAATCAGCACGCCGTTGCTTAAACCCAGCTTGATGCCCGGTACGCCCAGCAGCGGCGGAAACAAGCTCTCCACCCAGCCCAGCACCAGCATCAGCGTCAGCAGCACACTGCACAGCGCAAGCTGCTTTGTGGTGATTCGCTGCTTATTCATTTGCTGCGTCCTCCTGCACGGTCGTCAGCCAGTCCATCAATTCGTCGCGGCTGTACAGCTGGAGCGTCACCTGATTCGGCAGACAGATAATCATGTTGCCCAGAATGCGTGTGTCCTTGTTTTCCAGCGTCACTTCGCCCTGCTCCACGCAATCCTGATTGTCGCAGTTCGCCTCGTGCATGTCGATGCTTGTCGGGGTGACATGGACGATGTTGATGCAGTCGCCGTGGCGGAGGCGATAATAGCCCTCTTCGGTCAGCGGAATCGGCTGATACGTTTTGTCACCGACGGTGACGACGAGGAATGCTTTCACCTGCGACAGGTCGGGGGTGGCGGTGGCTTCGGGGGCGTCCGTGACTTCCGGCGCGGCAGCCGCTTCCGGTGCTGCGGTGATTTCGGGGGTCGCCGCTGCCGCCGGTGTGCTGGTCGCAAGCTCTGTCGGCGCCTCTGTCGGCGCATCGGTCGGCGCATCTGTTGCGGTCAGGGGCAGCAAAGGCGCATTGGCGTCTACATTCGCGGGTGCGTTCCTCCGCAGCACAACCATCAGTACCGCCACAATCAGCAGCAGCGCTGCCACAATCAGCACATTGCACCACAGGCCATTCCGCTTCGCCTTGGGATTCGTTTCCTTCTTCTTCATACCTGCTCCGCACAATCCTTTCGTTATTGAGTATTCCCATCATACAACGCCGAGTCGGATTCGTCAAGGGGCGCGCGCGCAGGTGTTACAAACTTGTCACAAAGCGGCGAATCCATCCCGATGTCAGCAGACGCTTTTGCCCGTTTTATTGGAAGCGGAACGCATTAGTCCGCGCCGCCCCATGGCAACGAAACCGACAATATCCGCAATCAGCCAGCCCGCCGGAATTGCCAGCCAAATCGCCATCATGCCGAAATGCGGCGCGAAGGCGTAGGACAGCACGACGCGCAGCCCAAGCGAAAGCACTGTCAGGACGATGCTCATGCCTGCCTGCTCCAAACCGCGGAAAATGGCATAAAGCAGGAACAGGAAGCCGATGCCGATGTAGCACAGCCCCTCGGTGCGCAGGTACGTTACGCCGATGGAAAGAGACTCTGCCGATGCATTTTTGAGGAACACGAGCAGCAGCGGCTCGGCGAAAATCGCCACGAGCGCGGAGACAATCAGGCAGAAGCCGCCGGAAAGCAGGAACGCTGTGCGGATGCCGTGACGGAGGCGCTGCGGCTGATTCGCCCCCTGATTCTGGGCGACGAAGGTCGCGAAGCCGTTGCCGAAGTCCTGCGCGGGGCTGTACGCCAGCGAGTCAATCTTCACGCCGGCGGTGAATGCCGCCATCGCTGCCAGACCGAAGCTGTTCACGAGACTCTGCACACACAGGATGCCGAAATTCATGATGGATTGCTGAATGCTGGTCATGGCAGAGACGGAGAAGATGCGCCTGAACAGCGCACGATCGGGGTGCAGGTCGTGCTGCGAGGGCGTCAGCGCCGGAACGCGGAAGAGCACATAACCTAAGCACAGGAAACCGGACAGTACTTGCGAAATCAGCGTCGCGACGGCAGCGCCCGCCACGCCCCACGGCAGCACCGCCACGAACAGAAAGTCCAGCGCGACGTTCGTCAGCGACGAAATCAGCAGGAAAACCAGCGGCGCGGTTGAATTGCCAACGGCGCGGAGCATACACGCCCCGAAGTTATACAGGAACGTCGGGATGATGCCGATGAACACAATCAAGAGGTAGCGGGAGAGAACGCCCTGCGCTTCAGGCGGAATGCGCAGGAGCGCCATCATGACGGGCAGGAGCGCGTAGGACAGGATGGTCAGCAGCGCTGATACGCCCGCAATCAGCACAAACGCATTGCCGACCGCCTTGCGCACGCCGGCATCGTCTTTCTGCCCGAAAAGCTGGCTGACAACCACGCCGCTGCCCATGCACAGCCCGGTGATGATGCTCGTGAGCAGAATCATGACGGAAAACGCGCTGCCGACGGCGGCAAGGGCGATTTCACCGCAGTATCGCCCGACGACGAAGGTGTCCACAAGGTTATAAAGCTGCTGGAGCAGATTGCCCGCCATCAGCGGCAGAGAAAAACGGAGCAATCCGCGGAAAATCGAACCATGGGTCAAGTCAACATTCATAATAAAGGAATTCTCCTTTCACTGCACAGGATAGTATAGGTGAAAAAACGGGAAACGTCAAGTATGGCGCAAAGGCAGAGAAATCAAGGCAAAGAGCAAATAAAACAGAAAAGGAGTGAAAAAATATGGCAAAAAGAAAGATTTGTCAGGCTATGGCGGTTGTGCTGGCACTCGGAATGTGCACGACAGGACTGACCGGATGTGGAAATGAAAAGCGGGCGGACGGAAAAACTGAGATTGAGGTGGTTTCTTATAAGCCGGAGGCTGTTAAGGCTTTCGAGAAGATTGAGAAGCAATTTAATGAGACTCATGATGATATTCATCTGACTATCTCATCTCCGAATGAGGCTATGACTATTTTAAAGACACGCTTCATCCGTGAGGATTATCCGGACATCATTGCAATAGGTGGAGATATCAATTATTCAAATTTCCTGGATGCAGATTTGTTTGAGGATATCTCAGATCTGGATGTAGTGGACACTGTAAAAGAGGCATATCTGGATATGGACAAGGAGCTTGAGTTCATTCCAAAGGATGGCACCTATGCACTTCCTTACGCCGCAAATGCAGCAGGAGTACTTTACAACAAGGATATGTTTGCGGAGAATGGCTGGAAGGTGCCTACAACCTGGAGTGAGTTTACAGCACTGTGCGATGAGATAAAGGAAAGCGGAACACTTCCTTTGTATCTGGGCTTTAAGGATACATGGACATGTCTGGCACCGTGGAATGCCCTTGCAGTAGGTCTTTGTGATTCAGACACCTGTAATCAGGTAAATATGGGAAATACGACATTTGAGGAGGCATATTCTCCGGTTGCCGACAAGATACGCACATTACTTGATTATGCAGAGGACAATCCATATGCTTACAGCTACAATGACGCATGTACAGCCTTTGCCAGAGGTGAATCTGCCATGTACACGATAGGAAGCTATGCTATTCCTCAGATTAAGTCGGTTAATCCTGATATGAATATCGGTTCATTTACTTTCCCGGCAAATGATAATGAGGCTGACAATGTGTTAAATTCAGGAATAGATTTACAGTTTTCAGTTATGAAGGCCTGCAAAAATAAGGAAGCAGCATACGAGGTGCTTGAATATCTGTACAGCGATGAGACAATTCAGACATATCTGGATGACCAGGGCGGAATTGCCTGCAAGGATGGAGATTTCGCAATACCGGATACACTGAAGGATATGCAGGAGTATATAAAGGACAACCGTATGTCGGATTATCAGGATCATCATTATCCAAGTGAGATGAGCGTGGATGCCATGATTCAGACATATCTGCTTGACACAGGCGACAATGCAAAGGAGAAGTTCTTAAAGAAATTTGATTCAGACTGGAAGCGTTACAACAGAGATCTGATTCGTGAAGTACAGGATTACCAGAAGGAACAGGAGGATGCAAAATGAAAAAGAAAATGTCAAATAGAGACAAGACATTCTGGGCAGTTGTGATACCTGTTGTGGTTTTATTTTTCGCATTCAACACACTGCCGATGATAAAGGGTGTGATTTACAGCTTTACAAACTACAAGGGCTATGGCTCATATGATTATGTCGGACTTAGAAACTATACAGACCTGTTTACCGACGCCAGAGTCGGAAAGAGCTATCTGTTTACCTTTAAATATGCGATTGCAGGAACAGTACTTGTAAATGTATTAAGCCTTGTAATGGCAGTTGCGTTAAACAGCAATATCCGCGGCAAGAGTGCATTGAGAGGTGTTTATTTCGTACCGAATATCCTTGGCGGACTGGTTATTGGTTACATTTTCAGCTTTATTTTTACATATATTCTGCCGGTAGTAGGAAATACCTTCAACATCGGTTTCTTACAAAACAGTATTCTGGCGAGTGAAAAATATGCATGGATTGGTGTGCTGATTGTCGGGGTATGGCAGGCGGTTGCCATGAATACCATCATTTATATATCCGGACTGCAGACAGTGCCTGAGGATGTTTACGAAGCCAGCATGCTCGACGGAGCAAGCAAATGGAAGCAGTTTTGGAAGGTTACATTTCCACTCGTTATGCCATTTGTTACAATCAATCTGGTGCTCAGCACAAAGAACTTCCTCATGGTATTTGACCAGATTATGTCATTGACAAAGGGCGGCCCGGCGCAGAGCACTGAGTCAATCTCATACCTGATTTACAGAAATGGTATGGATGGAGGACAGTTTGGCTTCCAGAGTGCAAACGCAGTAATTTTCTTTGTTGTAATTGTGGCTATTTCACTATTCCAGATGGGCGTTATGAATAAGAAGGAGGAGCAGTTATAATGAAAAAACAAAAATCAAACTGGGTACTTACCATCGTTTTAATATTGGGAACCTTAACCGTATTTTTCCCACTGTATATGGCTGTTATCATTGCCTTCAAGAAACCGAGTGAGATGACAAATGATGTCGCAGGAGCTCTTTCATTCCCTTCAAAGTGGAGCTTTTCAAACTTCACAGAGGCTATGAAGGTGACTGATTTCTGGCATTCTCTCGGAAACAGCTTACTTATCACTATTGTGACCATTGTTCTCGCAATCCTTATCCATTCGATTGCAGGATATGTTATCGGACGAGGCATGGCAAGGAAAAAGAGCTTCCGTTTCATATATCTTTACATTGTAAGC
>ENA-UEQS01000863-UEQS01000863.1-human-gut-metagenome-genome-assembly--contig:-NODE-863-length-21372-cov-7.622775_pt1 | contig 21372 bp, 19 predicted proteins | sample MGYA00242953_ERZ507953 | MGnify/ENA primary metagenome ERZ507953 (study PRJEB26167, sample SAMN06115474) | human gut metagenome | host: Homo sapiens | place: China:Jiangsu | collected 2016-07-06...
GAATAAAGAATGCACCGGAAAAGCCGGTGGTGATGGCGCAGGTGGGGCGGCAGTTGACGCAGTGGCCAACCTCCGCCTTGGGGCAGTGGCGCTTTTCCACGGGCTTGCCTTTTTCCACCAGCAGCATCTTCTTTTTGCTGCCGTGGCGCAGCAGCTCCACAGCGGTAAAGATGCCGGCAGGGCCTGCGCCCACAATGATCAGGTCGTACTTTTCCATAATGTGTTCCTTTTCTTGTTGTATATTTGCTTATGATAGCTTCCGTTCAGCGTGCTCACCCTCTCAGTCAACGCCTGACGGCGTTGCCAGATTCCCCCTTTTGTCGCTTATGCGCCATCTTCCCCCGGCGCGGGGGAAGTCTTTCCTCAAAGTGGGAGCCCTTGGCAGTCCACGCAAACTTCATCTCTTTGCCAAGGCCTCTCCCCTTGGGAGAGGTGGCACGGCGTAAGCCGTGACGGAGAGGGCGAGGCCGTCATCCTTACTCCCGGTCCTCCTGGTCCACCGTGGCACTTTCGTCCACATGGTCCAGCTCCACGGCGGTGGCCTCTGCATCGGTGCGGGTCACCTCCGGGGCAACCACGCCGTCGCCGTTCAGGTCCTCCCCGGTCAGATCCTCCAGCATGGACTGGGTCTCCGGGTGGAGCTTGGCAAAACGGCGCAGGGCCAGCACCGTATACAGGGCACTGAGCAGGTTGATGGCCCCCTCTACGATCAGGATGACGCCGATGGCCATGACCAGCGTCTCCATGGCACCGAAGGGGTTCACGATCAGCACCACGCCCAGCACCACGCTGAGCACCGGCAGCAGCAGGAAGCCCTTCCAGCTGTCGTAGCCGCAGCGGCGCAGGTCCAGTGCGTTCTGCACCCGGCCGATGGCGTCAAAGATGACGAACAGACCGAACACCACGGGCAGGATGCTCACCACGATGTCGCTGCGCAGCAGCAGAAAAACGCCCAGCGCAAGGCAGACAAGGCCGGAGATCAGGGTGAGCTGGCTCTGGAACACGCCGCGCTCCACCACAAAGTAGCGGATCAGCTGCACGGCCGCGCAGGCCAGCACCACGCCGCCCAGTGCATAGCATACGATGTTGAGGGCCGTGCCGGGCTTCATGACCAGAAAGATGCCCAGCCCCAGGTACAGCACGCTCATGAGCACCAGGTTCCATTTCAGCTTTTTTACCATAGAGATCACGTTCCTTTCGGTTACAGGCTTTGCACCGGGGTCACGGTTCTTCGGGGCCGTACAGAGGTGCAATGACGGTCTTGTTGATGCGGGCAAAAAATGCAAGGCTCAACAGCAGGCTGACCACTTCCGCGATGAGGAAGGCCCACCAGACATTGTTGACGTTGCCGGTCTGTGCCAGCAGCCACGCCGCCGGCAGCAGCACGAACAGCTGACGGCAGACCGAAACGATCAGGCTGAAGATACCGTTGCCCAGCGCCTGAAAGACCGAGCTGAGCACGATGCTTGCACCCGCCAGCAAAAAGTGCAGGCAGATGATGCGCATAGCCGGGATGCCGATGGCAAGCATGGCGTCGCTGGCCGCAAAGATGCTCAGCACCTGCCCGGGTGCAAACTGGAACACGCAGAAGCCGATGAACATGACCAGCTCCGCGTAGAACACCGACAGCCGGATGGTCTTTTTGACGCGGTCGGGGCGGCGGGCACCGTAGTTATAGCCGATGATGGGGATCATACCGTTGTTCAGGCCGAAGATGGGCATGAACACAAAGCTTTGCAGCTTGAAGTACACGCCGAACACCGCCACCGCCGTGGCCGAGAAGGTCATCAGGATCAGGTTCATGCCAAAGGTCATCACGCTGCCCACGCACTGCATGGCGATGCTGGGCAGGCCCACCGCGTAGATGCGGCCAATGGCCTTTGCACTGGGCCGGAAGCCCTTGAATCCGATCTGGATGTCCGGGTTCTTGTTCAGGTTGAAGAACAGGGTCATGCCCGCTCCGCAGAACTGGCCGATGACGGTGGCCACGGCGGCACCGGTGGTGCCGCTGAGGGCCTCGCCGCAATAGCCGAAGATAAAGATGGGATCCAGGATGATGTTCACCACGGCACCCGTCAGCTGGCTGATCATGCTCAGGTAGGTGCGGCCGGTGGCGGCCAGCAGCTTTTCGCCCATGGTCTGAGTGAACAGGCCCAGGCTGAAGATGCAGCACACCGACAGGTACTGGATGCCCTGCCGGGCGATGGCCTCGTCCCCGGTCTGCGCATAGAAGTAGGGCTTCATGCAGGTCAGGCCGATGACCAGGAACACCACGAAGCTGCACAGCGACAGGAAGATGCCGTTTTCGGCGGTGGCATTGGCTCGGCGCTGGTTCTTTTCGCCAAGGCTCTTGCTCAGCATGGCGTTCACGCCCACACCGGTGCCCACGCCCACCGCGATCATCACGTTCTGCAGCGAGAACGCCAGCGATACGGCGGTGAGGGCGCTCTCGCTGACATGGGACACGAACACCGAGTCCACCACGTTGTACAGCGCCTGCACCAGCATGGAGATCATCATGGGCACACTGAGCTTTATCAGCAGGGGGTTGATCTCCATGGTGCCCATGATGTTTTCCCGCGCTTCGGCGGGAGGGGTCTGGGGTTGCTTTGTTTCCACGATTGCTCCTTTTAACAGTAGGTTTTTTACAAAATCGCTGCCGCACACCGGTGCGGCAGCAGGCAATGAGAAATGCGCAGCATTTCTCATTGCCTGAAACGTGGGCAGAACGCTCACGCGCCCTACCCACGATTCATCGTTGTTTTATTTTTGCCCCGGCCGGAAACTCAGCCCAGGGTCTTTTCCTTGGCGGCGGCTGCGTCCAGGATCATCTTGACGCAGGTCTCCCGGCCCAAGGCGGCGTTGATGGCCAGATCATAGTTGTGGGCATCGCCCCAGCGGTTCTGGGTGTAGTAGTTGTAGTAGGCCGAACGGTTGCGGTCGGTCTTTTCCACTTCCTCCTTGATGCCCTTGGCGTCCTTGGCCTTGACCAGGGGGTTGGTCTTGGCGTATTCCAGCCGCCACTCCTTGGGGGCGTACACGAACACGCGCAGCACGTCCGGGCGTTCCCGCAGCACATAGTCACCGCAGCGGCCCAGGATCACGCAGGGGCCTTCCTCGGCCAGCTGCTTGATGATGCGGCTCTGCAGAATGAACACCTGATCGCCCAGCGGCAGCTCGTTGCCCATGGTGTACAGGCTGTACAGCAGGCTGTGCGTGTGCCGTTTTTCGCTGGCGGCAACGGCTTCTTCCGACAAGCCGGAATGCTTTGCTGCCATGGTGATCAGTTCCTTGTCGTAAAGCTTGATGCCCAGTGCATTGGCCACATCCTCAGCGATGTAACGGCCGCCCGTGCAGTACTCACGTCCCAAAGTAATGATCGTCTTTGCCATAATGTGTTCCTCCCATGTCGATTTATTGCCCGAAAGCTCCGGGTGCAGCCGGATCGGTGTCCGGCTTGTCCTGCGCTTGGGTGACTGGTTGTTCCGGTGCGGGGTGCGGCTTTGGCAGCCGTACCTCCGCTACCCGCATCCTGCCGGTCTGGTCCACGGCATACACGCTGAAGCGCCCGCCTGCGGCAAGCACTTCCGGCAGAAAACGCACGCCGCCGTCCTCGGTGCGCTCCATGCGCACAAAGCTGCGGTGTGCTGTGGTGGCGTGCGCCACCCCGTCGTGGGCAGCACACGCGATCCATCCGGCAAAGTTGTCCGGCAGCGCATCCCGCTGCCCGTGCTGGGAAAAATAATAGGTACCCGGCTGCTGCCCCGGCTCCAGCTCACACCGGAGGCGGAGCGGCCGGTTGGCCGCCAGGTCGCGGGGTTTTGCCCGCAGCGCAATGGCGCGGCCGGTAAAGTAGCGCATAAAATCCACCAGTGCCATGGTACAGTTCACGGCACCGTCGGTGTCGGCGGTGGGGTCGTTGAGCAGAACGTAGTCCGCCATCACGGCATCGTCATGGCCGAAGCCCCGCAGCCCCATCCACACCCGGGCCGGGTCGCGCTGGCCGCGGATGCGGCGCTCCACCTGCACGGCCACCGAGCAGCCGTCGTGGATCTGGGCACGCAGGTCGGCAAGGTCCATCCAGGCCTGCCAGCAGGGGTAGCCGCAGCAGCCTGCGGCTGCGGCCGCAAAGGCCGCGTTGGCGGTGCTGCTGGTGGCCATATCCTCCATGATATAGGCCACCTCTTCGGGCAGGATATCCTCGCCCCAGCGGTTCATCAGGGCCGCCATGATCAGCGGCAGATCCATCTCCCGGCCAAAGCTGGGGTCGTGGGTGTTCAGGCAGTATTCCGGCAGATAGAGCCGCCGGTTCAGCGGGTGGCCGTGGTGCTTTTCCCAGGTAAGGGGCCGCACCGCCACCGCCAGCAGCCGCACTGCCGGGGTCACTTTATCGTTGTTGGTGGAAAGGTTCACCTGCAGCTGCACACCGGTGCCGCCGCCGGGGGTGGCCACCGTCACGGTGTCCCCCATCAAGAAGATCATGCCGTCCTCGCTCTGGGCGTGGGTGCTACACCGGGGATAATCCGGTGCCCACTTGCCAAAGCTCATCCAGCCGGTCCAGGCATTGCCGGCATACACCCGGCACCGCACCTCCACCATGGTGTTGTGGGGGGCGCTGGCGTTCCAGCTCACACTCAGGTTGCAGAACGCCGGCATGGCAAATTCCGGAGTGGTGTAGCTGCCGTATTGCAGGCTGCGTCCGGCCACGCTGTCCAGCACAAGGCTTCCGTTTTCCAGCGCAAGGTTGTCCAGCTGCCCGCGGGAAAAGGTCTCGGTGCCCTGCAGGACCAGATTGTTGCGTTGTTCCATCATCCGGCCAGTCTCCTTTCCGCACGCAGCACAGACGGGATCATTCCTCGGTATCGTCCTCCGCGGCGGCGTAATCCTCGCGGAGGGCAGCTTCCAGCTCGGCATCCTTCAGCTTGCGGATGCTCTCCTCGATGTGGAACACCCGGTCCAGGTCGCCGTACACGATCTGACAGGACACCTCGGTGACGAACCAGAAGCCGAACACCAGCATGAGCAGCAGGCCCAGCGGCATGCACAGGATCACCACGCCCCAGAACAGGATCTGCACGATGGACGCTGCCAGTGCATGGGGTAGGAAAGCGATCATGCAGTTGATGCTGTTCTTCAGCGTCAGGCTCAGGGGCTGGTCCAGCAGGGCGATCTGCGGCCACATGTAGGCAAACAGCATCTGGAAGACGAGCAGATTCAGCACCGTGGCCACCCACAGGGGCACACCCACGTTGGTGCCGTGATACAGCATGTTGAAGCAGAAATAGACCAGGAAGATCTGCAGCGTGACCACCACGCAGTACAGCACACCCGGCAGGATGCTGGCCTTGAAGTTGCGCTTGAAGGCCTTGCGGTAGGTCACCCACCAGTAGCCGGCCTCGTCGCGCAGGGCGCGCAGCACGGTGTCGTACATCCCGGCCAGCACCGGCCCGGCCAGGATGCCGCCCACGGCGGCGCTGATCAGCATGACCGGCAGGTTGTTCATCAGGAAGCCGATATACACCAGACTGATCACCGGCACAAAGCCCAGGCAGGTCAGCAGGTTTGCCAGAAACATGCTGTTCATGTCGCGTCCTACCAGCTCAAAGAAGCGGCGGACGCCGGTATTGCGGGGAGCGTCCTTTTCAACGCCCTTGCCCGCCTTGAAATCGTTTGCAGAAGGAAACAGACCCATAATGCTGTGGTTACCTCGTTCTTTCCTTTCCGTTCCGCAGCAGGCCGCCGCAGCCGGAAAGCGCCATTGTGCTGGCTTTACAGATATAAATATACCCGGATTTTGTCAATTTTGCAAGGGTACAGGCCACCCAATTGTAAAAAAAGTATTTTTTCTCCCTTTTTCTGCAAAAGTATGTTACAATGGCTCTGGCATCCCCATGCCATAAGGAGGAGAATTTATGAGTATTTTTCGCACCATTGCGATGTTTCTGTATCTGTTCGGCTACATGATCGTACACTACGGCACCCTGCGCCGGGGCGAGCGGGCCCTGGCCGCCGGTGACACCGAGACGGTGGAGCAGCTGGTGGACCGTCACATCCCCCGCTGGAGCCGCGGCATCCTGAAGGTGACCGGCGTCACCCTGACCGTGGAAGGGCTGGAGAACATCCCCAAGGAAGGCCCCTGCGTGTTCGTGGGCAACCACCGCAGCTACTACGACATTCCCCTGCTGCTGGCCAGCCTCGACAAGCCCCACGGCATCCTGGCCAAGGAAGAACTGGAAAAAATTCCCCTGCTGAACCGCTGGATGAAGCTGCTGGGCTGCGTGTTCGTGCAGCGTGACGACCTGCGCGCCTCGGTGCGCGCCCTGAACGACGCCACCGCCATCGTGGAGAGCGGCCGCAGCTTCGTCATCTTCCCGGAGGGCACCCGCTACAAGGGCGAAGAGGGCGGTGTCGGCGAGTTCAAGAACGGCGCATTCCGCATTGCGGTCAAGACCGGTGCCCCGGTGGTTCCGGTGGCCATAACCGGTGCCCGCGCCCTGTTTGAGAACAACGGCAACCGCTGCCACCCGGGCCGGGTGCACATCTGCATCCTGCCGCCCATCCGCACCGCCGGCATGAGCAAGGCTGAGCAGAAGCAGCTGCCGGAAGCCGTGCGCCAGACCATTCTGGCCAAGCTGAAATAAACATTCTGGAGGACACCGTCCCATGGCAAGCTACCGTTACGAACGCGACATTGACCCCAAAGACCTCACCCCGCGCAAAAAGCGCGCCTACACCCGCAAGGAGCGCTGGGCCAACTGGTGGGACTACAACCTGAAATGGGTGATCATCCTCGGCATTGCCGCGGCCTTTGTGGGCTACTGCTTCATCGGGCAGTATTTCCTTACCACCCACGCCGACTACAATGTGGCCGTGGTGGCCCCCCACTACCTGCCGGAGGCCACCCAGACCGCCCTGCAGGACGCCCTTGCCGCCTACGGCGAAGATCGGAACGGCGACGGCAAGGTGGTGGTCAAGCTGAACGTCTACACCATGAACTTCGGCAGCGATGACTCGGACGCCTACCTTGACATGGCCGGCACCACCAAACTGTCCACCGACATTCAGGGTGTCCTGAGCTCCCTCTTCATCCTCTACGACCCGGCCGGGTTCCAGAGCACCACCGGCACCCTGCGGTATCTGGACGGCAGCCTGCCCCAGTCCGACGCAGACAACGACTGGTGGAATATGGTATACCACTGGGACGACTGCCCCGTGCTGGCTGGGCTGGACCTGGGCGACTACACCTCCGATGCCGTGCAGAACGACAGCGGCTCCAGTCAGGAACTGCTGAGCCACTACTACATCGGCATCCGGGGCGCCTGGACCAAGGACGCTGCCGACCTGCTGTCCGGCGGCGAAGCGCTCTGGCAGGCCCTGACCGCCGGGGCTGTTTCCACCGTGACCAAGGAGGGCTGAGGCCATGCGCTTCCGCATAAAGAGCGGGCAGAGTGCTCGCCGGTTCGTGTTCGACCGCACCCCGGCCCCCGCAAAGCCCCCGCAGCCGTCCGCGCCCCGCGCCGCCGACCTCGACAACCCCTACGGGCGGTACTACGGCACCGCCCGCAGCCGCGAGGACCTGCGGAAGAACCGATAAGCACCCTTTGCTCCCTCTGCCCGGCTCCCTTCAAAGCCGGCAGGGGGAGTTTTGCTTTCTATTTTTGTCTTTTTACTCCGGTGTGATTTGAAATATTCTCCACTCTGAAAGCAGGGGCCTTTTGTTGTTTCTTCGTCCCGGTTATGGTATACTTACTGAGTATCGTACCCAAACCAGACATAAAGGATGTGACCCCCATGGACGCACTGGAACACGCCCGTGCCGAGATCGACGAAGTGGACGCCCAGCTGGCTGCCCTGTTTGAGCGGCGCATGGCCGCTGTGCTGCAGGTGGCCGAGTACAAGCGTGCCCACGGCCTGCCGATCTTTGATGCCGCGCGGGAAGCCGCCGTGCTGGAAAAGGCCGCCGCCCGCATCCACGCCCCGGCGCTGCGCCCTTATTATAAAGACCATGTCCAGAACATGATGGACGTGGCCAAGCAGTACGAAGCCCTCATTCTGGGCCAGAACCGCGCCGCCTATCAGGGCGTGGAGGGGGCCTTTGCGCACATCGCGCTGCGGGCATTGTTCCCCCACGCCGAGGCCGTGAGCTGCCCCACCTGGGACGAGGTGTTCGCCGCCGTGGAGCGGGGGGACGCTGCCCACGGCGTGGTGCCCTTTGAGAACAGCCACGCGGGCGATGTTTCCGCCGTGCTGGACCTGTGCTACAATCACCCCGACCTGTGGGTGGTGGACGTGTACGACCTGCCCATCTCCCAGAACCTGCTGGTGCTGCCCGGCACCCAGCTTGCCGAGATCCGCAGCGTGTACAGTCATCAGCAGGCCATCGCCCAGAGCGAGACCTTCTTAAAGCAGTTCCATCTGCCGGCCACCGCCATGCTCAACACCGCCATGGCCGCCAAGTTCGTGGCCGAAAGCGGCGACAAGACCAAAGCCGCCATTGCCAGCGCCGAGACCGCTGCCCTGTACGGGCTGGAGGTGCTGGTGCCCCGCATCAACACCGACGGCGACAACACCACCCGCTTTATCGTGATCAGCCGCGAAAAGCCCACGGCGGGCAACCGCTTCTCGCTGCTGTTCACCGTGGACAACAAGCCCGGCAAACTCGCCGAGGTGATCCAGGTCATCGGTGCCAGCGGCTTCAATATGGAATCCATCAAGAGCCGGCCCATGCCTCATGTGCCGTTTGAATATTATTTTTATGTCGAGCTGGTGGGCGACCCCACCGCCGACGAGACCGGTGCCCTGCTGCAGCAGCTGGACCGCACCTGCCGCACCGTGCGTTTGTTAGGAGTGTATACAAAATGAGCGAATTTATCGGAACCAAACTCACCATGAATCTGGGCGAGCGCAGCTATGACATCATCATCAAGAGCGGCTCGCTGGAAAACCTGTACCAGTTTGCCCGGCTGGACCGCCGGGTGGCCGTGGTCACCGACAGCGGCGTGCCCGCCCAGTATGCCCAGATGGTGGCCGACCAGTGCAAGGACGCCCGCATCATCACGGTGCCCCAGGGTGAAGCCAGCAAGAGCTTTAAAATTCTGGAAAGCGTGCTGCGCCAGATGCTGGACTTCGGCATGGGCCGGGGCGACCTTGTGGTGGCCGTAGGCGGCGGCGTGGTGGGCGACCTTGCCGGTTTTGCCGCTTCCATCTATATGCGCGGCATCGACTTTATCAACTGCCCCACCACCACCCTTTCCATGATCGACTCCTCCATCGGCGGCAAGACCGCCGTGGACCTGGGCGACACCAAGAACATCGTGGGTGCTTTCTGGCAGCCGAAGCTCGTCATCGTGGACCCGGACACCCTGTCCACCCTGCCCCGCCGCCACTACATCAACGGCCTGGCCGAAGCCGTCAAGGCCAGCCTGCTGGCCGACCCGGAGCTGTTCGCCATCTTTGAGAAGGGCGACATCGACGCCCAGATCGGCGAGATCATCTGCCGCAGCCTGCGGTTCAAGAAGGGCATCGTGGAGCAGGACGAGACCGAGCAGGGTATGCGCAAGGCGCTGAACTTCGGCCACACCATCGGCCACGGCATCGAGGCCGTCAAGGGCATCAAGGGCCGCCGTACCGTGGGCCTGTTCCACGGCGAGTGCGTGGCGCTGGGCATGCTGCCCATGATCGAGTCCAAGGCCCTGCAGAAGCGGGTGCGTGCGGTGTACCGCCGCCTTGGCCTGCCTGTGCGCACCACCTACAACAAGGAAAAGGTGCTGACCGAGATGCTGCACGACAAAAAGGCCCAGGGCGGCCAGATCACGGTGATCAAGGTGCCGGGTCTGGGCTGCTGGCGGGCCGAGACCATCCCCGTGGAGGGGCTGCGTCCCCTGCTGGGCATGGAGGACTGACACCATGAAAAATACCTTTGGCAGCGACCTTTCGCTGACCATTTTCGGCGAGAGCCACGGATGGGCCGTCGGAGCCGTGCTGGACGGCATGGCCGCCGGGGTCCCGGTGGACGAAGCCTTTGTGGCCGCCTGCATGGACAAACGCCGCGCCCGGGGCGACGGCCTGTCCACTCCCCGCACCGAGGCAGACGCCGTGCGGTTTTTGTCCGGCGTGGTGAACGGCTGCACCACCGGCACCGCCATTGCGCTGATGGTGGAAAACCAGAACACCCGCAGCGCCGATTACGCCAAGACCGCCGACCTGCTGCGCCCCGGCCACGCCGATTACACCGCCTATGCCAAGTACCACGGGTTTCAGGATGCGCGGGGCGGCGGGCACTTTTCCGGCCGGGTCACCGCCGCCCTCGTGGCCGGCGGTGCCGTCGTGCTGGGTGCGCTGAGCCGGGCCGGTATCGACATCTCCACCCATATCGCCGCCTGTGCGGGTATCTCCGACACCCGCTTTGCGCTGGACGATGCCGCTGCGCTGGCCGCACAGGTGGAAACCCTGGCCGACAAACCGGAGGGCTTTGCCGTGCTGGACCCCGCCGTGGAGGAGCCCATGAAGGCTGCCATCCGCGCCGCCGGGGCTGACGGCGACAGTGTGGGCGGCCTGCTGGAGACCGCCATCCTCGGCCTGCCCGCCGGGATCGGTGAGCCGTACTTTGACAGCGTGGAAAGCAAGATCGCCCATCTGGCCTTCTCCATCCCCGCCGTCAAGGGCATCGAGTTCGGCACCGGGTTCAGCTTTGCCGGGCTGCAGGGCTCCGAGGCCAACGACGCCTTCCGCATGACGCCGGAGGGGGCCGTGGTCACCGCCACCAACCACAATGCCGGCATCAACGGCGGCATCGCCAACGGCATGCCCGTGGTGTTCCGCACGGTGGTCAAGCCCACTCCCAGCATCTACAAGCAGCAGGACACCGTGGATTACCTCGCCAAAAAGAACGCCGAGCTGTCCATTCAGGGCCGTCACGACCCCTGCATCGTGCCCCGGGCCGCCATCGTGCAGACCTGCTCCGCCGCACTGGCGGTGGCCGACCTGCTCACGGCCCGCTACGGCGAAGCCTGGATGACCCACCCCACCAGCTTCCGCAAGGAGGACGACTGATATGGAATACGGACTTATCGGGGCAAGGCTCGGCCACTCCTACTCCAAGATCATCCACGAGATGCTCTGCGGCTACAAATACGACCTGTGCCCCCTGCCCACCGAGGAAGAGGCCCGTGCCTTTTTGACCAAGCGGCAGTTCCGGGCCATCAACGTGACCATCCCCTACAAGAAACTGGTCATGGAATACTGCTCCTACATCGACCCCCGGGCCAAGGCCATCGGGGCCGTGAACACCGTGGTGAACAAGAACGGCCTGCTGTACGGGTACAACACCGATTACCTCGGCTTTGCCCACCTGTGCGACGCCCACGGCGTGGACTTTGCAGGCCGGACGGTGCTCATCCTTGGCACCGGCGGCACCCACAACACCACCAGCGCCGTGGCGCGGGACAAGGGTGCCGCAAAGGTGCTCACGGTCAGCCGCCATCCGGACCCGGAAACGGGCGAGCTGAGCTATGCAGAAGCCGTGCATAGCGGTGCACAGATCGTCATCAACACCACCCCCGCCGGCATGTACCCCAATGTGGGGGTGTGCAATCTGGATGTGGCCGCCATGCCCGGGCTGGAAGCCGTAGTGGACGTGGTATACAATCCCGACAAAACGGAACTCATCCTCCGGGCCGAAGAAGCCGGGGTTCCGGTGGCCGTAGGCGGTCTGGAGATGCTGGTAGCACAGGCCGTGTATGCGGCCGAATATTTCCTGAACCGCAAATTCGAGGACGCCCCCGCCGAGATCCGGCGCATCACGGCGGCCCTGCGCCGGGACACGCTGAACATTGCCCTCATCGGCATGCCTTCTTCCGGCAAGACCACGCTGGGCAAACTGCTGGCAAAGCAGCTGGGCCGCACCTTCGTGGACCTGGACGACGCGATCGTCAAGGCCGACGGGCGCAGCATCCCGGACATCTTTGCCGCCGAGGGCGAGGACGGCTTCCGTGCAAAAGAGACCGAGCAGACCGCCCGCTTCGGCAAGGAGAACCGCCAGCTGCTGTCCTGCGGCGGCGGCGTGGTGAAGCGGCCCGAAAATCTGCGGGCCCTGCACCAGAACGGCGTGGTGCTGTTTATCGACCGACCGGTGGAAGCACTGGCCGTGGGCGGCAGCCGCCCGCTCTCCTCCAGCATGGAAGCGCTGCGCACCATGGAGGCCCAGCGCCGCCCGCTGTACCGGGCCGCCGCTGACGCGGTGGTGCCCAACACCGGCACGCTGGAGGATGCTCTGCGGGCCGCCATGGAGGCTTTGGATGAAATTTTTGATTCTTAACGGGCCCAACGTCAACCTGCAGCGCTACTCGGAGCCGGGCATGCCCGGTGAGCTGGACTACAACGGCATGATGGACTATGTGCAGTCCGGCTGCGACCAGATGGGCATTGAGACCGACGTGTGCCAGACCAACCACGAGGGCGACCTGATCGACGAGATCCAGGCCGCCGCCGGGCGGGTGGACGGCATCGTGCTCAACCCCGGCGGCTACGCCCACACCAGCGTGGCCATTCTGGACGCGCTGCGGCTGTGCGGTGTGCCTGCCGTAGAAGTGCTGCTCACCGCCCCGGACGAGCGGGAGCCCTTCCGCAAAACGGACGTGGTGTCCTTTGGCTGTCAGGGGCACTTCATCGGCCAGGGACCCCAGGGTTACCTGCACGCCTGTGCCTATCTGGCCCAGCTGCTGCGCCTGGACGGCACCCCCCAAGCCCATATCGTGATGTGAAAAACGAACCCTCTCAGTCGCCTGCGGCGACAGCTCCCCCGAGGGGGGAGCTGTTCTGCCCCGGGCACGCTATAAAACCTCCCCCTTCGGGGGAGGTGGCATCGCGCAGCGATGACGGAGAGGGTTTTCTAAAACCAGAAAGGAACTATAAACCATGATCATCTCCACCAAGAAAGGCACCCCGAAGGAAGAACTGGAAAAGATCGTTGACAAGTTCGAGCATCAGGGTCTGGACGTGACCCTGATCACCGGCAAGGACTACAACGTGTTCGGTCTGGTGGGCGACACCACCAAGATCGACGAGCGGGACGTGCTGGCCAACCCCTGGATCGACAACGTCACCCGCGTGTCTGCCCCGTACAAGCGCGCCAACCGCCTGTTCCACCCCGCCGATTCGGTCATTGACTGCGGCGGCGTGAAGATCGGCGGCAAGGAAAAGATCGCCGTCATGGCAGGCCCCTGCAGCATCGAGGGTGCCGAGCAGGCTCTGCGCATCGCACAGAGCGTCAAGGCCGGCGGCGCGGCCCTGTTCCGCGGCGGTGCCTACAAGCCCCGTACCTCTCCCTACTCCTTCCAGGGTCTGGAGACCGAGGGCATCCTGGACATGGTCAAGGCCCGCGAGGCCACCGGCCTGCCCATCGTGTCCGAGCTGATGAGCGAGGACCGCATCCCGGAGTTTGAGGAGTATGTGGACGTGGTGCAGATCGGTGCCCGCAACATGCAGAACTTCCAGCTGCTCAAGGCCGTGGGCAAGATGCACAAGCCGGTGCTGCTCAAGCGCGGCCTGTGCAACACCATCGAGGAGTGGATCATGAGCGCCGAGTACATCATGGCAGGCGGCAACGAGCAGGTCATCCTGTGCGAGCGCGGCATCCGCACCTTTGAAAAGTACACCCGCAACACGCTGGACCTGTCTGCCGTGCCCCTCATCCACGAAAAGACCCACCTGCCCGTCATCGTGGACCCCAGCCACGCCACCGGCAAGGCAAACCTCGTGGAACCCATGATGATCGCCGCTGTGGCCGCCGGTGCCGACGGTCTGGAGGTGGAGGTGCACTATGACCCCCGCCACGCCTGGAGCGACGGTGCCCAGTGCCTGACCCCGGACGCCTTTGCACAGGCCATGGCCAAGTGCCGTCAGGTGGCATGGGCCATCGGCCGCGATATGTAACGGCCTATGCTGGTAACCATTCATTCTTCCCGCCCCATCGGCGGGAGCATCACAGCCCCGCCCAGCAAGAGCATGGCCCACCGGGCCGTGCTGTGTGCGGCGCTGGCCACAGGCAGCTCCCACATCACGAATCTGGAATTCAGTAAGGACATCTCCGCCACGCTGGCCGCCGCAGGCCAGCTGTGTGCCCGGGTGACCACCGGCCCCGCAGATGCCGTGGTGGAAGGGCTGGGCCGGTTTGCCCCCCTCACTGCCCCGGTGGACTGCTGCGAGAGCGGCAGCACCCTGCGGTTCCTCATCCCCATTGCCAGCCTCACCGGGCAGGAAGTGACCTTTACCGGCCGTGGGCGGCTCATGGAGCGGCCCCAGTCGGTTTACGAAACGTTGTACCGGGAGCAGGATCTACGGTTTGAACAGACCTCTGCCGGTCTGACCGTGGCCGGTGCCCTCACACCGGGGGAGTACCGGCTGGCAGGCAACGTGTCCAGCCAGTTCATCAGCGGGCTGCTGTTTGCCCTGCCCCTGCTGGACGGCGACAGCACCCTGCACCTCATCCCGCCGGTGGAAAGCCGCAGCTACATCGACATGACCCGCGCGGTGCAGGCCGCCTTTGGGGTGACCAGCCGCTGGCTGGATGGGAATACGCTGGCCCTGCCGGGCCGCCAGCACTACCGCCCCTGCGATTACGCCGTAGAGGGCGACTACAGTCAGGCGGCCTTCCCGGCGGTGCTGGGTGCCGTGTGCGGCGGGGTAACCGTCACCGGCCTTTCCCCGGACACCCTGCAGGGCGACGCGGTCATTCTGGATCTCCTGCGCCGGTGCGGCGCACAGTTCACCCGTGAGGGGGACACCGTTACCTTTGCAAAGGCGCCCCTGCACGGGGTGGACATCGACCTGGCCGACTGCCCGGACCTTGGCCCTGTGCTCATGGTGCTGGGCCTGCTGTGTGAGGGCACCACCGTCATCCGCAACGCCGAGCGCCTGCGCCTGAAGGAGAGCGACCGCATCGCCGCCATGGAAGCCGAGCTGCGGGCCTGCGGCGGCGTGCTGGAAAGCGAGGGCGGCACCATCACGGTGCACGGCTGCGCCGAGCATCTGCACGCGCCGGAAGGCATTCTGCACGGGCACAACGACCACCGGGTGGTCATGAGCCTTGCGGTGCTGAGCGCAGCCGCCGGGCTGCCCCTGACTGTGGATGACGCCGAAGCCATCCAGAAGAGCTGGCCGAATTTCTTTGCAGCCATCCGGCCTTTGGGTGTGGAGGTAGAATATGCTTGACAAAACAAAACGTTATCTCGTGGTGGGTCTTGGTCTGCTGGGCGGCAAGTATGCCCTGGAGCTGACCCGAGCCGGTTTCCATGTGGACGGCATCAACCGCAGCGAGGGGCATCTGCAATATGCCCTCGACCACGGCTACATTGCCAGCGGCAAGACCCATGATTTTGAAGATCTGGTGCAGCAGGCCGACCACATCATCTTCGGCCTGTACCCCACGGCCCTGCTGGAGTGGTTCAAAGCTTACGGCCCGCTCCTCAAGCCCGGCTGCATCTTCACGGATGTGTCCGGCGTCAAGACCGGCCTTGTGGAGCCGGTGCAGGCCATGTGCCCGGCAGGGGTGGAGTTCATTGCCAGCCACCCCATGGCAGGCCGTGAGACCTCCAGCGTGGAGCACGCTGCCGAGGTGAACTTTGCCCCGGCCAACTTCATCATCACCCCCACCGACAAGAACACCCCGGAGGCCATCCAGTGGGCAAAGGAGCTGGCCCAGGTGCTGGGCTTCAAGCACATCTGCACCCTGACCGTGCAGGAGCACGACAAAATGATCGGCTACGTCAGCCAGCTGTGCCACGCCATCGCCGTGAGCCTGATGTGCGCCAACGACAACACCTCGCTGTGCGAGTACACCGGAGATTCTTTCCGGGACCTGACCCGCATTGCACGCATCAACGATAAGATGTGGGCGGAGCTGTTCCTCTGGAACAAGGAAAACCTCATCTCCGAGATCGACCAGTTCAGCGGGGCGCTGAACGAGATGCGCAACGCCCTTGTGGCCGATGACCGGGAAAAGCTGGAGGAGATGTTCCGCCTGTCCACCCAGCGCCGCGCGGCGTTTGATAAGAAAGCGCCGTAACCTTTTCAGCACACAGACAGCACTGCTGTTTTTCCCAGCTCCCCTGCTGGGGAGCTGGAAGCGAGACTGAGAGGTTTGGCACAACACGAAAAAATGAGGTGTACCGAATGCCCAAACAGGAAGGCCAGAAATCCAAGCTGCTGGCGCTATTGCGCATTTTTGAGCAGCAGACCGATGAAAACCACCTGCTGAACGTGCCGCAGCTGGTGGAGCTGCTGGAGGCGCAGGGCATCCGCTGTGAGCGCAAGAGCGTGTACAGCGATATTGAGGCACTGGGTGCGCTGGGCTATGACATCAAGCTGCGCCGGGGCCGGGGCGGCGGGTATTTCCTTGCCAGCCGCACCTTTGATCTGGCGGAGCTCAAGCTGCTGGTGGATGCCGTGCAGGCAAGCCGGGTGGTATCCGGCACCACGAGCAGGCGGCTGATCCACAAGCTGGAGAAGCTCTGCTCCAACTACGAGGGCAGCCAGCTGCAGCGTCAGGTCTATGTGGAGGGCCGCGCCAAGACCGACAGCAAGAGCCTGCTGTACAGCATCGATGCCCTGCACGAAGCCATCAACAACGGTAAAATGGTGGAGTTCCTCTACAGAAAAGCCGACAGCCGCGAGAAAGAGAAAAGGACCGTCAGCCCGTGGCAGCTGGCCTGGGAGAACGGGTGCTACTACCTCATTGCGTTTGCCGATGAAAAGGGCATCCGCCATTATCGGGTGGATAAGATGAGCGGGGTCCGGGTGCTGGATGTGCCCCGGCGCGGTCAGGAACAGTTTGCGGATCTTGACCTGCCTGCCTATCTGCGCAAGCACTTTGGAATGTACGGCGGGCCGGAGCATCGCGTTACCCTGCGGTGCACCGCGGATCTGGAAGGTGCCATGCGGGAGCGCTTTGGCGCAACGCCCATGTTTCTGCCGGAAGAGGATGGGTCTTTCCACTTCGATGTTCCCATCTGCGTCAGCGACCAGTTCTACGGCTGGGTCTGCGGCTTTGGCGGCAAGATAGAAGTGGTTGCCCCGCCCGAAGTGCGGCAGGGAATGCGGGAGGTGGCCGCCCGGTTGGCAGAACAGCATCAATAACAAGAAAAAGGACTGCGAAAGCAGTCCTTTTTGCGTGTTTACGGTTCCTTCAATTCCAGATCACTGGGCAGGATCAGATCCAGCGCGGCGGCAGGCTCGGCCACGAGGCGGCGGCTCTGGTGGAAGATGGCCTTTTCCAGGGTGTTGCGGGCAAGGCGGCCATTGCCGGCGGTGCGGGCATCGGCAGCCTGCCAGCGGGCATAATAGCCCAGCAGGGGTTCGGTGCAGGCTTCGGCCAGGGTGTAGCCCTTGTTTTTGGCAAGGACCTGGGTGATCTGCAGCAGCTCCTCAGCGGTGTAGTCCGGGAACTCGATCCGGTTGGGGAAACGGCTGGCAAGGCCGCTGTTGGCGGTGAGGAAGGTCTCCATCTCCTTGGTGTAACCCGCCAGAATGACCACAAGCTCGTCCCGGTGATCCTCCATTCCCTTCACCAGCGTGTCGATGGCTTCCAGCCCGAAGCTGTCCTGCTCGCCGCGGTAGAGGCTGTATGCTTCGTCAATGAAGAGCACGCCGCCCAGGGCGCTCTCGATGACACTGTTGGTCAGGGGGGCGGTGTGGCCGGTGTAGCGGCCCACCAGGTCGGCACGGGTCACCTCCACCAGCTGCCCGCCCTTGAGGGCACCGATGGCTTTCAGGTATTTCGCCACCAGCCGGGCAATGGTGGTCTTGCCGGTGCCGGGGTTTCCGGTGAAGATCATGTGCATGGACAGGCTGGCCGTTTTCAGCCCGGCAGCGGCCCGGCGCTGCTGTACCTGCAGGTTGTCGGCCAGACCGAACACATACTCTTTCACGGGAGCAAGGCCCACCAGTTCGTTGATCTCGGCCCGGATGGCATCCAGTGCGCCGGTGTAGGCGGCAGGCAGCAGGTCGAACAGGGGCTGGTCTGCGCCGTCGTTCAGCCGGAACAGCAGCCCTTCCGGACAGGCGGTCAGGGCCGCCGTGCCGGACAGGGTCTTGTCCGTGCGCAGGCAGTATTCGCTCAGGGCACGGAAGATGCGGTCACAGCATTCGGCCAGCCCGGCGGCACCCTTCTGCGCGGTGCACTGGGCTGCGACATAGTCCCGCACGTCGGCCCCGGCGGAAAGGGTCAGCCCCAGCCGGGCGCGGATCTTCTGGGCCAGCGCGTTGAGCTGCTGCGCGGCAAGGGCGGCCAGGTCCTCCCGGGTGTAGGAGGCCGTTTCGCAGACATCCCCCAGCGCCGACACCAGCGCTGCGCCGAATTTGTCGGCCAGTGCCTCCCGGCCCTTGTGGGAGTAAAAGATGAGGTATTTGCCGCAGGGGTCGATGCGGCTGACAGCTCCCGGGGCAAGCGCCGTGCCTGCATCCACCAGGATGCCCTCCTTGTTGACGAGATACCGGCTGGACAGGGGCGCACTGCCCTTGACGGCCAGATCGGACAGGGTCTTCAGAAAGCCGGGATAGCAGCTTTCATAGTGCTCAAAGGCAAGGATCTCCCCGGGCGCGTGCAGGGCGGCGTAGAGGTCCTGCAGGAAGAGCTTTTCGGCTCCGGAATTGGGGTAAAGGGCCAGATCCAGCGTGGCGATCCTGTCGCTCTGCAAAAGGCCCCGGGCCGCCATGCAGCGGGCAGTCTCTTCCAGTGCAAAATGCCTGCCTGTGCCTGCCCCGCCTGTGAGCAGGATGACGTTGCGGGCGGCGGGGGCTTCGGTGCCCAGCACAAAGGGGCGGCGCATGGCCCGCACCACGCTGTCCACAAAAGCATCCTGCCCCAGCACCGTCTGCCTGACCTCGGCGGCAAGGCCTTCAAAGCTTCCCAGATGCTCCGGCTTCACGTCGGTGGTGCCCCTGGCCAGCAGGCCTTCGTCCTCCATGTCCCGCAGCATCTGGCGGCTGCTTTCCAGCGCGGCGGCGGTGGCATCGCTCTGGGTTTTGAGCTGGGCGTTCTGCTGCTTCAACAGCTCGTCCAGCCGTTTCTGCTGTTCCAGAAGCGCCGCGTTCAGGTCGGGCAGGGCGGCGCTGCCGCCTGTTTTGGGTGCAGAAGCGCCGGGGGCGGCCTTGAATCTGCCCCCCGGGCCGAACACGCCGTTCATCAGACTTTCCCAATCATCGGTGTATGCCATAAAACTACCCTCCGTGCAGTGTTTTTTCTTTCAGTATAGTGGAGTTGGAAGTGTTTTGCAAGGAAAGGGTTGAAATAAAGGACAAAGTTCGTTACACTATTGTCAAATGAAAGGATGAATTGCCATGGAGCCAAGAACACCTGCTGAATGGAAGACGCTGTTTGAGAGCGAAGCCTTTGCCCGCCAGACGGAATATTACGGCCCGCTGGGGGTGGAGTATACCCCCGCCGGGACACACCTGCGCTTGTGGGCTCCCACGGCAAAACAGGCAGCAGTGAACCTGTACCGCCGGGGCACCGGCGGGGCCTGTGTGGGCACCCTGCCCCTGCAGCAGCAGGACAAGGGTGTGTGGAGCGTCTATCTGCCCGGCGACCAGCACGGGAAATACTACGATTTCACCCTTACCACCCCGTTTGGCACCTGCAATGCAGCTGACCCTTACGCCCGCTCGGCCGGGGTGAACGGGGTGCGCAGCATGATCTTTGATCCGGCCCGGGTGGACCCGCAGGGCTGGGAGCGGGATGTGCGGCCGGTGATCCCGCCGGCCCGCCGCAGCGTTTGGGAGGTCGGCGTCCGGGATTTCTCGCAGGACCCGGCCAGCGGCGTGCACACAGCCTGGCGGGGCAAATTCCTGGCCTTTACCCAGCAGGGCACGACCCTGAGCAGCGACGGCATCCACCCCACCTGCCTGAATTACCTCAAGCGGCTGGGGGTGAGCTATGTCCAGCTCATGCCCATCTTCGATTTTGGCAGCGTGGACGAGAGCCGCCCCCTGACCCGGCAGTATAACTGGGGCTACGACCCCACCAACTTCAATGTGCCCGAGGGCAGCTACTCCACCGACCCCACCCGGGGCGAGGTGCGGGTGCGGGAGTGCAAGCAGATGATCGCGGCCCTCCATGCGGCGGGCATCGGCGTTGTAATGGACGTGGTGTATAACCACATGTATCGTTCCGACAATGTGCTGAACCGGGTGGTGCCCCTCTACTACTTCCGCCAGAACGACGACGGTTCCCTCTCCAACGGCAGCGGCTGCGGCAACGAGTTTGCCTCCGAGCGGCCCATGGCCCGGCGCTATCTCATTGATTCAGTGCTCTACTGGGCGCGGGAATATCACATCGACGGCTTCCGGTTTGATCTGATGGGCCTGTATGACGTGGAGACCATGAACCTCCTCCGGGCTGAACTGGACAAGCTGCCCGGCGGGCGGGATATCCTGATGTACGGTGAGCCGTGGCAGGGCGGCTGCAGCGCCCTGCACCGGTACGAGGCCAACAAGAACAACCTGAACATGCTGAACGAGCGCATCGGCATCTTTTGCGACAACACCCGGGATGCCATCAAGGGCGGCTGTTTCAATGCCCGGGAGCCGGGCTATGTGGAGGGCAGGCCGGGAAGTTTCTGGGATATCGGTGCTTCGGTGGCGGCGTGGTGCCGCAGTGAGAAGCTGCCGCCCCACGCCCCGGGGCAGATCATCAGCTATGTCTCGGCCCACGACAACTTCACCCTGTGGGATAAGCTCCTGATGGTGCGCTACGCCCGCCCCGAGTTTGCCGCTGTGGACAAGACCGCCCTGGCCCAGAACCGGCTGGCGGCGGGCATCTACCTGACCAGCATGGGCCTGCCTTTCTGGCAGGCGGGCGAGGAGTTTGCCCGCACCAAGAAGGGGCAGGGCAACAGCTACCGCTCCAGCCCGGCCCTCAACCGGCTGGACTGGCACCGGGCCGAACAGTTCCACAGCCTTGTGGATTACTACCGCGGGCTCATTGGTCTGCGGGCGGCGTTCCCCCGGCTGGGCGCGCTGGACAAGGCCGGCCCCGCCGCCATCGAGTTCTTCCCGCTGGAACAGCCTCTTGTGGGCTGGCGGCTCCCCGCCCAGTGGGGCGACGGCGCAGCGTGGAGCGCCCTGTGCGTCTACTATAACCCCACCGAGACGGCGCAGGTCGTCACTCTGCCCGGCGGCAGCTGGAAGCTGCTGAGCGACGGCATCTCCTCCAGCCTGTGGCGGGGCAGCAGCCGCATCTGCACCGGCCAGACCGTTCTCCTGCCCCTGAGCGCCACCGTGTTCGGGCAGGTATAAAAATCCCCTGACCAGTTCACGCCGGTCAGGGGATTTTTGATTTATGGATCAGGAAAAAGATTGGGGAGAATCAGGAGTTTT
>ENA-UEQS01000902-UEQS01000902.1-human-gut-metagenome-genome-assembly--contig:-NODE-902-length-20791-cov-6.305108_pt1 | contig 20791 bp, 15 predicted proteins | sample MGYA00242953_ERZ507953 | MGnify/ENA primary metagenome ERZ507953 (study PRJEB26167, sample SAMN06115474) | human gut metagenome | host: Homo sapiens | place: China:Jiangsu | collected 2016-07-06...
CGCACAAAAAGGCGGCTTGTTCGGCGTGGAAAAGGAAACATGGGAAGCCCTGCGGGAGTACAACGCCATGAAGCAAGAACTACGGGAAAGCGAGCCATCAAGGGAAGCTCTCTTACTCTATGGGAACGAGGACACTTTCGGAATTTATCAGCTAAAGAACGGCAAAGAAACGCGGGACTTGCGCTTTGAGCCTTACGACCGCATACAGGCGGCGGGAAACGGAAATGATGAGAAGTCAGGGCTGGCAGTATCTCGGGTGCTTCGGCTTCCTGCTGACGTGCCTGATCTCCGGCGCCCTGCCGGACTGGGTCGCGACCCTTGCGACCATGGTTATGCTGCTGGTATTCAAACTCGGCAAGGTGGCGGACGTCACGGTCGAGTTCTCCGGCACGACCGTCTGGCTGTGCATCGGCGTGTTCATCATGTCGGTCGGCATCAACAACAGCGGCTTCATGAAGCGCCTGGCGCTGTGGGTCCTCACGAAGTTCCCCGGCACCTATCGCGGCCAGGTCACGGCCATGATGCTCGCGGGCATCATCACCACCCCGATGATCCCCAGCTCCTATGCCAAGACCTCCATCATGGCGCCCCTGATCGGCCAGGTCTGTGAGGCTGTCGGCGCGGAGCCGAACAGCAAAGCGGCCCGCGGCCTGTGGTTTGCCAACTTCATGGGCACGTACATCCTCGGCATTGCCTTCATGTCCGGCTCGGCGTTCGTTGCGCTGATGATTGGCTTCATGCAGGGCCTCGCCTTCACCTGGGGCTCCTGGCTCAAGTGCACGATCGTCTGGTATCTCGTGCTCATCGTTCTGACCTATCTGTACTGCACGATCATCTGCAAACCGAAAGAAAAGCTCGCCGGCGACGTGACCTTCCTCAAGGAGCAGTACAAGGCGCTCGGCGCCGTCTCCAAGAAGGAGAAGCAGGGCATCATCATCGTTGCCATCGCCATCATCCTCTGGATCACCCAGAAGCTGCACGGCGTGGACGCCGGCTTCGTGGCCATCGCGGCTGACGTGGCGTTCTTCGCCGCCGGCCTGCTGACGGCGCCGGAGGCCAACGCCAAAGGCCAGTGGACGCTTGTCGTCTTCATCGGCGGCATCCTCAGCATCGCCAAGTTCATGAACACCACCGGCGTCAGCGCATGGCTGGCCAGCCTGCTCGGCCCCATCTTCGCACCCATCATGAGCAGCCCGTATATCTTCGTTCCCTGCCTGTGCATCATCACGTTTGCCCTGCGTTACGTGATCGTGTCCCAGACCTGCATGCTCACGATGATGATCGCCATCTTCGGACCACTCATGGAGGCACACGGCATGAGCATGTTCATCCTCGTCTTTGTCGAGTGGCTGTGCGGCACGTACTGGAACACCGCTTACGGCAACCCGTCCGTGGTCGGCTTCATCAAGATGACCGGCGACAAGTGCGTCGACTATCCCTGCGCGCAGAAGGCGTCCTATGCTTACATGGTCATGACGATCATTGCCATGGTGGCCAGCGTTCCGCTGTGGCAGGAGATTGGTCTCTGCTGATCCGAATATCCCCGTCAGATCCACCGTCCCCTGTGCAGACATTCTCTGCACGGGGGACACTTTCCAGATGCGCCGCTGGTCAAGGTGCCTAATTTCGCCGCTGCGATCGGTGGTCACTTTCGTAGCCGGTGCTCTGGGATGCGGTGTGCAGAGTTGATATAGTAGTCATAGTCAGAAAGGTAACATTCCGGCACATTGCCGGTCATACACAGCGTTTGAAAGGAGAAAAACATCATGATCAAAACCAGACTTACCGAGCTTGTCGGGCTCAAATACCCCATCATCCAGGCCGGCATGGGTCCGTATCCGGTCACCAGCCTGTGCATCGCGGCGGCCAACGCCGGCTGCCTCGGCCTGTGCAGCACATTTGCCACCACGTCCCGCGAGACCAACCCCATCGTCTTTGAAGACTTCTGCAAGCAGGCACACGCCGAGACCACCGATGACGATGTGACCATCTTCAAGAAAATGTTCACCCGCGTGTTTGAAGAGACCAAGGAGTCCGACGGTATCTTCGGCGCGAACGTCATGGTCTCTGCGGAGGTCAAGGCCAATGCCATGAAGGTCATGCAGGCCATCAAGGAGCTGCGCGAGGCCGATCCCGAGATGAAGCGCCGCTTCCGCGTGCTCGTCACTACGGCCGGCGACCCGATGCCCTGGGCAAACTTCGTCAAGGAGCAGGGCATGATCTGGATGCACGTGTTCCCGGGTGTGCGCACCGCGGCCCGCTGCAAGAAGGCCGGCGTGCAGGTGCTCATCGCCTCCGGCCACGAGGGCGGTATGCACACGGCGTGGCAGCCGGTGCACAGCATGACGCTGTTGCCGGACATCATCGAGAAGTTCTCTGACGAGAACACGCTCGTGTGCGGCACCGGCGGCTTCTGCGACGGCAAGTCGATCGCGGCGGCCTTCGCCATGGGCGCTGACGGCGTGCAGATGGGCACCCGCTTCCTCGCCACCGAAGAGAGCGATTTCTGCGAACTGTGGAAGAAGATGGTCGTCGACTGCGCCGACGGCGGCACGATCATTGCCCGCGGCTTTGTCGGCCCGGCGCGCTGGCTGCGCAGCGACGTGTCCCTGCAGCATGCTTACAACACCGCCAAGGAAGCCCCCGGCTCCTACGTCGGTGTGCCGGATGACTTCTCGAGCATCCCGATGGAGCTGCTGACCTTCGAGCGTTACGGTATTGCCGCGACCTATAAGGGCGACGTGGAGCACGCCATGGCCGGCGCCGGCGAGTGCGCGCAGCGCATCACCGATCTGCCCAAGACCAAGGACATGGTCGAGAAGGTCATGGGCGACGCCGAGACCATCATCCGCGGCCTGGCGGCAAAGTATGTCGCCGACTGAGCTCTGCGCAAGAGAAAGGAGCCAGACATGGCGGAAATGAACGCAGCCTTTTTTGAAGAGGCGAAATACAATCTCCAGCACGGGAAGATCAACTTCCTGAACGTGGCCGGGCTCATCCCGGAAGTCGCCGAGGAGCGCCATGTGGTCGTGCGTCTGCCTGCTAACAGCATGCACCTTAACCACGTGAACATCGTCTATGCCGGCAGCTATTTCGTGCTGGCCGAGTCCTCGGGCGCCACGCTGATCAAGTGCACCTATGCCGGCAAGTATGTGCCGATCATCAAGAGCGTGAACATTGATTACCGCAAGCCGACCAAGCGCGACCTGATCGTGGACATCTCCATGACGGAGGAAGAAGCCAAAGAGCGCATTGCCTATGTCGAAGAGCACGGCAAGGGGCAGTACCCGCTCGATGTGCCCGTCATGGACGCCGACGGCGTGCATTGCGCCGATGTGCACATCGTGTTCTACCTGATGCCGAAACCGTAAAGAGCGATTTTTCCCTTTGTTTCCCGCGCCGCATCCGCCCGTTCGGATGCGGCGCTTTTTTCGTGCCGGAAGCGCCCGAAAATCTATGGCAACACAGCACAAAAATGCATGTCCGCAGGGGCAAAAGAATTGTAAGAAATACAGGTAACAAGCGCCGAAGCAATCGTTATAATATAGACAAAGCATCGGATCCATTTCATTTCAACAAACTGAAAACCGTTGCAATTTCAGAAAAAATCTGCATCAACAAGGAGGCTATATCCATGAGAAAACCACTCGAGGGACTGTTCGTGGTCGAGATGACCAGCTACTGGTCCGCGACGACGACGGCGCGATTCCTGCGCGACATGGGCGCGCGTGTCGTGCGCGTTGAGACCCCGCCGATCGGCGACTTCTGCCGTTACTACGGCCGCTCTATGGGCATGCCCATCACGGCGGAAGAGAACCCCATCCACGATATTTTCAACGGCGGCAAAGAGTGTGTCGCGCTGGATCTGAAAGATCCCAAGAACCTCAAGCTCATGCAAAACATGCTCGCCAAGGCGGACGTATTCATCACTAGCACCCGCACGGCCGGCCTGAAAAAGCTCGGTCTGGACTGGGAGACGCTGCACGCCAAGTACCCGAAGCTCGTCATGGGTCAGGTCACCGGCTACGGCATCAACGGCCCGCTGGTCAACCGCCCCGGCATTGACGCGATCGCTTATTTCGGCGCCAACGGCGTCATCCTTGACACCCGCACCGATCCCGACAGCCCGCCGATCTACCCGCCTGCCGGCATGGGCGACACGACGACCGGCATCACGCTGCTCAGCGGCGTGCTGGCAGCCCTGCTCGCAGCGCGCGAGACGGGCGTGGGCGACTACGTCATGACGTCCCTGTACGGCACCGGCAACTTCGTCACCGCCGGCTTTGCCACGAACTGCAACTACGGCTATGAGTGGCCGCGGGAAGCGCACACCATGAGCCCGCTCGGTCAGGGCTACAAGTGCCGTGACGGCCGCTACATCTACGTGTTCGTCAACGACTATACGAGTGTCTGGCCGAAGTTTGCCAAGGCGCTGCGTCTGCCGGAAGAGGTCGTGACCGACCCGCGCTTCACGACCAAGGAGTCGACGACGATCATTGCCAACCGCTCCGCGCTCGTGGACATCATCCGTGAGTACGCGCTCCAGCGCGACGCGCAGGATATCCTCGACGAGCTCGTCGCCTACGATGTGCCGAGCTGCATCCTTAACCAGTACAAGGATCGCTTTTCCGGCGAGTGGCTCGAGCAGTCGGTCTCCAACGGCTACCTGATCGAGCACACCTATCCGTCGGGCAACAAGGCGTATCTGGCGCAGATGCCGATCTATTTTGACAGCCTCGGCGTGCAGGATCTCTATGCACAGCACAGAGCGCTGGGCGCGGACAACGAAGCCATCGAGAAGGAATTCGGCGACGGCGAATAAAAGCGCATCTCCCGATCAAAAGCAGGGCCGCAACAGCGGCCCTGCTTTTTTGCGTCTCCGTGGTCAGAACGGCAAAAAGCGTCCCCATCTGCCGGGCAGACGGGGACGCGCCAGTGTGCTGTATTTTCGCGTGCTCAGCGGTTTTTCAGCGCCTGGATGAGCACCTTGCCGGTGGCGTTCTTCGGCAGCTCCGGCAAGAATTCCACCTCACGCGGCATGCGGAACGACGGCATGTTGGCGCGGCAGAATGTCTGCACCTGCTCGACTGTCAGTGACCGGCCGGGCTTGCAGACGATGCTCGCCTTCACGTGCTCGCCCCACTTCGGGTCGGGCATGCCGTAGACGGCGGCTTCGGCGATCTCGGGCATTTTCAGCAGCACGTCGATGACTTCCTCGGGGTAGATATTCTCGCCGCCGGAGATGATGAGCGAATCCTTGCGGCCGCGCAGGTAGAGATAGCCGTCCTCGTCGAGATAGCCCACGTCGTGCGTGAAATACCAGCCGTCGCGGATCACGTCCGCGGTCTTTTCCGGCATCTGATAGTAGCCGAGCATCATGCCCTGCCCGCGCACGCAGATCTCGCCCTCCTCACCGGCATCGCACAGCGAGCCGTCCGGCCGCACGATGCGCACGGCGGCGCCGGGCAGCGCCCGTCCGACCGAGGTGAGATACCGTCCGCCGAGGATCAGGTGATCCTCCGGGAGCAGCGCCGTGACGGTGCTGGCCATCTCCGTCATGCCGTAGGACTGATAAAAGCGGCAGTTGAGCCGGTCGAGCGCGCGCCGCAGCAGATCCGGGGAAATGGGGCAGGTGGAGTAGTTGATGACCTTCAGGTGCGACAGGTCGTAGTTTTTGCGGTCCATCTCATCGAGGATGCCCTGCAGGATCAGCGGGATGACGCCGATAGCGCGCACCTTTTCCCGCACGAGACTCTCCACATAGTCGCTCACGGTGAAGTTCGGGATCATGATGAGCTTACCGCCGGTCGCCAGCGTGAGATAGGCGCCGGTGCACGCGGAGTGGAATAGCTGCGAGATGTACTGATAGACCTGCCCGTCCGGGAACTCCAGCGTTTCAAGCATGCTCTCAAGCTGGTTGAGATAGCGCGCGTGGGAGTAGACCACGCACTTCGGCCGCCCGGTCGTGCCACTCGTGTGCATGTGGTAGGCGGGGGCGTCGGGCGCAACGACGGTCTCCACCGGCGTGTCCGGCATACCTGCGAGCAGGGAATAGAGGGCGGAGCGGCCGTCGGCTTCCGGCGTCAGGGACAGGAACGTGATGCGTCCGGCATAGTGCTGCCGCAGGGCGTCGCCCCAGTCCTCGCGCTCCGGCTTGAAGAAGGCGCACCGGACCTCGTTGAGATCGAGCAGGTAGATCATTTCTTCCGGCGCGAGCCGCCAGTTGAACTTGACCACGGTGCCGCCCAGCTTCAGAATCGCAATTTCCGCGATCATGACCTCCGGGCAGTTGCGCGAGATGATGGCGACGCGGTCGCCCGGCGCAATGCCGAGACTGCGCAGGCAGTGCGCCGTCCGGTAGATGAGTGCCTGCAGCTCCCGGTAGGTGATGCGCCAGTCGCCGAATACAATGGCCTCACGCTCCGGGCAACGTGCAAAGCTCTCGTCGAGGATCTGACCGACGCCGGTCGTTTTTTGAAATCTGCTGATGTTATCCATATCTGGCTCGCTCCTATACAAAATCATTCGAACGCTCCGACGGCTTGTTAATTTATTATCTTATTCGCATTATATCGAACCCCCGCGGACAGGTCTTCATAGGAGACTACGAATTTATGCGCCGCCCGGGTGTCTGCTTTTAGGCAAAATGAAAGCAGCAGCGCCCTTTACGCGCACGCGATTGTAGGAAATGCACAGTGCGTGGCGGCGAGAAAAACCGCATTTCGTAACAAATGCCCTGAACAATTCGCCATGTTATTGTTACAATAAAGACAAAGATGAGGCGAAAAAGCCGCAAAAACACGGAGAATTCGGACAAAAGCGCGAAAGTTGCGCCAATTGCTTCCAATTTCATCGTAGGAGTCTCCAAAAATTCGGATCTCCGGTGTTTTTGCGGAAAGGAACTTTTTTCCTCAAAATTTGTGCGGGAATATGCACTTGTGACTGCCGTTTTGCGCAGCGCGGAAAGGAGAGAATCATGACGCTGTCCGTGGAAATGATCGCCGAGAGCATGCAGCCGTTCGGCGCGCGGGTCGTAATGCAGCAGGAGCGGACATTTGCCTTCCGCCGGGTCCAGATGCTCACGCCCGAGTCCGAGAACACGCTCGAGGAAGACGTGCTCTACGTCAGCGAGCCGAAGGTGATCCGCCGCTTACCGAAGGGGCTGCTGCACGACCACTTTTTCGTTGTCCGGGCGCGCCCGGAGGATGCGGAGCCCGTTCGCCCCGGTGCCAATGCGCTGCTGTATGACGAGCAGTATTCTCTCGGCGCGGTGACGAACCACCTGCTCACACTGTTTGACCGCCTGCAGACACTGGAGTATCAGATGCGTCTGGCCGTGCGCGCGCACGCCGGGCTGGAGCCGCTGATGGAGGTCGGGCGGAAGATGATCCCGGACGCGACGATCGTCGTCGTCGACTCGGCGTATAACATCATCGGCGCCACGCGCGAGCGCGGGTCGGGCAATATCTATGTCGATCAGATGCTCGAGCAGGGCTATTACGACAAGGACTCGCTGCAGCTCATGGCGGAGGCCGGCTATTTTGAAGTCAGTGACCGGTACCTGCGTCCGGTGCTGTCGGTGCCGCCGAATATCTGCAACGACCCCGTGATCCTGCGCTCCTACATTGCCAACGGGATGTTTTATTCCTTTGCCGGTTGCTATTTCCCTGGCCGGCTGCCGACGATGGTGGATCAGGAGCTGTTCCGCTGCTTTACCGAGCAGCTCGACCATTACTTCCGCGAGACGGGCTTTTACAGCCAGAGCATGCCGCAGCGCCAGCAGATGATCCATGATCTCCTGCGCTATGGGGAGGAGAATCCGGAGCTGGTGCGCGACCGTGCGCGCGGCCTGCGCCTGCCGGAGACGGGCGACTTCCGTCTCGGCTATGTCGAGTTCGACGAGCAGGCGTCCACCTCGAAGGCAGGGTACATGGTGCTGCAGCTGCGCGCGTGGAGCAACGTGGCCAATTACGGCGTGATGCAGTATCAAAACAGCGTGCTCATCCTCTTTCAGGACTGGCACGATTACCCGGTCGGGGAGCAGCTTTTGTTCCGCGAGCGGTGGGACGAGCTGCTGACGCTGCTGGGCAAGAACCATGCGCATATCGGCGTGAGCCTGCTGTTCACGGAGCTGGGACGCCTGCGCATGGGCTACGATCAGGCGCGGACCGCCATCGAGATCGGCCGCAAGCTGGATCCCGATGCGCTGGAGTATCACTATTCCAAGTATTATCTCAACGACATGCTCGAATGCTACCGGGAAAAATTCGCGCTCGATGACGTCATTGTGCGCTATCTGGATCAGCTTGCCGGGGAGCGCGGCTACAGCAACAGCAACCTCCTGCTGCTGTACCACTACCTGAACACGGAGCGCAACATTTCCCTGACCGCTAAGCGCGTGCATATGCACCGCAACAGCGTTATTTACCGCCTGCAGCGCATTCAGGACGTGCTCAATCTCGACCTGGACGACCCGGATGTGCGTCTGCGGCTGATGATCACGTTCAAGATCCTGCGGATGGAGGGCAAGCTCCCGGAGATCACGGACGAGCCGCCGGAGCCGGACAACGGCGGAAGCGACCGCCTGACGCTTGTGGAATGAGCCCGCGAAAAGAGAAGAACAGCACACGGCAGCGCCTCCCGGGGCGCTGCCGTGTGCTGCTTCCGATCGGGGTCAGGTCTGCTGCTCGGCCTGTGCCTGCAGCGCGCGCTCGCGGGCTTTGCGCTCGCAGTGCGCGTAGTAGCTGTTGCCCATCTCCTCAAATTTCTCTTTCGGCAGCAGCAGCTCTTCGAGCGGTTTGCGCGTCTTCGGCAGGATCGTGCCGTAGCTGCCGTAGTCCTCGCCGGCCTGGCGGACATAGCCGAGGTATTCTTCCACACGCTCCTGCAGCGGCGGCACCGGCATCATCTCGCCCTCGCCGCAAAAGAGCGTCGTGTAGTTGCCCACGCCGAGCATGAGGTCAAACTGTGCGAGCACGGCGTCGTAGTTGCCCTTGGGGGAGAAAAAGCCGCAGGTCGAGATCAGCACATGCCGCTGGTGCGACTGGTCGTAGCGCGTGACGTGCTTACCGTTGCCCTTGCCGTCGGTGCGGTCGCACATGACGGGGCGGTTGATCGGCACCGTGCGGTCGAGAAAGCACTTGAGCTGGCCGGGCAGGGCGTAGTAGTAGAGCGGGAAGCTCCACACGACGAGGTCGGCCGTGACGTAGCTTTCGATCGCGGCGGCCATGTCGTCGTCGCGGAAGCACTTGCCCGGCGTGCGCTTCCAGCAGTTGAGGCAGCCGAGGCACGGCTCAATGTGCATTTTGGCCACGGTCAGTTCTTCGACCTGCGTGTCGCAGGTCTTGGCGAGCCCTTCGAGAAAGGCGCGCGTCATGCGCAGCGAGTTGCTGCGCTCCATGCGGGGACTTCCGTTGATGACAAGAATGTTCATGGATGTTTCCTCCTGGTTTATTCGCACGTGTAGCGGCCGGAGCGCTTTTCGAGCATGGCGGCGGCCGCCTCGGCCTTGTCCTTGGTCGATACGGTGTAGATGCCCTGGATCTCCTCGGCCAGCAGGCCCACGGAGGTGCCGGCGTCGGTAGCGATGTTGATGCACTTTTTGCACATCTGCACGGCGATCGGCGGCTTGGCCGCAAGCTTTTCGGCATAGGCCAGCGTCGTCTGCTCCAGCTCGCCGAGCGGCACCACGCGCTCCACGAGCCGGATGCGCGCGGCCTCCTGCGCGTCGATATCCTCGCATGTCATGGCCAGCAGCTTTGTCATGCCGGGGCCGATGAGCTTGGTCAGGCGGGTCGTGCCGCCGAGATCGGTGCTGATGCCGACGTCGACCTCCCGCAGGGAAAACTTTGCGTTGTCGGCGGCAATGCGGATATCGCACGCCGTGATGAGCTCGATGGCGGTGCCCATGCACGCGCCCTGGATGCCGACCACGACCGGCAGGTTGCACTCGCTCCAGAAGCGGTAGGCGCCGTAGAGGCTGCGCCCCGGCTTGCCGATCACCGCTTTGGCGTAATTGAGGTCGATGCCGGCGGAGAAGTGCCGGCCGTCTGCCAGCAGCGCAATGGCGCGCAGGTCGTGATCGCCGACGATCTCGGTCTGCTGCAGCTCGATCATGGCCTCGTAAAACGGGGCGCTGATGGTGTTGAGCTTTTCCGGCCGCGCGAGCCGCACGATGCCGACGGCGCCGCGCCGCTCAAAGCTTAGAAATTCCTGATAGGACATGGTCTGGCTCCTTTCTTTATGCCTTTATGCCTGCTCCGGTTTCCGGCGCTGACGCAGCGCTTTTGTCAGAGCGGGTACGATCTGGAACAGGTCGCCGACGATGGCGTAGTCCGCCACCTGAAAGATCGGTGCGTTCGGGTCGCGGTTGATGGCGATGATGGTGTCGGATGCGCTCATGCCGATCAGGTGCTGGATCGCGCCCGAAATGCCGCAGGCAATGTAGACGCGCGGACAGACGGTCTTGCCCGTCTGGCCGACCTGATGGATGGGGGAGATCCAGCCGGCGTCGACTGCTGCGCGAGATGCGCCCACGCAGCCGCCGACGGTGTCGGCCAGCTCCTGCAGCAGCGCGAAATTTTCCGGTCCCTTCATGCCGCGTCCGCCGGAGACGATGATCTGCGCCTCGGTCAGATTCGCGGTCGCGGCGTCGAGCACCGGGATCAGCTCCAGCAGCTCCGTGCTGCTCCGCCGGGCGTCCTCCGGCAGCGATTCCACAAAGACCGCGCCGGTGCGCGCGGGGTCAAATGCCGGCGCGCGGAACACGTTCGGCCGCACGGTGCCCATCTGTGGCTTCGTGTCGGGGCAGATATTGGTCGCCATCAGATTGCCGCCGAAGGCCGGCCGCGTCCAGAGCACGCAGCGGTGCGCGTCCACGTCGAGATGCGTGCAGTCGGCCGTCAGCCCCGTGTGCAGCCGGCAGGAGATGCGCGGCCCGAGGTCGCGCCCCACGTTCGTCGCGCCGATCATGAGCACTTCGGGCGCGTATTTGCGCACGAGGTGGCACATGGCGGCGGTGAAAATGTCCGTATTGTAGTGCGCCAGGGCGGGATCTTCCATGGTGATGACTGTGTCGGCGCCGCAGCCGATCGCCTGCGCGGCGAGCGTGCCGGCGTGCGGGTCGAGAATGACGCCGACGAGCTGTTCACCCATCTTGTCGGCGAGCAGGCGCCCCTGTCCCAGCAGCTCCAGCCCGACGCTGCGCAGCTGCCCGTCCTCCGTCTCGAGGAAGACCCAGACGTGTTTGCTCTCAGACATGATCCCCGCCTCCTTCCAGCGAGATGTGCGCCGCGTCGAGCTGCGCCAGCAGAGACGCCACGGCGGCCTCCGGCTGCGCGCCGTCGATGCGCACGGTCTGCTTGGTGCGCACGGGCACGAATGTTCTTGATACCTTTGTCGGTGAGCCGTGCAGGCCGATGCAGTCGGGATCGAGTGCCGGCAGATCGTCCGCCGTCAGCGTCTGCGGCTGCATGCGGTTGGCCTGCAGCTTGCGCATGACGTTCGGCAGCCGCGGCTCGTTGATGGCCTTCACGACCGTGACCACGGCCGGCAGCGGCGCGCGCAGCACGCGGTAGGCGCGCTCGCCCTCCTGCCGGATGCGGATCGCGCCGTCCTCGATCGTGATGGCGCATGCGCACGTGAGCTGCGGCAGCCCCAGATGCTCGGCCAGCATGGGGCCGACCTGCGCCGTGTCGCCGTCGATGGCCTGCCGGCCGCAGAGGATCAGGTCAAAGCCGCCGAGCGCCCGCACGGCCTGTGCGAGCGTGTAGCTTGTGGCATAAGTGTCCGCGCCGCCGAAGCGCCGGTCGGACACCAGCACCATCCGGTCGGCACCGAGGGCGTAGCACTCGCGCAGCGCCTGCGCCGCCTGCGCCGGCCCCATGGTCATGGCGGTCACGGTGCCGCCGAGCGTCTCGCGGAGCTGCACGGCCGCCTCGAGCGCGTATTTGTCAAAGGGGTTGACGGTGCTCGGCACACCGGCGCGGATGAGGGTGTTGGTTTTCGGATCCATGCGGATCTCGGTCGTGTCCGGGACCTGCTTGATACAGACGAGAATGTTCACGCGGCACCGCCCTCAGCCGAGCAGCGTCTTGCCGATGACCTGACGCTGCACCTGGTTCGTGCCCTCGAAGATGCTGTAGATGCGCGCGTCGCGCAGCAGCTTTTCCAGCGGGTATTCGCGGCTGTAGCCATAGCCGGCAAAGACCTGCAGGCCCATGTTCACCACGTCGTAGCACATTTCCGAGGCAAAGCATTTGAGCGAGTTGCCGAGCGTGCCGATCGGGATGCCGGCGTCCGTCATCTGCGCGCCGTAGACCGCCATGGCGCGCGAGGCCTGAATGCGCATCTCCATGTCCGCGATCAGGAACTGAATGCCCTCGAGTTTTGCGATCGGCCCGTGCTTGAAGCTGCGCTCCCTGGCGTAGTCCACGGCCAGATCCAGCGCGCGCTGCGCCACGCCGACGGCGCCCGCCACGCTGACCGGGCGTTTGCCGGCGAGGAATTTCATGGTCTGGGCAAAGCCGTTGCCCTCAGTGCCGATCAGGCGGTCGGCGGGGACGAACACGTCCTCCATCACGAAATCCGCCGTGTCCGACAGGCGGATGCCCATCTTGTCCTCGTGCTTGCCGACGCTCACCCCGGCGTCGCTTTTTTCCACCAGCAGCAGGCTCATGCCGTGATAGCCCGCATCCGGATTCGTCACGGCCAGCACCACGCACGCCGAGCAGAGCGTGGCGTTCGTGATGAAGCACTTGACGCCGTTGAGCACGTAGCCGCCGTCCACTTTCTTTGCACTCGTGCGCGTGCTGCCGACGTCCGAACCGCTCTGCGGCTCCGTGATCGCCATGGAGATGCCCTCACCGCGCAGAATGCGCGCGCAGGCGGCCTGCTTTTGCGCCTCCGTGCCGTCGGCGAGGATCGCCGACAGGCCGAACGAGTAGGAATTGTTCGAGATCGTGAAGCCGGCGTCATGCTTGGCCAGTTCCTCGCTGATGCAGTAGCGCGTCACGGCGTTGAGTCCCAGTCCGCCGTACTGCTCCGGCACGTCCAGACCAAACAGACCCATTTCGCCCCATTTTTCGTGCAGCTGCACCGGGAATTCGCCCTTTTCATCATATTCTTTCACGACCGGGTCGAGCTCGCGCTCGGCAAATTCGCGGATCATTTTGACGATATCCTGCTGCTCCGGCGTCATGCCGAGATAGTAACCGTATTTGCTCATGAAAATCTTGCTCCTCTCACGGGAAAGCACGTACTTTCCCAACTTTGATTACATTTTAACGAGGCGCGCGGCACGGAACAACGTCATTCAAAACGACGTTTTTTCCCGCCGCCGCACAAGCGACTGTGCAGAAATGACGAAAAAAAGCGCCCGTTTTCTCCTGCTTCAGGAGAAAGCGGGCGCGAAACGGTGGTCACTCTTGATGCACGATGCCGCTGTTGCCGGTATCGTTCTCGCCGTGCGGCGTTTCCCAGTGCGGGATGCGGCCGGTCATTTCGAGGATCTTGAACGAGATCATCAGCCGCAGACGGACATCCGGATCGTCGAGATCCAGCGCGAGGATGTCCTGGATCTTCTGAATGCGGTAGATGACGCTGTTGCGGTGCATGTGCACATGCTTGGCGGTCAGGGAGATATTGCGCTCCGAGCACAGGAAGTAATACAGGAGCTTGATGTTGCTGCAGACGCTGTTGTTATCGTCCATGAGCCGGTCCAGATAGTGCGTATAGGTGTCTTCGAGGGGCATGGTGTCGGCATAATGCTCGAGCATGTCCTCCAGATAGTATTTCGAGTAGAAATAGGCGGTGCCGTCCGTATCACGGCGCTTGCCGATATTCGATGCGGCTTCGGCCTGCCGGTAGCCGACGTAGAGCTTCGTGACGTCGCTGAACAGCAGGCTGATGCCCATGCAGGCCTTGTTCTGCCGCAGGGTGGTCAGCAGGGCGTTCCAGTCCTCGGAAAAGCCGGACTGCGTGCGCACGTTTGCGTCGTTCCAGTCGCGGAAGAGGATGATGACGGACGAGCCGTACTGGAACACGCCGTAGTTTGCCAGCGGGCAGTGGGCGCGGAGCTGATTGGAGATGTGTGAGACTTTGAACAGGGTCGAGCTCTCGCACTGCACGAGGCCGATGCGGAACGTGCCCTGATAGGGAATGTTCAGCTGCGCGCAGCGGTCGTGGAAATATTCCGGCGAGTTCTGCTTCGGCCGGATCAGATCGTCGAGCAGCTGCTGCTGTTTGCCGAGCATGCCGGCGTCAAAAATGCCGTTGACTTTATAGTAATTTTCCAGCTCCTGCGTCAGGCAGGTGTAGAGCGAGATGTCGCGCTGCGTCGGCGGCACATCGAGAAAATAGCAGCCGATGAAGCAGTAGGCCGCGCCGTGATTCTTGTAGGAGCGGACGAGAAACGGGTACCCGCAGATGGTCTTTTCCGCCGGGTAGAGCACCGGCTGGACGCACTTGCGCTCGTCCTCATAGTAGCCCCAGCTTGCGATCTGGTTCATATCCTCGCGGCTGTAATAGCCGCGCTGGAGCAGGTCGCGGAAATAGGGGATGTCATCGACGGAGCTGCGCGTGGAGCACACGATGTTGTATGCCGAGTCCGTGACGACGATCAGACAGTGCGGGAACGCCTTTTTGGCGATCTCAAAAAACGGCTCGTAGCCGCGCCGTTCGAGAGAGGCCTCCTTGATGGCAAACTCAAAGGCGTGAAACTGTGTAAAGAGAGTAATGAGCCGGTTGACGACCTCGTTGAGGTCGGTGTTTTCGTCAAGCAGGATGCCGTGCAGCGCATGATGGCACTGCAGCTGGGACGGCTTGGCCTTGAAAACGAAGCAGTGGTTTTCAAAAAGCTGCTTTTTCAGCTTTGGGAGCACTTTCGGTGTGCAGACATACAGCGTGTCCGGCTCCAGAATATCCGTGGGAGAGGTCAGAATCTGTACGCCGGTGAAGGCGAAATCGCCGTCGGTCTCTATCAGTTGTGCGCCGTATTCCGTCAGGGTTTCCAGGATCAGTTGCAAAGACAATTTCATTCAGAATCCACCACACTTCCATTTTTCTGTCCCCGGGACGGGGGCTGATTGCTGATTTGCAAAAAGGGGTGCCGTCCGGCACCCCTTTGGCCGGTCGTCCGGCAGTGATCTGCTTACTTGCTGAATTCCGCGAACAGCGCGTCGTTGTCCGCGCCGATGGATTTGCTCTGTGCGAAGTAGTTCTGCACGCCGACGCTCTCCATGTAGATCGGGATCTGCGGCTGATAGTAGTGCTTGCCGCTCTCGTAGGTGCCCTCGCCGAGGTAGCCGTTGGACAGGCACTGGTCGAGCTGCTCCTGCTCTTTGTACTTGTCGCCGATGCCGCGCAGCACGGTGCAGGGCACGTTGCCGGCCTGGAGCACGCTCATGATCTCGTCGGCGGTCTTTTTCTTTGCTTCCTCGATGCAGCGCGCCACGATGATGGCACAGTTGCCGTTGACGTTCAGCGCCGGGCGCGTGTTCACACGCTCGTCGTCGAGCATGTCCTCGATGTTGAAGGCTTTGCAGAAGACGGGGAAGTAGCGCTCGTACTCATTGACGAAGATCTGCACGAACTTGCCGTCCTTCGTCTCGAACGCCTGGCCCATGGGGCTCTGCGTGAAGCGGGAGCGCGGCCAGGGGTTGAAGTACTGCGTGCCGGAGTTGATCGCGGATGTGACCCAGTTGCCGGTGCCGTAGAGAGAGGCGGACACATAATCGCCCTTGCCGGTACGCTCGCGGGCAAACAGCGCCGTCATGATCGCGCCGAACAGCGGCATGCCGGTCGTCAGGTCGCCCATGCCGGTCGGCGGGCAGATCGGGGAGTCGTCCGGATTCAGGCGCAGGTCGGAGATCAGGCCGTTCATGGCGAAGAATGCCACGGCGTCCAGGCCGGGGGCAGCGGACAGCGGGCCGTCCTTGCAGCCGTAGCCGGTGGCGTGCGCCATGACCAGGCGCGGGTATTTCTCTTTCAGGGTGTCATAGTCCAGGTTGTGCTTTTTCAGACCGCCGAGACGCATGCTCGTCAGGAACACGTCCGCCTTGGCGAGCATGTTGTGCAGCACGCGCTCGTGCTCGGGATCGTTGAGATCCATGTGCATGAATTCCTTGCCGCCGTTGAAGAGGTCGAACGAGGGGTTCTCGTTCGCTTCGATCGGCATGCCGCAGGTGCGGCCCCAGTAGCGAACCGAGTCGCCCGCTTTGCCGGTCTCGATCTTGACGACTCTGGCGCCGAGGCAGCGCAGAAACTCACCTGCGGAGGGGGCGGCCCAATAGGTCGTCAGCTCCACGACGAAAAGACCTTCGAGTGGTTTATTCATATTGTATCAACCTCCTGTATTTTTCAGTCCATCCTCATCGCACGCACGAAAGACAACAAAAATGCGCGAAAGTGACGAATGACTGTTTTTTAACAATTCCAATTATACAGGTGGCCGACTGCAAACGAAAAGGGCAGGAGTTACGAAAAAAGTGTGCGTATTTGCACAAAACCTGTGCAGAAACGACGATTGCATATCCCCGGGAACGCTTGAAATTCCAACAAAAAGCGCGACTGTGCAATCGCTCCGAAAACGCCGCCGTGAAAGTGACGATTCATGTGCAAAAACAACGACGGTCGTTTCTGGCGGAATGACGGTGTGCGTTTTTTTCAAGCACGTTAAAATATAAACGTTAAATCCGAAACGCGCAAGTAGGTTCTTTCCATTTTGGCCGTTTCGGGAGATAATTCATAATTTTATAAAGAATAGAACCATGAAAAAGAGGATCGGAGGGATCACCCATGCGGGAAATTGCTCAGAAGCTTTCACGGTGCAGCAGCTTTGGCGCGCTCATGGATGATGCGTTCGCGCGCTGCCCGGAGCGCGAGGCCATTGTATACGAGGACTGGCGGCTGACCTATGGCGACCTGGAGCGCTACATCCACCAGACGGCGCACTATCTGCGGCACCTCGGCGTGCGCAAGGGCAGCCGGGTCGCGATCCTGTCGCGCAACTGCCCGGAGTGGATCATTGCCGAGTTTGCGCTCTATCAGCTCGGCGCCATTGTGGTCAAGATCAACTGGCGGCTCACGCCGCCGGAGCAGGCGCGCATGCTCGCGCGCAATCAGGTGTCGGTCGCCTTTCTCAAGGCGGAGAAGCCGGAGTGGGGCGCGGAGCTCGAGCGACTGTGCGCGGACAGCGTACGCCTGATCCGGCTGGAGCCGGTCGACGGCCGCTCGGCGCTGTGCGCGCTCGTCAGCGGCGAGCCGGACACGCCGCCGGACGTGCCGGTCTCGCGTGACGATGTCGCCTGCCGCCTGCACACGAGTGGCACGACGGGGGAGCCGAAGTGCGTCGTCTACACGCACGGCGGCATGCTCCGCGAGATCGTGAGCATGCTGCAGGTCTATCCCTACCCGGACGGGCAGCGGTATCAGTTCATTGCGCAGCTGTTCCACTCGGCCGCCATCGGTGCGCACCTGTCGCTTGCGACCGGCGGCACGATGGTGCTCAAGGATCATTTCGCGCTTGAGGATTACATGCACACGCTCGTGTCCGAGCGCATCGAGTCCATCAGTGTCGTGCCGACGGTGCTCAAGTGGATCCTCGACGAGACGGACAACGGGGACTATGATCTCTCGCACCTCAAGACCGTCAACTATTCCACCTGCCCGATCCCGAAGGCGCTGCTGCAGCGCGCGATCGAGAAGCTGCACTGCAGCTTCTATCAGTCCTACGGCATGACGGAAATGGGCAGCACCGTCACAGCGCTGCTGCCGGAAGACCACCTGCGCGACGGCGGTAAGTACCTCTCGTCCGTCGGCCGGCCGATCCCCGGCGCGGCCGTGCGCATCGTCGCGCCGGACGGCAGCGATTGCCCGGCAGGCACCGCGGGTGAGATCTATGTGCGCGGCCCGGGCCGGATGCTGGAATATCTGGATGCGCCCGAGACGACGCACGCGGCGCTGGTCGGCGGCTGGTACCGCACGAAAGACATGGGCATGCTCGACGCGCAGGGGTACCTGTTCCTGAGCGGCCGTGCCGACGATCTCATTATTTCCGGCGGCGAGAACATCTATCCCGGAGAGGTCACCAATGTCATCATGCAGCTTTGCGACGACGTGGCCGAGGTCGCGGTCTACGGCGTGCCGGACGAGACCTGGGGCGAGCACGTGAAAGCGAGCGTTGTGCTCATGCCGGGCAGCCGGCTCACGGCGGAGGCGCTGCGCCAGTATTGCCGCGCGCATATGCCGACGTTCCGCGCGCCGAAGGAGATCGAGATCGTGCCGGAGCTGCCCAAGGGCGCGACCGGAAAAGTGCTCACGGCCGTGCTGCGCGCGCGCAGTGTCCAGGCGAGCTGACGCGCGCATCTTGTAGGCCGTGCCCATCCGGCGCACGGCGGCAACTGCTGTTTTTTGGAGAAATCAGCGTTGTGAAGCGACTGACGGTTTGCTATTGTGAAATCACAAACAACCAGACGCCGCACAGCGGCACACGTGAATATTTCAGGAGGTAATACCTATGATCCGTACCAAACTTACCGAAATGCTGGGGATCGAATACCCCATCGTGCAGGGCTGCATGCAGTGGATTTCCCGCGCACCGCTGGTCGCCGCCGTGTCGGAGGCCGGCGGCCTGGGGCTGCTGTCGTCGAGCACGTTTTCCTCGGCCGATGAGCTGCAGGCGGAGATCCGCAAGATCAAGTCCATGACGAGCAAGCCCTTTGCCGTCAACCTCACGCTCATGCCGTCGCTCGTCGTGCCGGACTATGCGGGCTACATCCGCGTCTGCGCCGAAGAGGGCGTCAAGGTCATGGAGACCGCCGGCCGCCCGCCGAAGGACGACATGGTGCGCGCCATCAAGGACGCCGGCATGGTGCTCATCCACAAGTGCACCACCGTCAAGCACGCGCTCAAGGCGCAGTCGCTCGGCGCGGACATGGTCGTCGCCGACGGCTTTGAGTGCGCCGGCCACCCGGGCGAGAACGATCTCGGCACCATGGTGCTCACGCCGCGCTGTGTGGAGGCGCTTGACATTCCGGTCATCTGCGCCGGCGGCGTTTCGACCGGCCGCCAGATGGCAGCCGCGCTCATGCTCGGCGCCGAAGGCGTGTACATGGGCACCCGCTTCCTGCTGTCTGAGGAGTGCCCCGTGCTCCCGGCCGTGAAAAACTACCTCGTCGAGCACGCCAACGAGATGGAGACGATCCTGCTTCTGCGCTCGTTCCAGAACTCCACGCGCATGTATAAGAGCGAAGTCGCCAAGCGCGTCTTTGCCAAGGAGCAGGCCGGCTGCGAATTCAAGGATGTGGCCGAGGACATGGCCGGAAAGACGGCCTGCAAGATGTTCTTCGAGAACGCGGACGTGGAAAACTGCGGCGTCATCTGCTGCGGCCAGACGTCCGGCCTGATCCACGATGTGCTGCCCGTGCAGACCATCATCGGCCAGATGATGCACGAGTGCGAGGCGACCATCGCAAAGTTCGCCTGACTTTGGTAATCCCCCCATTCCCTTCTTTTTTCTTTGGAGCGGCTCGGCCCCCGGGCCGGGTCGCTCCCCCCTTATTATCAGAAATGGAGATCCGATCATGTTCTATTCGTTTCATGGAAAATGCCCGCGCGTCGATCCCACGGCGTTTGTCAGCGCCAGCGCCGAGCTTATCGGCGATGTGACGGTTGGCCCGCGGTGCTATATCGGTCCCGGCGCCGTGATCCGCGGCGATGCCGCCGAGATCATTCTCGAGGAGGAGGTCGCGGTGGAAGACGGCGTCATCATCCATGCCGGCGGCGCCGGTAAGAGCTGCCGGGCGTCGCGTCGGGTGAGCGTGTAGATCGCGGTGGTCGGCGGACAAGCGCTGCCTGCTGTCCCGGCGTGTGACCATCGGTCACGGGGCGATCGTCCATGCGCGCTATCTCGGCCCGGAGGCCAGCATCGGCATGGGCGCGGTGCTCAGCCTTGGGTGTGCGATCGGTGCCGGCAGCGTCGTGGCGGAGTCCGCGCTCGTGCCGCAGGGCAAGTCCGTTCCGCCGGAGACGCTCGTTGCCGGCATCCCGGCCAAGCCTCTGCGCCCGCTCACGCAGGCGGACCGCGAGAGCTGGCAGGCCACGAAGGACTGGTATGTCCGGCTCACGGCGGCGTACCTGGATCCGAATCATTTCTTTCCCGTTGCACCGCGGGAGGCGTGAGCACGATGGATTGGCGTGAGATCTATGCGCGCAGGCTCTGCACGCCGGAGCAGGCGGCGGCGCTGATCGCGCCCGGCGACCGCATCTTTGCCGGCGGCGCCGGTAGCTTCCCGGCCGTGCTGATCGACGCGGTGAGCGACCGCGCGGAGCTGCGCGGCATCCCGGTCGTGACCGTCGTCAACGGCACGGAGAGCCGCGCCCTGTCCGACCCGGTCTGCTTTGCGCGCACGCCGTATCACTCCCTGTTTCTCGGCCGCGCCGACCGCAAGTTTCAGCAGCGCGGCGGCCTGCACGAAAACTCCGTGCAGTTTCACCAGACCGTGCGCGCAGCGCGCGAGGTCTACCGTGTCAATACGCTGATGCTCGAGGTGTCCGAGCCGGATGCGGACGGGTATCTGTATTACGGCCCGCGCGGCACGGCCTGGAGTTCGCTCGATACACAGGTCGAAAAGCGCATCTATCAGGTCAACGCCTTTCAGCAGCGCACCCGCGGCGAGCACCATCGCATCCATGTCTCGGAGGTTACGGCGCTCTGCCGCGCGGATCATCCGCTCAATACCTATCATTATAAAGCGCCCGATGCACTCGATGCGCGCATTGCCGCGCACATCCT
>ENA-UEQS01000919-UEQS01000919.1-human-gut-metagenome-genome-assembly--contig:-NODE-919-length-20501-cov-10.045388_pt1 | contig 20501 bp, 22 predicted proteins | sample MGYA00242953_ERZ507953 | MGnify/ENA primary metagenome ERZ507953 (study PRJEB26167, sample SAMN06115474) | human gut metagenome | host: Homo sapiens | place: China:Jiangsu | collected 2016-07-06...
ATCCAGACATATCCGCCCGCGACGAGCGTAGGCACGAAATCCTCGCCGGCACCCAGCCCCACGCCCGCAAGGAAAAGCGAAAGCAGTGAAACACATATAAATGCGCCCCACGCCCACTTATGACCTGCTTCGACTACAATCACCATAAGCACAATTCCTGCCATACAAGGAAAGGCAAAAGTACCGAGTGGCACTAATGATGTGAGCATCATAAAGACAAGCGAAAGTGCCGACAACACACCCGAAATTGTAACTTTAAAGGTTGTTTTTAACGGACTTGAAGATGACTTTTTCATATTAACAGCCCATTCTGCAACAGTTGCAAAGGCAGTTTGTAAGACAGTTTACACAAAGACATGTGGTGCAGTAATCACACATAGCACCGTCACCTGTATTTGGTGTACCTTGAGTGTAACCGCCGTAATTATAAGCCCTCTGATTATTCATATTATTAAGAGCCGCACGGTACTCCTGATTGTTAGGGTCCATATTTACAGCCTGTGTAAAGTAAGAATAAGCCTGATTTGCCCAACCCTTGCGATATGCACACATACCTTTAAGGTAATGCCATTCTGCGTCACGGTACTGTTGCTCTGTATTATCAAGAATCTGTTCGGCCTCATTAATCATATTGCGCTGAATATAAATTCTTACACCGTGAAATCTTGTGGATTGGTGAGAATATCCGCCGGTTGCATTTGAAGTTGAACCCGAGCCTCTGCCCTTTTGCCTTAATTGATTTATTGTATCGTAAGCCTCATTGATTTCCTTCATTTTTTGTTCGGCAACATCTGCAAGCGGACTGTCCGCATAATTGTCGGGATGATATTTTTTGGCAAGCTTTCTGTACGCTGCTTTAATTTCTTCATCGCTGGCATTTTCAGATACGCCAAGAACCTCATAAGGATTATTCATCTTTACTTCCTTTCTGCGACTCAAAAGATTTGTCCGAGTCCTTTTGGGTTTTATCTGTAATTTTATTCTGAATTTTCGGGAATCCTCTAAGCATCATATTGTCAAGTATCCCCTTAAAACCGTTTATATCAAGTAAATTATACGCATCATATGCCCTTGCAAGGCACTGATTAAGAGTGAGCGAAATAATATTGTTGTCTAAAGTTAAACCGTCCTCTTGTATAAAAGGGTTAAAACTTAATGACTTAGCGTCTTTTTCTATATCGTCTGCCGCATCCATAAGATAAATCCATCTGCCTATATTATATCCGTATTCGTATAAAACTCGGCTCTCGGTTTCGTCATTACCGTCTTTTGCAAGGATTTTTCCGAGCATTTGAGCTGTCGGGTCTGCCGAAATATCAACGGAAGAGCTTTTATCCTGTTCAATAACAGCCTGTCTTTCCATCATTTCAGCCACATATTCGTCAATCCACGGATAACGCTTTTTAGCTTTCTTTCTCTGATGTGAGAAAAATGGCTTAATCATTCTCGAAAACAGAGATTTAAAAAATCCGCTGTCATTTATATCAGCAATAAGTTTGTAGTAAACTGTAATAATTGAAAAAGCCGCAGCCTTTTGGTAATCGTCATTTTTGCTGTAAGCAAAATTACATCTTTTAAGAGGATTGCAGGTACATCTGCCTTTCTTAAAACCGCCGCACGAAGAATGTAATGACATCAAAAGCATTGCGTAAAAAGTACAGTCATAGCTCAATGTAAGACGGGTTAAAAAAGAATAATCTTTACCCATTTGCTTGCAAAGTCCGCAGTAAACAGCCTTATATGTTTCAAACTCTTTTACAAGAAGTTCCTCTTTTTCAATCTGTAAATAACCGAACACTGTATTACTCCTATATTATTACTCACATTATACTATACTATATTTCAGGGTAAAAAGCAACAGTAAGTATGCCGAAAATAAGTGATTATTAGGTGAACAAGGGTATTGCAAAAATCTATAAATAATTATAAAATATAATTATTTATAAAACTAATAATTCACTAAGAGGTTTATTTATGAATGTATATGACTTTGATAAAACAATATATGACGGCGACTCAACCGCCGATTTCTATATTTTTTCTCTAAAAAGGCATAAAAAAATTTTATTGCTTGCCCCCTCACTTATCGGTGCTTTTCTTAAATTCTATGTTTTTAAAATCGGCACAAAAACGCAGTTTAAAGAAAAAATGTATAAATTTTTAAAATACTGCGACATACAAAAAGACATAACCGACTTTTGGAATATTAATATTGACAAAATCAAGCCGTTTTATAAAAATCAACAACAAAAAGATGATGTAATAATATCCGCCTCCCCAGAATTTTTACTTGCACCAATATGCAAAACTCTCAAAATAAATTATCTTATGGCATCTGTCGTTGACGAACATACAGGCAAATACAGCGGTATAAACTGCCACGGTGAAGAAAAAGTAAGGCGATACAGAGAAATGTTTGGTGACACAAAAATTCACGAATTTTATTCCGACAGCTACAGCGACACTCCACTTGCTAAAATTTCCGAAAAGGCATTTATCGTAAAAGGTAACCAACTCCTTGATTGGGATTTTTCTAAATAAAACTGTTTATACAAAATTCTATTATATTAAATCAGGTCAATCCGATAAAAGATTGACCTGATTTTTTTGAAATATCAATATTTACAGATTTTTAATGTACTCTGAATTGTTTGAGTAAAAATTACTCATATGTTTTCCGACATTTTCAAGCATTTTCTGTACAGCCTCTTGTGCCTCTGCCTCGTCACGAGGCAAATACCATTTTACATTTCTCTCTTCGTCAACTTCATACCACAAATAATATTTCCCGTTAATCGGTAAATGTATTCTAACCATAAAACTTTGCCTCTTTGACAATTTATAACCCCCTTAACTTTATTCTATTCCTACATATATATTATGTGCTCTGCAAAATCAATTAACAGATGCCAAGCAACATATATAGCAAAAATAACACATTTTTATCTCTGAAACATATTATGACTTATAGCAAATTCACTTAGATTAAGCGATAGAAAGTGATTATTATGGAAAAAGAACTTAAAACCGCTGCGGCATATATCAGAGTATCTACAGACCGACAAACCGAGCTTTCTCCTGACAGTCAACTGCGTATAATAAAAGAATACGCAAAACAAAACGGTTACAATATCCCGTCAGAGTACATATTTCGAGAAGACGGATTGTCAGGCAAATATGTCAAAAAAAGGCCGCAATTTATCGAGATGATAGGGCTTGCAAAGCAAAAGCCTGCACCGTTTAGTGCAATACTTGTGTGGAAGTTCAGTCGATTTGCACGGAATCAAGAAGAAAGCATTGTATATAAATCTATGCTTAAAAAGAATGATGTTTCGGTAATAAGCTGTTCCGAAACTCTTGATGAAGAAAATCCGTTTTCCTCACTTATTGAGCGTATCATAGAATGGATGGACGAATATTATTCAATCCGCCTTTCCGGGGAAGTCCTGCGAGGAATGTCAGAAAAAGTCAAACGAGGTCAGCCGGTGACTATTCCCTCTTTCGGTTATGATATAGTCGATAAACAATATGTTATCAACGAAGAAAAAGCAGCAATTGTTCGTAAAATCTTTACCGATTATATAGACGGAAAGAGCAGCATGCAAATTGCATCCGAATTAAACGAAATCGGTGTCAAAACTACAAGAGGAAATCCTTTTGAAAACAGAACAATAGATTATATCCTGAAAAATCCCGTTTATATAGGAAAAATCCGTTGGAATCAAAACGGAAAAACAGATTACAGATATTCAAACAACAAAGATATTGTGTACACTCAAGGAGTACATAAATCTATTGTCAGCGATGAAATTTTTTATAAAGTTCAAAATTTGATAGAAACTAACGGTCGTAAACAAAGAAAAGGCATACACAATAATATTAAACAAGAATATATGCTGCACGGTTTAATAAAATGCAGCAACTGCGGCTCTGCATTAGCATATTCAAACAAAGGACTGCAATGCATTAAATACTCAAAATCAATATGTAAACAGTCACATTACATCAGCCTTACCAATATTAATAATCTTGTAATACTCGGACTTGAACAGGTTTTTGAAAACAAAGATTTTAAACTTTCGGTCAAGTCTTTATCTCAAACTGTTGCTGACTGCATTGATTACACTAACTTAATTGAAAAAGAAAATCAAAAAATACAACGGATAAAAAACGCATATCTTGAAGGAATCTACACCGTTGAAGAAGTAAAAGAATACAAAAAGTCTGTAGAAGATAAAATAAAAAACCTCTCTTCCCGTCAAGTTCAATTAAAACAAGAAAAAACTAAACCAAGAAAAGAAAATGTAAAAGAAAAGAAAAACTTTTTAGCAACTCTAAAAAGCCCTGCGATAAGCGAAAAAGAAAAGAACGAAATACTAAAAGGCTTTGTAGATTGCATAGTCTTTAACCGCTCAACTTCTTCGGTTGATATATTTCTTTATATCTGATTATCACTTTTCGGAGTACGGTGGACCTGACGGAGAACTCGGCGCATCACTCAGATATTTAAGTCAGAGATTTACAATGCCGCTGCCGGAATTAAAAGCCACCTTAACCGACATCGGTACCGAAGAATTAAATCACCTTGAAATGATAGGTGCAATTGTATATCAGCTTACAAAAGACCTCACGGAAGATGAAATCAAAAAGCAAGGCTTTGAAGATTACTTTGTTGACCATACAACAGGCGTATATCCGCAATCGGCAGGAGGTTCACCTTATACAACCGCATCTATGCAGGTAAAAGGCGATCCAATTACAGATCTCCACGAAAATATGGCGGCTGAACAAAAAGCGCGATCGACCTATGATAATATCTTAAGATTTTGCGATGATTACGATGTAAAAGACGCAATAAGATTTTTGCGTGAGCGTGAAGTAGTACACTATCAACGCTTCGGCGAAAATCTGAGACTTATGACCGACAAACTTGACGAAAAGAATTTCTACGCATTCAACCCGTCATTTGATAAAAAATGTTTTAAAAACTGTATGAAAAAGAAATAATGCAAAATAAAGGCATCCCATAAAATTCTGTGTACGGTTGCATAATTTATATTGTGTTGTTTTATACTTCATAAATGATTCTTGTTTTGCCTTAAAAACTGCATAAATACGAGAATAATCATATACTAAAAAAGTCACGACTGCATATGCAATCGTGACTATAATGGTGGAGCGGGTGTCATCAAGGATGAACACCCCTCCGTTTCGGTATTTTCGCCCTCAAAAGCTTCCTCAATATCATCAAGCGGGATATTGTCGATGCTCAAAGGCTTCTTACTTGCGTTGATAATTAGGGTGAAATGATCGTCATACAAGTAGATGGATTGAACGAATATATTGATAATCGCTCTGCGCTTATTAAAATCATCAAACGGCATTTCGCACACATAATCAAGAAAGGCTAAAATCTGCGCTTCGGATAGGCAGATTTTCTTGTTGTTCTCAATAGCAAGCTGAGTTTACAATTCCTCTTTTTCTGCTTGTCGTTTATGCAGACGCTCAGTCAGCATATCAACCGATTGTCCTTGTTCAATACCTTCCCAAAGGTTTTCAATGGCAGCATCGACTTCCTTAATGGCTTTCTTGATTTCACGCACCGATATATTGTCGGGACTCTTGATACATTTCTCTGCAACACGCTTTGCAATATATCGGATTTTATCATAAGTAAGCATTTTTAGGCATTCGCTGACAACACGGTCTTCGATATATTGCTTGCCGATAATCTTCTTATCGCATTTCTTTTTGCGTGCCTTTTTGCACATATAATAGTGCTTGCCGGATTTACCCGTGCCGCCGTAGCCTACCATCATTTCTTTACAATGACCGCAGAAAAGTTTCGTAGTTAGGAGATATTCGTTTTCGCCCCTTGTTCGAGCGGGTGCTGATTTGTTTTTATTCATAAGCGATTGGACCCGATAAAATAAGTCGTCATTCAAGATGCGTGGCATTCCGCCGGGTGTTTCAACTCCTTTGTATAAATATATGCCGATATAGCGTTTGTTTTTGAGAAGGCGGCTAAGGCTGTTATATGTGAATTTGTTGCCGATAGAAGTTTTAACCTTTCTCCGCTGCAAATCCTTTACAATTTCCGCTTTGGTTTCACCACTTGCATATCGTTCAAATATTTCACGGACAATAGCCGCTTCTTCCTCGTCAACATAAAAGGTGCGGTCTGCTTTGTTGACCTTAAACCCAAGTCCCGGATTGTTGCCGTTTGATAAGCATTTTTCGGCATTGATAGACATTCCCCGGTGTATCTTCTGCGCAAGTTCCACCGAGTAATATTCCGCCATACTTTCAAGAACGCCTTCGATAAGGATACCTGAAGCGTCATCGGTGATATTCTCTTTTGCAGATAAAACTCTGACGCCGTTTTTCTTTAATTTTGCCTTATAAATCGCACTGTCATAACGGTTACGGGCAAAGCGGTCAAGCTGATACACAAGTATCCCATCAAAGGTGTGTTTATCGCTGTCTGCAATCATCCTTTGAAATTCGGCACGGTTATCAAATTTACCGCTTTGTGCTCGGTCGATATATTCACCGACTACTGTGTAATTGTGTGACTCGGCATATTCATAACAGACCTTTATCTAAATATCTCGCACGGGCTTTTCTCTCAAGCTCGTGCTCTTGCTTTAATAATTCATACAAATGCGGAGACTTCTCCAAAATTTTCTCCGCACGGCGAAGCTTTTCTCGAACAGGCTTCATTTGTTTGCTGATCGCTTTTCGGCTCTCTTTGTTTTGGCTTTCATCCTCCGACGATTTTGGACGGCGGATACGATTGCTGATGTCGCTGCGCTCACGTTCCAGTGTCAAAAGCTCAGACCGAGATTGCTCAATATTTACCTGTAGGTCGGAAACTGTATGAATATCCTGCTCCTGCAAAAAGTGATAGTCGGCAATCAGTTCTTTCAAATCCTTTTCCGCCGCCCTTAAATCAGGTGACAGCAGCATTACATTTGTAAGCTCGGCGGCAATTTGAATTACTGTTATGATGATATAGAATATCATATTTACTAAAACTGTTGCCGCATCGTGGCTGTGGTCGATAGAGAATTCAAGCTTTCGCAGTTCATCTTCCAACGGAAACTTTTTAGGTCTGTACGGTGGGCGGTACTCCAAGGTGAACAGGCGGTATCTGTTCTCGGCGTTTTTATCCAACTGTGCTTGTTACGGTGTAAGACACACACCGTATGTGGTATTCGTCTGTTTTTCTGTGGCTTGCACCGTGAGGGAGCGACCTCATACAATTATTGTTTGTGCAAATCTTTCGATTGGTTCTGCTATTGGTTGATATTGGCATCACTTTTATTGTGATTACCGTCAGTTTTGAAAAATAGTGGAGTCATTGGTTTTAGTGGGGGCAATTCCTTTGGGTATTGCCATCACAGTACCGTCAAAAGCAGGAATCAGTGACATCTTAGAAGCTGTCAAGAAAATCGAGTACCGCTTCTTCGCTGTCGTCGTTTTTTCCTTTTCGGAAGGTGTTTGTGCAACGGGCTGTTACACAAGTTGTAATAAGCCGCTAAGAGGGTTTGTTTTTGCCGTTTCCTCTCGGATGGTGGATATAACCCTTTCGAGGAAAGCTTCTTCGGTTGCAGTTCTTTCTGACAGTTCCATATATCCGCAGATAGCAGAAATGACCGCCTTGCTGTATGAAACCTCTGCACCTTGCAGATATTAATAAGCCTTGCGGTCATTTTCTTTACTCAGATTAAAGCGTACTTTTAATGCTCATACCGCACCACCGTTTCTGTTAAGAGTCACGAGCGCCATATATTCATAGCCTTTGGCAGTGGCACAAATATCATCATTGATAACAACCCGGTTACGGTCATAATCAGCAAAGTTGCGAATAAGGCAACCACCGCTGCCGACCACATATAGTTTCATCAGTTTGGGATCGTATTCGTGTTCACGCAGACGGTGGAAGATACCGGCGGTGTATTCTTTTGCGGTTTTGATAACCGTTTCAAGATACTGCCCGTCAATATCTGCTGTGCCTTTCTTGAGAATTTCTGTGATTATCGCATCATCGATGGTTGTATGATAGTGCTTCATCATCTGCTCACGGATAAGCAGAGCGCATTGATGGGTGCCGTACTTCTCGGTAAACATACGCTGGGCATCAGGTTTCTTGTTTACAATCCGAAGCAGGTTCATTGTACCGTTGCCAATATCGCAGAGCATATTGACGCCCTTAAAATCACCAAGGTTTTCGGCAACAGCAGCGAACCCCTGCGGATAGATTTCTGCACCGACAATTTTAATGCGGTAATCGGTGTTACGGAAAGAAAATACAACATTGCTGTGTTGAAGCAGATATTTCTTAAACTCAGCCTTTTGCTCACGTACCCAAGTTAAGGGTAGTCCTGCGGCGATAAACACAGAAGCCTCGGTGAGGCGTTCTCTCCGTAACTCCCGTGCGATAGCGGCAAGGGTGAGTACATAATAGTCCTCGTCAGTAAACTTGTCTGCCGTAAATTCCTTATGACCGACGCCGATGGAATAGTATTTGCCGTTCCATTGGAGCAGGTCTCTGACAAAGGTGGGTTCGGTATCGCTTTTCATTACTCCGGTGGGAAAGCAGTAGTTCGCCGTTTTCATATTCCCGTAGCCGTGGTCGATACCGATAACGTACATTTCATTAAATTTTCTCATAATTTCATTTCTCCTTTTCTTACTTCAATTTGTTGTGCTTTTTGATTTGTTCGTACAGCTCTTTATCGGCGAGTAATACTGCTTTTTTGAAAAGCTTAGAGTTTTCGTGAGCCGTGTAAATGAAGCTGACCGATTTGACGAGGAACATTTGCTCCCCATAGCATTAGAAGTATTCGGCTCTGTGCCGTTTCCCGTGACAACGGAATATGTACCAATCAAGAAAGCCAGCCGCAGTAAAACTACTACTCTTGCACGCAGGCTTTATTTCGACAGCTATTACAGCTTTGTGATGACCGGCTTCTTTGAAGGCTTACATTACGGTCATTATCCAAGGAGGTGCGATATCTGCAAAAAATATTTCCTTATGACCTCTGCGGCAAGGCAAAAGTATTGTACAGGCTATGCGCCGTTTAAGCTCAAGGGCAAAGCCATTACCTGCCGGAAATACGCCGCAAGAATCAACCGTAAAGAATTAGCAGCGGGCAATCCTGTTATCCGCATCTATAAAAACCGCTGCTCTGTGCTCCGAATGGAAAGAAAACGAGGTACTGTCACAGAAGAATTTGCCGCCACAGCGCTTGATCTTGCAAAAGAGCGTATGCAGCAGGCAAAAGAGGACACGGAATATGCCAACAGTCAGTATGAGTCGGATATGAGCCGTGAAAAGCTCTACACCGAAGTCGATAAGCAGTTAAAATAACGGTAAGTATCACAGAACTGAGGTGAGTGCCGTGACAGAAATTTATATAGATAAAGCAGATTTAAATATGTATCAATTGCAGCCGGCACCGCCGAAATGGGATTTGCAGGAATATATTGTAACCTATCTGAAAGAGAAAGATAACCGCTATCTTGCTTGGTTTCTGCACTATTATGAAAAAACGCTTAACAACAATGTGCAGGAATATATGCGAAAGCTCTTTATGCCGGTGCATTTTGCGGATATGAAACAGGCATATATTGCCGGACTGCTCAAAGCATTAAAAAACTACGATATTAAGCAAGGCGCGCCGTTTACCTCGTTCAAGGAACGGTATGTGGAACGGGAGATACTGGACTATGTGCGCTCTATGCGTACAGACTTCACAGCACAAAGCATCGCAGAATATGCCAAGCTCCGTAAAGCAATGGCAATATGGTACAAATACGAGCGTGATTATTCAGATGAAACACTGATAAAGGTTGCAGGCGAGCTTGAGGAAACCGTTGAAAACGCTAAAGAAATATTACTCGGCGGTCTGCTCAATGAAAACCGGGTGGATTTGTATCGGCAATACACAGACGATGACGGTGAAGAATGCACAGAGGAGGCACATTCCGACGGTACCTCTGACACTTATACGCTGTTTATGAAAAATGAGCTGTATACCCGACTATGGGAAGCATACGAAAAACCGGAGTATACCGAACGGAAAATGTTATCTCAAAGACTCGGTTATTGCTTTGAATGCCATAGTGTGTTTTATATAGTTCATAACGATTTGGACGAATACGGTGAGCCGAAAAAGAAGCCAATCAAGAAGATGATGTATACGGATATTGCTACCGACCACGAATACAGCTCAGCAAATACGGCTCATAACAAGTGTGAAAAGGCGTTGGAGAAATTAAGAAAAGCAATAAATGATTTAATATAAATTAGCAAAAAGCGGCGGCAGGAAGATTCTATTCTTTCTGTCGCCGCTTTCCATTTTGGTAGGTATGTTCCGCTAATTTAGGCTTTATTTTTTCTTAACAGTAATCAATGAGGTCTTTTTCCCGTTTTTATTTCTCCTGTGCTATTCTTTTAGCGTAAGGAGGGATTAAATATGTCAGCCATATTTAAAGCTATACACAAATTTGATAAGCGCATTGAAGCACGAGCGGAGCATTTCGCATTCAAGCATCCGTATCTATCCTTTTTTGCGGTATTTATCGGTATGCCGATTTGAGTTCTCGCTGCCGTGTTTTTCTTCACCGTAATTATTACGGTTCCGATTGCTTTGATTTTCGGATGGCTGTAAGCGTCTTAATATAGTTTTAATGCGCTGTACATTCTGCTAATCCCGATTTAATCTTTTTGCTGTTAAAATATCAAACAAGGAGGTAAGACTATGAATATTATAATCGGATTTATCGGTCTTTGTGCTGCGGCACTGCTAATCTACTATGTTTACATACTGATGAAAGGGGATGAGCAAAAATGAGTGCGGTAATACAATACATACTCTATCTTGCCGTTCTTATTGTTTTGGCGATTCCGCTCGGCGCTTATATCAAGAAAGTAATGAACGGAGAGAAAACCTTTCTTTTCAAAATTCTAACGCCCTGTGAAAACGCTGTGTATAAGGTTATGCGCGTCAAAAAGGACGAGCAAATGAACCGGAAAAAATATGCCGTTTCCGTTCTGATTTTTTCAGGCATCGGACTTATTTTTCTGTTTTTGCTTCAGATTTTGCAGGGAGTTCTTCCCGGAAATCCGCAGGGGATTTCGGGTGTAAAATGGGATTTGTCCTTTAATACCGCAGCCAGTTTCGTAACCAATACAAACTGGCAAGCATACAGCGGCGAGTCCACATTAAGATATCTGACCCAAGCGCTCGGACTTACCGTGCAGAACTTTGTTTCCGCAGCTACGGGTATTGCCGTGCTGTTTGCCCTGATACGGGGATTTATAAAAGTAAAAGCCGATGGATTAGGCAGCTTTTGGGTTGATATAACAAGAATCGTCATTCATATTTTGATTCCGCTGAATCTTGTCATCTCCCTTTGCCTTGTGGGCGGCGGCGTGATTCAGAACCTGAAAGGCGCTGAAACCGTATCGCTCGTCGAACCGATTGCGGTAAGCGCAGACGGCGAAATTCTTGAAAACGCCGAAATTGACCTTGATACAAATACCGTAACAGTTGACGGCAAAAAAATAGAAGACGCCGAAATCGTTACCGAACAGTTTGTACCTATGGGTCCTGCGGCAAGTCAGGTCGCCATTAAGCAAACGGGTACAAACGGCGGCGGTTATATGGGCGTTAACTCCGCTCATCCGCTCGAAAACCCGAACGCCTTTACAAATTTGATTGAAATGCTTTCCATTTTGCTTATTCCTGCGGCGCTGTGCTTCACCTTTGGCAAGGCGGTAAAGAATAAAAAACAGGGCATTGCAATCTTTATGGCGATGTTTATATGCCTTGCGCTGGCGCTGGGCACGATTGCCGTCAGCGAACAGGTTGCGACGCCGCAACTTGCACAGGATGGTGTCAACGTCTCAATGACCGACCAGGCGGGCGGCAATATGGAAGGTAAGGAAACCCGATTCGGTATTGCAACATCCTCAACATGGGCGGCATTTACAACGGCGGCTTCCAACGGCTCTGTAAACTCGATGCACGACAGCTACACACCGCTCGGCGGTATGGTGACAATGCTCCTGATGCAGCTCGGCGAGGTTATCTTCGGCGGCGTTGGCTGCGGTCTTTACGGTATGCTTGCCTTTGCCATTCTGACGGTATTTATAGCCGGACTTATGGTCGGCAGAACGCCGGAGTTTTTAGGCAAAAAGATTGAACCTTATGAAATGAAATGGTCTGTGCTTGTTTGCCTTGCCACACCGATTGCCATTCTTATAGGAAGCGGTATTGCGGCTGTAGTACCGAGCGTGGCGGACAGCCTAAACAACGGCGGAGCGCACGGCTTTTCCGAAATGCTGTACACATATTCTTCCTGCGGCGGTAACAACGGCTCTGCCTTTGCCGGCTTTAATGCAAACACCGTATTTTTGAATGTTTCGCTCGGTCTTGTCATGCTGTTTGCCCGTTTCCTTCCGATCATGGGAACACTGGCGATCGCGGGCAGTCTTGCCGGCAAAAAGAAGATTGCAACAAACGCAGGTACACTTTCCACAACAAACGGTATGTTTGTATTCCTGCTGATTTTAATCGTCCTTATTATAGGCGCACTCAGTTTCTTCCCGGCGTTGGCGTTAGGACCGCTCGCTGAATTTTTCAATAATGTTATTTAAGGAGGCACTGTTATGGCATCAAATAATAAAAGTGCTTTTGCCGATAAAAAGATGCTCGGCAGAGCCATAAAAGATTCATTTGTAAAACTAAATCCCAAAACACAGGTGCAAAACCCCGTTATGCTTTTGGTATATATTTCGGCGATCCTCACAAGCGGACTGTGGATTGTATCCCTATTCGGACTAAAGGACGCTTCAAGCGGATATACCTTGGCAATCGCAGTTATTCTGTGGTTTACCTGTATTTTTGCCAATTTTGCCGAAGCGATTGCCGAGGGCAGAGGCAAGGCGCAGGCAGACGCTCTGAGAGCTTCAAAAAAAGATGTGGAGGCACACAAGATACCCTCTGCCGATAAGAAAGAACAGATAACCGCTGTTTCTTCCGCGTTGCTTAAAAAAGGCGACATTGTCATTGTGAAAGCAGGAGAGCAAATTCCGGGCGACGGTGAGGTTATTGAAGGAGCCGCTTCCGTAGACGAAAGCGCTATCACAGGCGAATCCGCACCCGTCATCCGTGAGGCAGGCTGTGACAGAAGCGCCGTAACAGGCGGTACAACCGTACTTTCCGATTGGATCGTTGTGCGGATAACAAGCAAAGTGGGCGAAAGCTTCCTTGATAAAATGATTGCTATGGTCGAGGGTGCTTCCCGTAAAAAGACGCCAAATGAAATTGCGTTGCAGATTTTTCTTGTCGCCCTTTCCATTATCTTTATTCTTGTTACGGTATCGCTTTATACCTACTCCATATTCTCGGCAAAACAGGCGGGAATTGATAACCCCACCTCTGTTACTACCTTGGTAGCGTTGCTTGTCTTCCTTGCCCCTACCACCATCGGCGCATTGCTTTCCGCTATCGGTATTGCGGGGATGAGCAGACTGAACCAAGCAAATGTACTTGCTATGAGCGGAAGAGCTATTGAAGCCGCAGGCGATGTGGATATATTGATGCTTGATAAAACCGGAACAATTACGCTCGGTAACCGCAAGGCGAACGCATTTATTCCCGTAGATGGTGTAAGTGAACAAGAACTTGCCGATGCGGCACAGCTATCCTCTCTTGCCGATGAAACGCCCGAAGGCAGAAGCGTGGTTATTCTCGCAAAAGAAAAATTCAATATTCGCGGCAGAGAGCTTTCCGACAAGAACATGACATTTATTCCCTTTACGGCGAAAACCCGTATGAGCGGCGTTGATTATGACGGCAACGAAATCCGCAAGGGGGCCGCCGATACCATGGAAAAATATGTAACCGAAAGCGGCGGAATTTATTCGGAGGAATGCGACCGAATCGTTAAAGAGATTGCGAACAAAGGCGGAACTCCCCTTGTTGTAGCGAAAAATCATAAGATTTTAGGCGTTATTCATCTGAAAGACATTATCAAGCAGGGCGTTAAGGAAAAGTTTGCGGATCTTCGTAAAATGGGTATAAAAACCATTATGATTACAGGCGATAACCCGATGACCGCCGCCGCCATTGCGGCAGAAGCGGGCGTGGATGATTTCCTTGCCGAAGCAACTCCCGAAGGCAAGCTTCAAATGATACGCGATTTTCAGAGCAAAGGACACCTTGTGGCAATGACGGGCGACGGCACGAACGACGCACCCGCACTTGCACAGGCTGATGTGGCGGTTGCGATGAACACCGGCACACAGGCGGCAAAGGAAGCGGGAAACATGGTTGATCTTGATTCGTCACCGACAAAGCTTATTGATATCGTCCGTATCGGTAAACAGCTTTTGATGACAAGAGGCAGTCTGACCACCTTCTCCATAGCGAACGATGTAGCAAAGTATTTCGCCATTATTCCCGCCTTGTTTATGGGACTGTATCCGGGTCTTTCGGCACTTAACATTATGGGACTTCATTCCCCGCAAAGCGCTGTTTTATCTGCAATCATCTACAATGCGCTGATTATTATTGCGCTGATTCCGCTGCACTCAAAGGTGTGAAATACCGTGAGGTTCCCGCAGGCAAGCTTTTGTCCCGCAAACTGTTAATTTACGGTCTCGGCGGTTTGGCGACACCCTTCATCTTCGTTAAGCTGATTGATATGCTGCTTGTACTGTTCGGCTTGGCATAAGGAGGTTTTATAATGAAAACATTAAAAAATGTACTGCCGAGAGCGGCAATAATTTTTCTTATATTCACATTGCTCTGCGGCGTGGTTTATACGGGTGTCGTTACGGGGTTTGCGCAGCTTATTTTTCCCGACAAAGCAAACGGGAGTATTATTGAGGTTGACGGAAAAAAGTACGGTTGTGAGCTGCTCGGTCAGCAGTATACGGATGACGGACATATGTGGGGGCGCATTATGAATATTGATGTTTCAACCTACAAGGACGAAAACGGAAAAACTCTGATGTATGCCGCACCATCCAACCTTTCCCCGGCAAGCGAAGAATATGAGGCTTTGGTGAAAGAGCGTGTGGAAAAACTGCGGGAGGCCAATCCCGACATGGACGAAACAGCAATCCCCGTTGATCTTGTGACCTGCTCGGGCAGCGGACTTGACCCCCATATTTTCCCCGCCGCCGCCGAGTATCAGGTGGCAATAATCGCAAAAGCAAACGATATGACCGAGGACGAGGTACGGGAGATTATTAAGAAATGCACCGACGGTAAATTCTTAGGAGTCTTCGGAGAAGAAACAGTAAATGTTCTTAAAGTAAATTTGATGCTGGACGGAATTCTGTAATAGTTTTAAGGCGGAAGAGTTTCAGCTTTTCCGCCTTTACCTTTATGCAATCTTAATATCGTCTTTATCTTGCTTACGCCGATTTAATGCAGATTAAGATAAAATAAAGACAGTCTAATTTGATATTAAGATTGCGAAGGTATCCATTATGATAAAACGACAAAATCCAAAACACAAGCACATTACATCGTTCCAGATTATTATATTAGGCTTTCTGTCTGTGATAATTTTAGGCAGCATACTGTTAATGCTGCCCGTTGCAACAAGGGACGGTAAAGGCGCTGTATGTTCAGACGCACTGTTTACCGCCACCTCCGCAGTTTGTGTAACCGGTTTGGTTATACACGATACCGCTACATACTGGTCAATGTTCGGGCAGAGCGTAATACTGTTTTTAATTCAAATCGGCGGTATGGGCATTGTCACGGTTGCGGTTTCGGTTGCGGCTTTTTCAGGTCGAAAAATAGGTCTAATGCAGAGAAGTACTATGCAGGAGGCAGTTTCTGCACATCATGTCAGCGGCATTGTGCGGCTTACAAAATTTATATTAAAAACCTCGGTGTGCATTGAGCTGATTGGAGCAGCCCTGCTTTTGCCGGCTTTTATCCGTGATTTCGGAATTACGAAGGGTTTATGGTACGCCTTGTTCCATTCTGTTTCGGCATTCTGCAACGCAGGCTTTGACTTAATCGGCATTAAAGAGCAATTTTCGTCATTAACCTCTTATTCATCACAGCCTTTTTTCAACTTCACGGTTATGGCCCTTATTATTATCGGCGGAATAGGCTTTTTAACTTGGGAAGATATTAATAACAATAAGCTTCATTTCAGAAAATACCGAATGCAAAGCAAGGTTATCCTCACGGTTACGGGAATACTGATTATCCTGCCATCGCTTTACTTTTTCTTTTTCGAGTATCAGAACCTTCCACTGGGAGAAAGAATCCTGACCTCTCTTTTCCAGTCTGTTACGCCGAGAACAGCCGGCTTTAATACAACGGATTTAACATCCTTCAGTGAGACAGGTCAAATGTTGATAATATTGTTGATGCTGATCGGCGGTTCGCCCGGTTCAACGGCTGGCGGTATGAAAACCACCACAATCGCCGTTTTGGTTTCATCGGCGCTGTCCGTGTTTCGTAAAAAGGAAGATACACACTTTTTCAAACGGCGCATATCCGACGATACCGTGAAAAGTGCGGCAACTATCTTTTTACTGTATATTGGGCTGTTTATAGGTGGCGGAATGATCATCAGCCGCATCGAAAATCTTCCATTGCTCCCGTCACTGTTTGAAACAGCGTCGGCAATCGGAACGGTGGGGCTTTCGCTTGGCATCACCTCACAGTTGGGGATTGCTTCGCAGTTCATTCTGATTATACTCATGTTTTTCGGAAGAGTCGGAGGACTGACATTGATATTTGCGGCAATGAAAGGTACGGGGACAAACGTAACAAAATATCCGCAGGAAAAAATAACGGTTGGCTAAAGGAGAAATAATATGAAATCTGTTTTATTAATAGGGCTTGGAAGGTTTGGCAGGCATATTGCTATGAAGCTTAACGAGATGTGGCATCAGGTTATGGCTGTAGACAAAGACGAAAAAAGAGTAAATACGGTATTGCCCTTTGTTATGAACGCGCAAATAGGTGATGCAACAAATGAGGAGTTTTTGGAGTCTTTGGGCGTAAATAATTTTGATGTTTGCATCGTTGCAATCGGGGACGATTTTCAAAGCTCGCTTGAAACGACATCTCTATTAAAGGAATTGGATGCCAAAAAGATAGTTTCCCGTGCGGCACGGGAAGTACACGCAAAATTTCTTCTGCGAAACGGTGCGGATGAAATCGTATATCCCGAAAGGCAGCTTGCGGATTGGACGGCTATCCGCTATACTGCCGACCATATCCTCGATTACATAGAGTTGGACAGCGATCATGCAATTTTTGAAATTGCCGTACCCGAAAAATGGATCGGAAAAACCGTTATTGAAGCAGATGTGCGTAAAAAGCACGGTATCAATATTATGGCGATTAAACGCGACGGTAAAATGAATCTAAATTTTGCGCCTGAAACAAGCTTTATACCGGGTGACACTATTTTGGTGCTGGGTGATACCAAAAACATACAAAAGTGTTTTCACATATAAATTCCGAAAGAAGACGGAAAGCATGAAAGAATTATTGTTAGTGTGCGCAGTGGCTGTCATGATTGTGTTCGGTTACTTTATAATGAAAAGGCTTGACGATTTTTTAGCAAATAACCACCACTTAATTGACGAAGAAATTGCAGAAAACAGCCTTTTTATTGCGTTTGATAATCCTATGATCTTGGATTCGCTGATACCGCTATTTGAAAAGTTTTCAAAAGGAAAGCCGAATTGTCAGCTTCATTTCCTGTTTGGAAATACAGAGGATATATATGATAAGCTAAACAAAAATCGCATTGACTTTGGCTTTATTGAAAACAATGCTTCTGCAAATGACGATACATACCGCTGTCTTATCATTTCTACAAAGCAAAATAGTATTATCTGTGAGAAAGCAGGATGTACGATAGAACCGCCGGATTCTTCCGTAATTCAGACCGCTGTGATATGGAAAAAGGCTTCAAATAATACCTTTGCAAATAGCTTCTCTGATTTTCTCTTTTCAAATCAAGCGGTGATCAATGCGGAATATGTAAAGTAGAAAATACTTTTATACTTGTGATATATGTGATATAATAAAAAGTAAAAAGGGGGAGTTGTAATGCAATACTTTATAAATTCAAAAGACGGGAGTCTGCAAGCCGCCCAAAACTGCGGCGATAAAAAGCCGTTTTTTACTTTTATGAGTACGGCGGAATTTCACAAATGTAAAGAACAACTACCGTATTATAAAGAACTTCTTCACTGTCTTGGATCGATTCGTTATTGTAAGGCAGAGGTTTTCAAAAACTGCATCATCGGAACATTACGCCTGCCTCAAAAAAGCGAACAGCGTTCACCGCAGCTTTCCTTCAGCTTTTATTTGACGGGACAGTCGCTCTTATTTGTCGAAGATGTAGGCGATTTGAAATTATGGGTAGACAAACGGATAAGTATGTTTCAGGAACTGAACAGTCCGGCTCATCTTCTTTTGCAGTTTATGGAGCAAATGATAGAGGATGATGTTCTCTATCTTTCTCACATCGAGTCAGAAACAGAAAAAATGGAAGAAAATATCGGCTCCGGCGGTTCGACAGACTTTTTCCCGTTGCTTACAAAACACAGGCAAAAGCTGTCCGAATTAAATGCTTACTATGAACAATTGACAGATATCGGAGAGTTGTTTCAATCCCGCGCGTGTTCTCCATTTGCAAACGATACGCAGGACTGGGAAAAATTTACCCACCGTGCCGAGAGATTGCAAAATCATGTTCAGTTGCTTCGTGAAAATATGCTTCAACTTCGTGAGCTTTATCAATCTATGCAGGATGCGCGGCAAAATAAGATTATGGGGATTCTCACAATCGTCACCACCTTTTTCCTGCCTCTTACTTTAATTACGGGATGGTATGGAATGAACTTTGCTTATATGCCGGAGCTGAAGTGGCGATACGGTTATCTGTCGGTGATTATTGTTTCTCTTATTATCGCAATAGGAGAAATCATCTACTTCAAAAAGAAGAAATTCTTTTAATTTTTCCAACTTGAAATATGAGACTTACAGGGGTGTTTATATGGATGAAATAATGCCCCCGTGTGCCGACATACAAAGCGTTATTAGGATATTGAAGAGTTACTTAATGTGGGAATAGACGTTTATACCACGGTAAACGTTCAGCATATTGAAAGTCTAAATGACACCGTTGCATCTATAACGGGCATTATGATACATGAGCGAATCCCCGATTCGGTGTTTGACAACGCTAGTCAGGTTGAGCTTGTGGATATTGAGCCGCAGGAATTGATTGATCGGCTACAAGCGGGCAAAGTTTATAACCCGACTCAGGCTGAGCGTGCTACAGAGAATTTCTTTACCGTGGAAAATCTAACGGCGCTTCGTGAAATTGCCTTGCGCCGCTGTGCCGACAGGGTGAATCTGCTTACCGAAACCGTCAGAACGAAAAGTCACAACGATTATCATACCGATGAGCATATTCTTGTATGCCTTTCGTCGTCACCGTCGAATGCAAAAATAATTCGCACTGCCGCCCGGATGGCGAATGTCTTTAAGGGCGCTTTTACAGCGCTGTTTGTGGAAACTCCTGATTATCAGGTTATGCCTGAAGAAGATGTAAAACGCCTGCGAAGCAATATGCGTCTTGCAGAACAATTAGGCGCTAAAATTGAAACCGTGCACGGTGAAGATGTTTCCTATCAAATTGCCGAATTTGCAAGGCTTTCGGGAGTCTCAAAAATTGTGATAGGAAGAAGCTCCGCAACCCGAAAGAGCATATTTTCTAAACCTACTCTTACAGAAAAACTGATTGCAAACGCACCGAATTTAGATGTGCATATCATACCCGATACTGACGGTAAAAACACCGCATAGATTATGCCGCAGGATGCGCCTATCTCGGCGATGAAGAGCTACACCTTACACCTATTGAATATAAGCTTTTGTGTCTGCTTTCAAGAAATATCGGCAAGGTTTTAACCCATACCTTTATTACCCAGAACATTTTGGGCAGCAGTTGGGATAACGATATTGCTTCCTTGCGTGTTTTTATGGCAACGCTCCGCAAAAAGCTGGAGAAGGACGCAGATTCTCCCCAATATATCCAAACGCATATCGGCGTAGGCTACCGAATGATGAAGGTTGAATAATCTGTTAAACAGAAAATAAATAGCAAAAACTGTGCTGTAAATCCTTTTGATGTTTACAGCACAGTTAATCTTTTATGAAAAAATCAATTCATTATTTATGACTTCCTTTGCTCTGCTGCGGATATTGTTCATCCGATCAACCCATTCCATTTGATCGTCAGCCTTGAGTTTTTCCGTCACTCCCTCACACTCTGCCATTTGTTTTGCGAGCCGAGAAAACATATCTTCTGCCTGTTTGTCAAGACCTGAGAGGTAACCGTTCAGTTTACCGCTTGTTAGCAGATTGAGATAAAAGACCTTGCGATTTTGCTTGATATACCGCAAATGTCGTTGTCCCCAAATG